>Ga0308418_1001740_pt1 | contig 11186 bp, 12 predicted proteins | sample HotsprSampleR4cd_FD_203517 | JGI IMG/M metagenome (GOLD analysis project Ga0308418, IMG submission 203517) | Hot spring phototrophic mat microbial communities from Mushroom Spring, Yellowstone National Park, Wyoming, United States - 20090729_R4cd ... | reverse complement strand
TTCAACGAGCCGAAATTGCTGAAATTTTTCTGAACGGGCACCAGCGGCATTCCTCCGTACCCCGTTTCAGTGCTCTTCAACGAGCCGAAATTGCTGAAATCGACGCTAATTGACGCCGGATGTCCGACAATCCCGCGGTTTCAGTGCTCTTCAACGAGCCGAAATTGCTGAAATCGCTGCCGGAATTCTACTGTCAGCGTATCCCGATCAAAGTTTCAGTGCTCTTCAACGAGCCGAAATTGCTGAAATAAGCGACAGTCGGTCTGGTTGTTCGGCGTGCGGGTGGAGTTTCAGTGCTCTTCAACGAGCCGAAATTGCTGAAATATGGTCCTGAACGGCGTGACGTGGATCAGGTTGTCGCCGTTTCAGTGCTCTTCAACGAGCCGAAATTGCTGAAATGCTCCCCGCGCGGCTCCAGTTCGCGCGCGATTCATCTGTTTCAGTGCTCTTCAACGAGCCGAAATTGCTGAAATATTGCCTGTTGGCAGACACATAGGCCGACCGCAGGACGTTTCAGTGCTCTTCAACGAGCCGAAATTGCTGAAATGCTGCGCGTGTTCGTGAACACTACCAACAGCACATCGTTTCAGTGCTCTTCAACGAGCCGAAATTGCTGAAATCGGACTGCACCTCCAGCCAGTAGGTCCCGGCCCGGAAGTTTCAGTGCTCTTCAACGAGCCGAAATTGCTGAAATTGAAAAACGACAAGTGATAGATGTTATCAACTGATAGTTTCAGTGCTCTTCAACGAGCCGAAATTGCTGAAATTGAAAAACGACAAGTGATAGATGTTATCAACTGATAGTTTCAGTGCTCTTCAACGAGCCGAAATTGCTGAAATCGTATGATTGACGCTTACACGTACAAATTAGTTGAGTTTCAGTGCTCTTCAACGAGCCGAAATTGCTGAAATGATTTGGAGAGCGCGCTTGAGGCGCTTGAAGATGAGTTTCAGTGCTCTTCAACGAGCCGAAATTGCTGAAATATGAAGGAGTGCGCTGATATGCCAACCCGTAGAGAAGAGTTTCAGTGCTCTTCAACGAGCCGAAATTGCTGAAATGCTGATGACGCCGGGGGCCAGTGACGAGCCGGATTGTTTCAGTGCTCTTCAACGAGCCGAAATTGCTGAAATTTTGTTCCGTTCGCGTACACCCGACGCGTCTGCTACGTTTCAGTGCTCTTCAACGAGCCGAAATTGCTGAAATTGTTCCCGCTGCGGGCGCTTAAGCGCGTCTACGAGCGTTTCAGTGCTCTTCAACGAGCCGAAATTGCTGAAATTGTTCCCGCTGCGGGCGCTTAAGCGCGTCTACGAGCGTTTCAGTGCTCTTCAACGAGCCGAAATTGCTGAAATTTGTCGTTCGACGACGTGAAGGCGAAGGCGCTTGAGTTGGTTTCAGTGCTCTTCAACGAGCCGAAATTGCTGAAATCGTTCGTTGCTTCGCTCAACACGATCCGTTCCCAGAGTTTCAGTGCTCTTCAACGAGCCGAAATTGCTGAAATCACTCATAGACACCTCCTAAAACACTGATAGCGTCCGTTTCAGTGCTCTTCAACGAGCCGAAATTGCTGAAATCCAAGAGCATCATCCCGACCTCTGCGTAGAGACCGCGGTTTCAGTGCTCTTCAACGAGCCGAAATTGCTGAAATCTCAATCCGCACAAAGCGCGTGAAACGCATCAGCAAGTTTCAGTGCTCTTCAACGAGCCGAAATTGCTGAAATTGCTCATTCGACCAGCGGGCGCGCATCCGCTTCGGGTTTCAGTGCTCTTCAACGAGCCGAAATTGCTGAAATTGGCGTGGCGGTGGGCAGTGGATCGATTTTCTGCGTGTCGCGTTTCAGTGCTCTTCAACGAGCCGAAATTGCTGAAATGGAATTCTACTGTCGGCAAATCCCGATTAAGCGAAGTTTCAGTGCTCTTCAACGAGCCGAAATTGCTGAAATCAAGAGCGCCGAGTCTGGAGAGTATCCAGAAGGTGGTGTTTCAGTGCTCTTCAACGAGCCGAAATTGCTGAAATTTTCCGTGATTGTCGCCACCGGCTGGTACTATGTGCCGTTTCAGTGCTCTTCAACGAGCCGAAATTGCTGAAATGGTTCAGTAGGGTTGCCACACCCCGCGACGTCAGGCGTGAGTTTCAGTGCTCTTCAACGAGCCGAAATTGCTGAAATGGGCGCCGCAGGTTGACAAGCAATGTCATTCCCACCTGTTTCAGTGCTCTTCAACGAGCCGAAATTGCTGAAATTGGCTCACTGTCGCACGTGATGATGATTAGGCGCGGAAGTTTCAGTGCTCTTCAACGAGCCGAAATTGCTGAAATGGTAGGCGGCACGGCGCTGGAGTTCGTGCGGCGGATGTTTCAGTGCTCTTCAACGAGCCGAAATTGCTGAAATGCGGCAAAACGAGACGCCCACTGCAAAGCAGCCGGGTTTCAGTGCTCTTCAACGAGCCGAAATTGCTGAAATAGAACCGGTCGGAATTACGTTCCGGGCAGCGCCTCGGGTTTCAGTGCTCTTCAACGAGCCGAAATTGCTGAAATTCGCTCGCGGCGGCCGCGGCGCTCTGGCTCCCGCGCTGTTTCAGTGCTCTTCAACGAGCCGAAATTGCTGAAATCGCGCGAAATCCCAGACCAATCGTCACGATCGTCAACTGTTTCAGTGCTCTTCAACGAGCCGAAATTGCTGAAATCTCGCGGTCGCATACGTCATGCTGCGCGCTGTCTGGTGTTTCAGTGCTCTTCAACGAGCCGAAATTGCTGAAATCGTTGTCGGCTCGGGAGGGCTCTACAGTTATTACTAGTTTCAGTGCTCTTCAACGAGCCGAAATTGCTGAAATGCCAGCGACCAAGAGATCGGCAATAACATCCGTCGGTTTCAGTGCTCTTCAACGAGCCGAAATTGCTGAAATAGGACTGGGCCCGAGCCGGAGCAGGCGCGAAAAAAGGGTTTCAGTGCTCTTCAACGAGCCGAAATTGCTGAAATCGTTGTTGATCGTCCTCGCCACCGACATCATCGATGGTTTCAGTGCTCTTCAACGAGCCGAAATTGCTGAAATACCCGCTACCGCCGCCGGTCGATTTCGTTGCCGAGAAGTTTCAGTGCTCTTCAACGAGCCGAAATTGCTGAAATACCGGCGCCGCCAACGGCTGGCGTCGCGCGTGGCGCGTTTCAGTGCTCTTCAACGAGCCGAAATTGCTGAAATATCGGCGCTTCCGGTCGCGCCCGCTACAGCGCGCCGGAGTTTCAGTGCTCTTCAACGAGCCGAAATTGCTGAAATAAAAATTGTTGTCCATCAGGTGCTGTGGTCTCGGTGTTTCAGTGCTCTTCAACGAGCCGAAATTGCTGAAATTCCTATGTGATGTAGAACGCCCCATCCGTTGCCGGAGTTTCAGTGCTCTTCAACGAGCCGAAATTGCTGAAATTTGGATGAGTAGCAGTTCGGGAGCGTTCCGGTTCGCGTTTCAGTGCTCTTCAACGAGCCGAAATTGCTGAAATATTCGACGGCGAGCGGCTTGGCGGGATTGTCTACGGTTTCAGTGCTCTTCAACGAGCCGAAATTGCTGAAATGCGTGGTCTTGCCTGCGGCATTCGCGTATTTCACGTGTTTCAGTGCTCTTCAACGAGCCGAAATTGCTGAAATCTCGAGGCCGGGGATGGTGCGCCGCCTGAGGTGCACGTGTGTTTCAGTGCTCTTCAACGAGCCGAAATTGCTGAAATCTTGTAGTATACCGCGCTTCGGTGCGGTTGTCAAGGTTTCAGTGCTCTTCAACGAGCCGAAATTGCTGAAATCGAACAGGAGGCGAAAGATGGCAATCCAAGTTTGGCAAGGTTTCAGTGCTCTTCAACGAGCCGAAATTGCTGAAATGGACAACAATTTTTCCGCCTTCGGTGCGGTAGAAAAGTTTCAGTGCTCTTCAACGAGCCGAAATTGCTGAAATTCTGGCTACCGTCGAGGCACACTTGCCTTCAATTGCGTTTCAGTGCTCTTCAACGAGCCGAAATTGCTGAAATCTTGCAAACCGCGCGCTGGACGGGTTGCAAGCCCTAAGGTTTCAGTGCTCTTCAACGAGCCGAAATTGCTGAAATAGCAATAGGGGGCGAACATACTTTGGCTATATCGCAGGTTTCAGTGCTCTTCAACGAGCCGAAATTGCTGAAATAGCGCTGCAGAACTGGCAGACGCCGCGCCGCCGCCACGTTTCAGTGCTCTTCAACAAGCCGAAATTGCTGAAATTCCGATGCGCAAATTACGCACGTTGACGTATCGCGCGTTTCAGTGCTCTTCAACGAGCCGAAATTGCTGAAATTCAGCGCGCTACCAGGCGTTTCGGATCACGCCTGTGAGTTTCAGTGCTCTTCAACGAGCCGAAATTGCTGAAATTCAGAACCAAAATGCCCGTAGCATCTTTCGCATATCTCGTTTCAGTGCTCTTCAACGAGCCGAAATTGCTGAAATCTGGACGCCGTATCCTGAGATATGCAGTAACTGCTACGTTTCAGTGCTCTTCAACGAGCCGAAATTGCTGAAATCGGACGGGCGCCGCGCAATGCGCGTGATCGATACCTACGTTTCAGTGCTCTTCAACGAGCCGAAATTGCTGAAATCGAAAGAAGAGCGTATAATGCAATACTACGGCTATCGGTTTCAGTGCTCTTCAACGAGCCGAAATTGCTGAAATACTTATTTCGGACCGCTGGCGGAGCAGGATACCGTGTTTCAGTGCTCTTCAACGAGCCGAAATTGCTGAAATTCACACTATGAGCCGCCGCTGCGCCCGCGTCGAGCGGTTTCAGTGCTCTTCAACGAGCCGAAATTGCTGAAATCGCTGCTACCGAACTGATCACCGACGCGCCGCAAGCGCGTTTCAGTGCTCTTCAACGAGCCGAAATTGCTGAAATGCAGAGCGAGCGCTACGACATCAAAGCGCTCAACCTGGGTTTCAGTGCTCTTCAACGAGCCGAAATTGCTGAAATTCGGAGCATTCCTGCGAACAAATAGTGCCAGTTCCAGGTTTCAGTGCTCTTCAACGAGCCGAAATTGCTGAAATTAGCGCGTTTGTTCTGGAGCGCAATTGAGTTCGGAAGTTTCAGTGCTCTTCAACGAGCCGAAATTGCTGAAATTGCAGCCGCAGCGCTTTGTCAAGCAGCGCTTCGGCGCGTTTCAGTGCTCTTCAACGAGCCGAAATTGCTGAAATCAGCACGTGACGAGAGGTACATGCACGACCTGGTGCGTTTCAGTGCTCTTCAACGAGCCGAAATTGCTGAAATTTATCAGATCAGTGTACTTGTAGCCTATGACAGGTAGTTTCAGTGCTCTTCAACGAGCCGAAATTGCTGAAATCCACCCTGTTAGACGTTCTACCACCCTGTTAGTAGCGTTTCAGTGCTCTTCAACGAGCCGAAATTGCTGAAATCAAGCCGTATCCGCTGCATTCGCTCACACGTCGGATGTTTCAGTGCTCTTCAACGAGCCGAAATTGCTGAAATATAACCACACGCTAAACGATAACGGATAGGGCTAGGGTTTCAGTGCTCTTCAACGAGCCGAAATTGCTGAAATGTGGTGGTGAATATATACGCTTCGAAATTCAGTGTAGTTTCAGTGCTCTTCAACGAGCCGAAATTGCTGAAATTTCTAGAACGCTTGTGCTGCTACCGTGTTACCAACAGTTTCAGTGCTCTTCAACGAGCCGAAATTGCTGAAATGCTGGCTAGACCGTTCCGCAGCGCGTTGGCACGAGGTTTCAGTGCTCTTCAACGAGCCGAAATTGCTGAAATCCGGTCAAGTGCGTCACACAAAACGCACACTGAAAGTTTCAGTGCTCTTCAACGAGCCGAAATTGCTGAAATAATGCGATAGCAATCGACCGATACGCGCAAAGATGAGTTTCAGTGCTCTTCAACGAGCCGAAATTGCTGAAATTTCGTTTTGAATTACAGTGTCGTAATCAGTATGCGGATAGTTTCAGTGCTCTTCAACGAGCCGAAATTGCTGAAATTTGAGCGCGCATTACACTTCGCAACGGTAGTAATTGATGTTTCAGTGCTCTTCAACGAGCCGAAATTGCTGAAATCGCGAACGGGTTTGAACAGACCAGCAGAGATCGACAGGTTTCAGTGCTCTTCAACGAGCCGAAATTGCTGAAATTGTTTCGGATACGGATATGTACTAAGTTGCGCAAAAGGGTTTCAGTGCTCTTCAACGAGCCGAAATTGCTGAAATAGGCTATCCGACATTACCAGATCGCGATCTGGCGAGTGTTTCAGTGCTCTTCAACGAGCCGAAATTGCTGAAATTCTTCTATTGAGTTTTGGGAACTTGACGCGCGCGAGTTTCAGTGCTCTTCAACGAGCCGAAATTGCTGAAATGCAATGTAACCGCAGACGCTCATTTTCCGTCAATTGTGTTTCAGTGCTCTTCAACGAGCCGAAATTGCTGAAATCCGGTTTATCGGCTTCAGTATCGTATCGAACTAAGGTTTCAGTGCTCTTCAACGAGCCGAAATTGCTGAAATCATGATGAACTCAGTTCCTGGCACGACATATAGCGCGTTTCAGTGCTCTTCAACGAGCCGAAATTGCTGAAATCCGTACCAACCGCGCGCGCCGCTTGGATGCCTGCCGTTTCAGTGCTCTTCAACGAGCCGAAATTGCTGAAATTACTGACTACGCATATACTCTACCACACCCCGCGCGTTTCAGTGCTCTTCAACGAGCCGAAATTGCTGAAATCTGCCCGGCGCGGCGAAAATAGAACACGTTGACGAACGTTTCAGTGCTCTTCAACGAGCCGAAATTGCTGAAATTCAGTACGCAGATAAGGCATTCGTTGCAGTACGTAATAATAGTTTCAGTGCTCTTCAACGAGCCGAAATTGCTGAAATTGTGGCGCACGTCATCCGGTGGAGCCGGTGGGAGGGCGGTTTCAGTGCTCTTCAACGAGCCGAAATTGCTGAAATGGAATTCTACTGTCGGCAAATCCCGATTAAGCGAAGTTTCAGTGCTCTTCAACGAGCCGAAATTGCTGAAATCAACGAACCAACCGCAACCCCCGCGCCTCACCCGCGGTTTCAGTGCTCTTCAACGAGCCGAAATTGCTGAAATAGTACGACAGATCGGCGAGGATGAGCGATCCCGCGCGTTTCAGTGCTCTTCAACGAGCCGAAATTGCTGAAATTGACTAGAACACTTGTGCTGCTACCGTGTTACACACCGTTTCAGTGCTCTTCAACGAGCCGAAATTGCTGAAATACAACCGGCGCGGGTTGTGGTAATATATGAGCGTAATGTTTCAGTGCTCTTCAACGAGCCGAAATTGCTGAAATTCGCTTTTAAGGAGGTGAATGTGAAACTCCAGTTTGAGGTTTCAGTGCTCTTCAACGAGCCGAAATTGCTGAAATTATTTCTCTGTTGAAAATATCACGACCGTTGCCAAGTTTCAGTGCTCTTCAACGAGCCGAAATTGCTGAAATACTACAACTTTTCCACAAACAACTTGGAATCTTGTCAGTTTCAGTGCTCTTCAACGAGCCGAAATTGCTGAAATAAAACTGTCAACCATTTTTCTTAGGTGCGAAAGAAAGTTTCAGTGCTCTTCAACGAGCCGAAATTGCTGAAATAAAGAACTGATGACACACTCCGCAACTTCATCCTACCGTTTCAGTGCTCTTCAACGAGCCGAAATTGCTGAAATGTCTACTGGTGACGATGTGGTCAACGTGCTCTACTTCGTTTCAGTGCTCTTCAACGAGCCGAAATTGCTGAAATACGCACATCACCGGTCTTGTCGGGCGATATAACCGGTTTCAGTGCTCTTCAACGAGCCGAAATTGCTGAAATGGTATCCCGCGTGCGTAACAAGCAGCGTCTGCCCGGTTTCAGTGCTCTTCAACGAGCCGAAATTGCTGAAATTTAGGCGGCGGGCAGTTCCTTGAGCAAAAAGTCAGGTTTCAGTGCTCTTCAACGAGCCGAAATTGCTGAAATACAAACGTGCGATGGTCTCGATGTTGCGACGCATCGCGTTTCAGTGCTCTTCAACGAGCCGAAATTGCTGAAATATAGCGTCCGAGGTTCGGGCGCTATCATCTTTTTGGGGTTTCAGTGCTCTTCAACGAGCCGAAATTGCTGAAATCGTACAATCCCGACGCGTTCACAACCATTGCGCTCTCGTTTCAGTGCTCTTCAACGAGCCGAAATTGCTGAAATCACTCAATCCGGCCGGCCGGGGAAACTGCTCTATCGGTTTCAGTGCTCTTCAACGAGCCGAAATTGCTGAAATACGGTACAAATGCGATATAGTTTGCCGGTTTTGAAGGTTTCAGTGCTCTTCAACGAGCCGAAATTGCTGAAATCTTACAGGTCTACGGGAAGCCAGTGGGCGCTGATCGTTTCAGTGCTCTTCAACGAGCCGAAATTGCTGAAATCCGGTGGTACCCGGGTGGGCCTTATACGTTTTTCTAGTTTCAGTGCTCTTCAACGAGCCGAAATTGCTGAAATGAATCATCGACGTCACACCAAGCGTAGAGCGCGCCCGTTTCAGTGCTCTTCAACGAGCCGAAATTGCTGAAATTGATAGCCGGACAGGCCAACCAGGGCAAACATCCAAGGTTTCAGTGCTCTTCAACGAGCCGAAATTGCTGAAATGCAAGCAGTGCGCATCGCTGTGCTGCTGGCGCGCGGTTTCAGTGCTCTTCAACGAGCCGAAATTGCTGAAATTTCGCCCGTGTCTGTGCCGATCAGCGACGCAACAGGTTTCAGTGCTCTTCAACGAGCCGAAATTGCTGAAATCGAAGACATCGAATGCTTTCGTCAGCGCTTTTCGCGTTTCAGTGCTCTTCAACGAGCCGAAATTGCTGAAATTATCCTGGCGCTTGCGCCGAACGTCGATTCCGTCGTGTTTCAGTGCTCTTCAACGAGCCGAAATTGCTGAAATTCGTCCGTCGCCTGTCGCCCGTCGTCCGTCGTCCATGTTTCAGTGCTCTTCAACGAGCCGAAATTGCTGAAATCAGTAACCCAAACCCATCAGCGCACACAAAAACGGGGTTTCAGTGCTCTTCAACGAGCCGAAATTGCTGAAATCCAGCAGGTGCAACCTTCACCCATGTCGGGAGAACAGTTTCAGTGCTCTTCAACGAGCCGAAATTGCTGAAATTGATGCGATGCGACTGGCGGCATTAAACCGTGGTCATGTTTCAGTGCTCTTCAACGAGCCGAAATTGCTGAAATCTTGCGTGCGTGCAACCGCACGTTTTGGCGCGACGGGTTTCAGTGCTCTTCAACGAGCCGAAATTGCTGAAATCGTCTGCTCGGGAATGCGGTCTGCCCGCCCGTCATGCGTTTCAGTGCTCTTCAACGAGCCGAAATTGCTGAAATTAAGCGTATGGTAGACGGATATACGTACAAGTTGGTGGAGTTTCAGTGCTCTTCAACGAGCCGAAATTGCTGAAATCAAGCGGCGATTGAAGCGCTGGTCGCGGCGGCGCAGGTTTCAGTGCTCTTCAACGAGCCGAAATTGCTGAAATTCAAGGAAGCGGTGCCACGCATGCGGGGTCTTCGCGTTTCAGTGCTCTTCAACGAGCCGAAATTGCTGAAATTCCGCACCGTGGGCGTTCCAGATTTGCACCACCAGCGGTTTCAGTGCTCTTCAACGAGCCGAAATTGCTGAAATTTTGCGCTGCCGCGCGTCGTCTGCGTCGAGATCGAGGTTTCAGTGCTCTTCAACGAGCCGAAATTGCTGAAATTCCGCGCGCAGCGCCGCGAGGTGCTGCGCCACGCGCGTTTCAGTGCTCTTCAACGAGCCGAAATTGCTGAAATCCCAACACAACCGGCAGCGCCTCATCGCGCGCGTGGTTTCAGTGCTCTTCAACGAGCCGAAATTGCTGAAATGGAGGTTCGGGCGTCGCTCGATGACGCCGGATTGTACGTTTCAGTGCTCTTCAACGAGCCGAAATTGCTGAAATGGTAAAACGCTGATGGTGTGTCGATTGGGTTTGGTGTGTTTCAGTGCTCTTCAACGAGCCGAAATTGCTGAAATAGTGTTGTGACAGTCCCGATCGTCGCCTCACCCGAAGTTTCAGTGCTCTTCAACGAGCCGAAATTGCTGAAATCGTGACAATCGTTGCGGGTCAGACGCTCATCAACGGTTTCAGTGCTCTTCAACGAGCCGAAATTGCTGAAATGCCGAGAAACTCGGCGAGTGCGAGGACAGAGACGACGTTTCAGTGCTCTTCAACGAGCCGAAATTGCTGAAATCCCGCGAATGAGCGCCGCCAGCCGCTCTGCGTCGAAGTTTCAGTGCTCTTCAACGAGCCGAAATTGCTGAAATCGCGCCGCTGCTGCAATCGCCGAAGCGGGCGCGTCGTTTCAGTGCTCTTCAACGAGCCGAAATTGCTGAAATGTTCCGAAGCGAGTATCCAACTCGACGATCCGGTAAGTTTCAGTGCTCTTCAACGAGCCGAAATTGCTGAAATGCAATTGTCGGTCAATATGTATCCCAACCGCAACAAGAGTTTCAGTGCTCTTCAACGAGCCGAAATTGCTGAAATTGAATGGAGCGGCGGCGATGTTCTGGCGGGAACTCGTTTCAGTGCTCTTCAACGAGCCGAAATTGCTGAAATTCATCATCCCCGCGCCTAAGGGCTTCCAGCGCTTCATATGTTTCAGTGCTCTTCAACGAGCCGAAATTGCTGAAATCGCCGAAGACATACGCCATCACAAAGAAGCACGCCGGTTTCAGTGCTCTTCAACGAGCCGAAATTGCTGAAATCTGGCTCAACCACGCGCAGCCGTTGAAAACGACGAGGTTTCAGTGCTCTTCAACGAGCCGAAATTGCTGAAATCCTCATTGTCGAGCGACCAGAACTCGACGCGCCCGCCGTTTCAGTGCTCTTCAACGAGCCGAAATTGCTGAAATGAACTGGAAAAAGCGGAAGCGATCCAGAGACTCACCGTTTCAGTGCTCTTCAACGAGCCGAAATTGCTGAAATACGATTACCGAGTCCATCCATCACCCAGCACCAGCCCACGTTTCAGTGCTCTTCAACGAGCCGAAATTGCTGAAATACCAACCTCCGCTCCCTTCCCCACCAGTGTTCCAGACCCCAACACCCGCACGTCGTCGCTCCTGAGCCTTCCTGGTGTTTCATCTCAACACTCGTATCTTAGCATGGACGGGCGCGTTTCGCAACTCGATT
>Ga0308418_1001738_pt1 | contig 11190 bp, 14 predicted proteins | sample HotsprSampleR4cd_FD_203517 | JGI IMG/M metagenome (GOLD analysis project Ga0308418, IMG submission 203517) | Hot spring phototrophic mat microbial communities from Mushroom Spring, Yellowstone National Park, Wyoming, United States - 20090729_R4cd ... | reverse complement strand
TGTCGAAGAGCCCTTCCAGCACGACCTGCAACTGCGGGATCGTTTCGGACGCGACCGTTTCACCGCCAATGGTGCGCCACGGCTTGAACCACTCGCGGCCCGCGCCCAGCGGACCAACCCGCGCCTCCAGGCCGTCGGACACCACCAGCACCGCGTTGGACGCGAACAGCGACGGGATTTCTGCCTGATAGGTCTGGAGTTGTTGCCAGGCTGTCCAGATGGTGGCATCTGGGTCGGCGGCGTTTTTCAATTCAATGACCGCCAGCGGCAGGCCGTTGACGAACAGCACGATGTCCGGCTGCCGGTTGTGCCGGTTCTCGACCACGGCAAACTGGTTCACCGCCAGCCAGTCATTTTTGTCCGGGTCGTCGAAGTCCAGCATGCGCACGGGCACGCCGCGGATGCCGCCATCCGCCGTGCGGTATTCCACCGTCACGCCGTCCGCCAAGAGCTGATGCAGTGCGCGATTACGCTGTAGCAAGTCCGCGCCTTCGGGCCGGGTGAGCTTGCGGAAAGCGTCCTCGAGCGCCTCGGCCGGCAGCGTCGGATTCAGCCGCGCTAGCGCATCGCGTAGCCGCTGTGCAAGGACAACTTCGCCATAGTCGAGCCGCTCGGCTGCCGGCATGCCCGGTGCAATGTCGGGACCGTGATTCACCTGCCAGCCCAGCTCCGAAAGCAAGGCCAAGGCGGCGGATTCGACGGTAGCTTCGGTCATGATGCCCATGAGTCCTCCGGTTTCGCCCCTTGGGCCAAGGGATTTTCACGATCCAAGTCCCATTGCAGGGGATTATTCAGGATGTATTCGCAGATGCGGTTCAACGATTCGTCATTGCGGATGATGTGTTCAAAATAATCGCGTTGCCATACCGGCGCGCCGGGTGTGCCGCGATGTTCGTTGATGCGTTTGGTGGCGGCGGATTTGAACGATACGACGATAGATCCAACGGATTGACGTTGTGGTCCGCGCGGTCGTGTGGGTGTATCGTCATTTTGTAGGGGCGACGCATGCTGTGGGGGCGACGCATGCGTCGCCCCTACGGTATCGGTTGACACAAGCACAATAATCCCATGCACATGATTGGGCATCACCACAAATTCATCCAACAGGACAGGGGGAACATGGTCGGGGATCGCCAACCAACATTGTCGAACGATGTGCCCCATTTGATTTAGCCGCATCACACCATCTGCCACATCGCCAAACAAGCAGGTGCGATCCTTGGAGCAGATGGTGACGAAATAGGCACCCGCCTGGGTGTAATCGTACCCTTTGAGGCGAATGCTGCGACGGTGGTGTAGGTGCGACGCGTGCGTTGCCCCCTACGTCATGCGTAATCCCTACAGGATTGGCGGTTGTGCTGTGTCGCCTGGACTGTTTGGTGTTCATAGCCCCCTCTCCTTCAAAAACCGCTCTGCATCCTTCACCCGAATCTCCCCGCGGATGAGCTTGGGCAACAGCGCATCACGCAACCGCAGCTCGGCGAAGAGCCCATCCGGGGCGATCTCCGCGCCATGCTTCACCTGCCAGCCCAGCTCTGAGAGCCAGGTGAGAGCTGATTGCTCTACTGTAGACTCAGCAATTCCGCGCATACAACCTCACAGTCGACCCTGCCTCTTTGCCTCTTGAACGATGTCACATGCTAAGGTGAGTATCTCCCTATCCTTTATCACGTACCCTAGGTGGATCATGAGAGGCGTTTGGGCTATTGGCATGACTTTGGTCGGTATCGGCTTGACTGCGATTTCGCCTTCTGCCATCATTTGAGGACCTGCGTAAAGGACCCCTAACAGTGCATAGCGAATTCCAACGCCGAAAGCGCCTAACTTCTTATCGTATAACAAGCCGATGTTTGCCAGCACGACCGGAGACCCCGAGGAACCGGGAAAACACGCTGCGTCAATAACGAACACCGGCCTTCCGTTGAAATCCACGGCAGGGTGGCTTGCCGTTACCCCCCGGCGGATCAGAGGCAGGTTGTTTGTCTTGTCCCACAGCCCAATCGGATACCCCACCATGAGGATATCCTCCGCGGCGTTCAGCTCCGCCAGCTTGCTCTCTGGCAAAATCAGTGATTCGTTGAACGCACGTCTGAAGATGCGTCTCCCCGACGCCTCCGCCTGCTCCTGGATGGGCTCAAACGGCATGGCACACAGGTCCACGGAGGCGTCAGGGTGACCAACCCAGTAGGATTCAAAATTGCTCAGTGGTATCTCGAAGGAGCGACCCAATGGCCTTAGCTGTGGCCCGCTATCATCGGCTTCGTGCAATTGGAAGCGACATGTTCTGGCATTTTGCACTACATGCTTGTTGGTGACGATAAGTGGCAGGATCCGGGTCTGGTCCACCGTGGCATCGAAGAAGAAGCCGGTTCCTACTCTCTCAGTACCCGATTCCTCTTCAGCTACGATCCTTACAGTTGTAAAAAGGAGCTCTTCTATGATAGACACAGGCGTAATAACGCTATCTCCCTTGGTTATGCCACCTTCTCCCTTAAAAACCTTTCCGCATCCTTCACCCGAATCTCCCCGCGAATGAGCTTCGGCAACAGCGCATCGCGCAGGGCGGCGAGAGTGCGGGATTCGAGATGCCGCTTCCAAGAAGCCTCGAATATCGGCGAAACACACCTATCCATGACCTCCAGCAGCAGGGAAGGGGGAACCGCGAGCTTGGCCTCGGACAGGTGATGGCGCTGGATGTGGCCCATGGTTGTAGCTTTGCCGGCGGCTACGTGCCGGAATTCTTCCAGATGCGCATGGACGCCAAAATAGCACAACCACCGCGGATAACGCTTCGGTGTCACTTTGAAGAGGTGTTGATTAAGAGCACCTGGACCACCAGCCCAGACAACACATTCGAGCGATCCCGACCACGAAAACAGGATGTCGCCGTCAGCGACGACATAATCCGGATCCAGATCGGCACTGGCTTGATCTGCCCCTAGCGTGTTGCCAGAACGAAGCTGTGCGATCTTGATGACTGGAAGCGATCGGCCCTCCTTTGGCGGATACTTTTGGAGCGCTAAACCGTTCAGGAAATGCGCGATCTCATCGAGGCTCTTGACTTCCCACCCCTCCGGAATCTCGCCCAGCTCCGAGTCTACCAGGCGGTCGGGGAAGAGGTCGTAGAGGTGGGCGGGAAGGCCGGAAACCATGCTCCCCTCTCCTGCAGGGAGAGGGGCTGGGGGTGAGGGCCGTAGCTCCTCCCGGCGTTCAACGATCGCTTGGTAGATGGCTTCTAACACGCTCTCGGTGTCGCGCAGCACCTCGTGATTCCAAAAACGAAGGACGCGGATTCCGTGCTCCGCCAATTTCGCCGCCGGACTTTATCGTGCAGACGACCCTCCGGCAGGTTGTGCAGGCCGCCGTCGAGTTCGATCGCCAGCTTGAGCTCGTGACAATAGAAGTCCAGGACGTAGGGCGGGAACGGGTGTTGGCGGCGAAATTTTGCTCCTGCCAGGTAGCGATTGCGTAGCAGACGCCAGAGTAGTCGCTCGGCATCGGTTTCGTTTTGGCGTAGTTCGCGGGCAAAGGCGAGTAGATCGGAGGAGAGCCTGGCGTGGCTTTTTGTGGGAAGTGAGCCCTCACCCCGACCCTCTCCCTCTGGGATAGGGAGAAGAGGGTTGCCGCGCCGCCAGCAGCCCTCCACCTTGGCGCGCACCGGCTCGAAGTCCACGAACCACGCCTTGAAGAGCGCCCGCGCCATCGCCTCCAGCGTCTGGCTCATGCGGCGGTTAAGTTCTTTCTTGTCATCCAGCGTGCCGAGGATGTGGGCAATGGCGCGCTGTTCAGGGAGGGGAAGGAGTTTAATGACTGCATCTGCTATGTCTTCTGGGAGAACCGCTGGATAGGCAGCGCCCTTCTCTCGCTTGACGAGAAATTCAGTAAAGCCTCGGTCAAAGACACAAGCGTAGAGGTAGCGAGGTTCTATGTATTCCCTGCAAGGCCGCAAAACGGCAAAGCCAGTGGAAACCACCCATTCAGGCTCTGGCTCTTTCACGAAAAACATTGATCGCCTACTAGGCCGCACCGTTGAAAGAACCGTGTCCCCCTCTCGGACAAGCCTTTTTGCCCGGCTCGGTGCTTCGTCCAAATGTAGGATTCGCGGAGGTTCCACGATTGGACCTTCGCCAACGCTCGAAATGTCAATGTACTTGATGTAAGAAAATGGCCAGTCGCTCCCAAGGGTATCGGGATTGATACTTACCACCTCTCCAAGCCTTAACTTCCCGCCACTCACCCGCCATAACCTGCCTCCTCCGAATTTCCTTCATCCAGTTTTGCCAGCTCGGCTTCCAGTTCCTCTACCGAAGGCAGAGCACTTCGGATTTCGGCAGGCAGTGCCTGCGCCAGGCGGTATTCCGCCACGCCGAGGGGCTTACTCACATCCCGCAGGGCGTGCTCCACCACCACACGGTTTTTCTCCTTGCATAGGAGAATACCCACCGTGGGGTTGTCCTGGGCATGGCGTAGGAGATCGTCCACAGCTGACAGATAAAAGTTGAGTTTGCCGGCGTATTCAGGCTTGAACTCCGTGGTTTTGAGCTCCACCACCACAAAGCAGCGGAGCTTCAAGTGATAGAAGAGTAGGTCCAGGCAGAAGTCCTCGCCGCATACCTCCAGATGAACCTGCGATCCCACAAAGGCAAACCCAACGCCCAGCTCCAGCAGGAAGTCGCGCAGGTGTTCTACGAGCTTTTTGTGCAGGTCGCGTTCCAGCAGGGCATTGTGCGTGCTGAGAAAATCGAAGTTGTAAGGGTCCTTGAGGAGTTGCTGAGCAAGCTCGGATTGCGGCGCGGGCAGCGTGCGGGCAAAGTTGGTGAGAGCCTTTCCCTGGCGATGATAAAGGCCACTTTCGATCTGGTGCAGGAGGACCGCCCGGCTCCAGCCGTGTTCGGTGCAGGCGCGCAGGTACCATTCCCGTTCGAGGGAGTCTTTGACCTTCGTCAGAATAGTGACATTGTGGAACCAGGGCAATTGTACAGCAACCTGCTGGAGAAATTCCCGGTCGGGGTACGCCTCGGCAAACGCCCGCATGTAGAACAGATTTGCCCGGGAAAGCCCTTTCATATCGGGAAACTCGCGACGCAGGTCGTCGGCCAGGCGTTCAATGACCTTGGCGCCCCAGCCCTCCTGCTGCTGCCGCTCTAAGATAGAGCGGCCGATATCTCAATAGAGAAGGACAAGCTCGCGGTTGACCGCCAGCGCCGCCTGTACCCTGGCAGTACGGATGCGCGATTTGAGATTCTCTAACAACTCGCCATAGCCAGTTGGCAATACTTCACCCGTCATAGCAGCCTGGCTCCTCCAACTGTTTTACAAGTGCCTCTATCTGGTTTTTTAGAGCGGGAAGGTCTCTTTCCAAGGTCCTCTACACTTCCTGCAAATCCACCCCGAAATACTCGTGAACAAGCACGTTGCGCATGGCGACGATCTGCGCCCAGGGTATCTCAGGGTGGGCCTGATGAAAGGCTTTGCCAAGTTGCGCCGCCGCCTCTCCGATGAGCTGAATGTGGTACAAGACCCTGGTTTGAATCAGTTCTTCCTGTTCAAACGCTTATCGGCCCCGAGCGGCGTAACGCTCGATTTTCGCGATGGCATCCAGAATGTCCTTCAATCGCTCCTTCGGGTTCCTCATAGTGGAATGCCTTCTCGTAGGACTCGCTCACGGATACGGGGCTTGATGCCGCGACTGCTCACCACATCCACCTTGACTCCCAGCAGCTCCTGAAGCTCAAGCCAAAGCCCGGCATGGTCGAGCAGACTGCGTCCCGGCTCGAAGTCAACAATCAGGTCAATGTCGCTTTGTTCATCGGCCTCGCCACGCGCAACGGAGCCAAAAACCCGTACGTTGCGGGCGCCATACCTGGCGCACACCTGCAGGATTTCCTCGCGTTTGACGTGCAACAGCTCCTCAAGCGTCATAGCCCAGTTCCTTGAGGTTTTTCCAAATCGCCTCGTCCAGCCGACGGGCTTCGGCATGCTGCTCGCGCACTATGCCGGGTTGTCTTTTCGGATAACAGCGTGTCGCCGTCAACCTGGCGCTCATATTTATGAGCGCGCTCATATTCCATTTGTGCACGCTCATATTTTATTGCCTCCGCTCGTAACGTAGTAAGTCCCCTTGCGCGTTCCTTGGCGAACCAGGCGACCATCTTGCACCAACCGGCCAAGCAGACGCGTCGCCTGATAAGGACCGAGCCGGCATAGTTCCGCTGCTTCCCTACAGGTGATCTGCCCGTGAGTCGCTACGTATTGCAACACCATCTGCTCCTGCTGTAAAGGCTCGAAGCCGCGCTGGCGAACGTAGGCGGCAGGTTGGCCCAAACGGCGATAGGTGGCGGCCGAGAGGTGCCAGGTGCGGCCTTTGCGCTCTCCGCGCGGTTCCACCAGTCCCACTTCCACCAGGCGGTTGAGCACGACACGAACCTCGGATTCGGGTTTCTGGATGAGGCAGGCTGCCTCTTCGGTATTCAGGCGTCGGTCTTGCCAGAGGGCGTTCAGGAGCAGAAGTTCATCTAGACCCAGCTTGCGACCGGCGCGATCTTCTTCGACCACCAAGCGGACGAAGTCAAGGTTCGCCTGCCCTCCGGGGAGGACCACGACGACGCTGGACTCGTTGCTGCGGTCGTAGGAGGGAGCGGGCCGGCCGTTGCGCAATTGCTCGTAGAAGACGGTGTCAATGCCCCGGGCAGTGCGTTCGACGATGCCCGCGCGTTTGAAGGCGTCGGCCAGGAGAGGGTTACGCGGACGGGGCGCGGTCACCAGCAGGTTGTCCAGGCGGACACCGTCCGGGAAGCCGCCAGGGTTGGAAATCTCAAGGCGGTCGTCGTGCCTTTGGACATGAACGGCGCCCAAGCGGGTGTAGTCGCGGTGAATCAGGGCGTTGGCGAGGGCCTCGCGGAACGCGGCGGGTGGGTAGTCCGGAACGGCCACTCGCACCATGCCGACGAGGATCTCTTGCTCGCGGTTGCGGGCAGCGAACCGCTGCTCGAATTCTTCCATGAGGCGCAACAGCGGCCAGCGGAAGGAAGTCGTTGACCTCGACGCTCTGGCCGCGAAGGACTTGAAAGGCGGCCTCGTGGGTGGGTAGGAAACGCCGCAGCGAATCTTCCTTGCCAAACAGGAGCAAGCCCAGCACGCGGATGCTGCGGACCTGCCCGTTGGCTTCCACGGCACCCAGGGCTTTGGCCAGTTCAAGGTCGGGCAATTTCAGGAGGGACTGGTCGCCGGCGCGGTGCTCGCGGATGCTGCGGCGGAAACGCTCGAATTCCAGCGGGTCCAGGTCATCCCAGTAGGCCTCGGGGATGACCAGGGCCGAGTAGTCCTGCGCGCCGCGGTCGGCCTGGCGGGCGTGCATCTCGTGGAAGAACATCGGAAGGCAGCAAGGGCGGCCTTTGCCGTCGAGCGCCCGGCGGAGGTAACGGCCTGAGGTGGTGCCCACAGGAGCGGATTGGGGCGGGACTTCAACGACGATGACTTCCTTGCCTTGGCAAGGAACGACCTCAATGCGCGGGGTGAGCGACGGCCGGGTTCGGTTGGCGATGAGGGCCGTCAGGCGGACTGGGTCGGTTCGCCCGGATTCGTGACGGGGTCGGGCGCCGGTAACGCGGCCGTCATCTTCCACGCCGATGAGTAGCTAAGCGGGTGTGTCGGCACCGCGATTGGCCAAGCAGACCAGTGCCTCCACCAAATCGTCATCGGAAAGCGGCGCCCGTTCTTCACCCTTGAACTCGACGTCGATAGATTCGCCTGCGGCGATCAGTTCCTGGAGCCTCTCAGGTGTCATGGTTTCATCTCCCAGAAGCCCAGCTCCTTGAGGTTGGCGGTGATGGCGGCGTCGAGTTTGGTGGATTCGGCTTGCTTCTCGCGCAGTTGCGCCACCAGCCGTTGCATCTTCTGGTCGAACGGTTCGTCGTCTTCTTCCTGTTCGGCGGCGCCGACGTAGCGGCCCGGCGTGAGCACGTAGCCGTGTTTGCGGACTTCCTCCAGCGTGGCAGATTTGCAAAAACCAGGGATGTCCCGATATTGCGGTAGGGGCGAGGTATGCCTCGTCCCTACGGTGCGCCATGCGTGATAGGTGTTGGCGATGCGGGCGATGTCCTCGTCGGTCAGCTCGCGGTGGGTGCGGTCCACCATGCGGCCCATCTTGCGGGCATCAATGAACAGGATTTGGCCGCGGCGGTCGCGCATCGGGCGGGTCGGTGACCCGCCCCTACGGTCGCGGGCCAGGAACCAGAGGCACGCCGGGATTTGCGTTGGGTAGAAGAGCTGGCCCGGCAGGGCGACCATGCAGTCCACCAGGTCGGCTTCGATGATGTTCTTGCGGATTTCGCCTACGCCGGAGTGGTTGGAGGACGTGACGTCAATCTTCAAGGAAAAAGTCATGGTCGACCTTTTTGACAGCGTACGTAGATACAGTCGATACCCCGACGCCGTATTCGAACATGAGTTCAGCCAGGCGCTGTCCGTCAATGAGCACGATTTTGATTCCGAGTCGGTCTGCATAGTCGATCGCATCTCTTGTGAAGCTTGAGGTAGTGATGAATACTCCTTTGCCGGCACGGAGCCCCTGGAGTGCTCCAGCGAACTTTTGCAGTTCAGGTCTACCAACAGGTCCTTCCCAGCGTTTTGCTTGGAGATAGATCACATCGAGCCCGAGCCGGTCTTCCTTAATAACTCCGTCTACGCCTTCATCTCCGCTCCGGCCGACAGCTTGCGCAGCTTCTTTGTATGAACCACCGTACCCCATTTTGACCAACAGCTCTACAACCAGGCGCTCGAAGAACTCAGAGGAGGCTTTCTTGACCAGTTCGAGTAGCTCGGATAGGACGCTTCGCTTGTGCATGTCATAAGCGCTTGCCAGAAGCTCCTCGGGGGTTTCGATATCTGCTGCATTGGACTCGGCTGGCGTCCGCTGTCGCGAGAATCGAAAGGTCCTGAACTCCTCAAACTGCATAAGGAAATTCACGTCAATCCGCTCTGGTTTTTCCTTGAGTACATCCAAGCCCCGCCTGGTGATGCGTATCCAACCGCGCTGCGGTGCCTCCAAGAGCCCAGCATTCTTGAGGTATGTCCTTGCCCATCCTACCCGGTTATGAAAGATAGGCTGCTGCCCGCTTGGAAGGAGAGCTTTGCGTTCCTCCTCGGTCAAGCCAAACTGCTGCTCCAATGCAAATATCACGTCGCGTAGCCGGTGTTCCTTGCCGTCCTCCAACAGCTCAAGGAGAGGCACCATGAGCGCTTGGTAATCAGGAATGGGCATGCTTCATTCCTCCATGGTTGCCAAAAAGTAACCGTAATGCTCCTCGAAGGAGTCTGAGATGTATTTGAGGAAGATAAGACCTAGGACCACGTGTTTGTATTCGGCGGCGTCCATCGAGCCGCGCAGGGCGTCGGCCATCCGCCACAACTCGGATTCGTAGCCGACCGTGGCGGAGTTTGTGTCGAAGCGTGCGTTACTAGCTTTTCTTTTTCTCATACCGCTTCCCTCAATTTAACCTCTGATGGGTGGTTTTTGTGTCGATGCAAACCGCCCGGCTGGATAAGCCCCCCAAGGCGGTAGTATCCATGGCGAGGTTGCCGCTGCAAGGTTGTCCAGGTGCCTCACCGCCGGCGCGGGTCAGTTTGTTATCGCCTGCGTTCATCATATGCTGGTTTTCGTCGTATGGTTAACGCTGCATTTATCATAGCGCCACTAGAGCGTCCATATTCAACGCAGTGAGAATTACCCGCCATCGCCCAGCTCCTTGTAGTTGGCGGCGCGGATCGTCGCGCGGCCACAGCGGCAACCCACGTTGCCGCAATAAGTCTTCGGAGTCTTGGCGCAACTTCTCCAGACTGGTGCGGGCAATGTTGGTAAGTTTCATTTCCATGTTCATCGATGTACCGGGGACAACGCTGCCTTTGGCAATAGTTTGCACGCCCGATCGCGCTGCCTGCACCATTTGATTCTGCGTGCGGCTGCGCGTCCCGCATGTGGCGCGCGAAGCCATAGCTGAAGTCGCACTGGCAATCACACGCTGCGGCCTTCGCTGTACGTAAGTGCAAATACAGTGTCGGTCAGCCAGCGCCTGAAGCTTTCGTTATCGCTGAACTGTTTGAATAGCTCTGTATCGTCCTGAAGCAGCGCTGTCATCACGCGAACGAGCGCCTTGTCGTGTTCGATGCGGGCGTTTTGTTTGTCCGAGAACTTCCGAGCGTTCTGGTAGGCGGCGTCGGCGGCAACACGCGCTGGAATTTCCTCGGTAATGAGTTTGCGCACCCGATCGGCATCAGTCCAAGGAATGTTGCCGAACTGATCGTTGAACGCCTTGATGATGTTGGAAAGCCGGTCGAGTTCCGGTTCGGGCTTGTGCCCACCACCCGCAGTGGGTACCGGTTCGATCTCGGCATCGGCATCGGGAAGCGCTATCCGCATGCTCGACTGCTTTTCGACTCGGTAGCTATCCATGTCGATCGCCTCGAGGATGCCCCTTGAAAGATCTTCTTCTTTGGGCGCTGGTAGCTTCGGTACAAGGAACTCAAGGAAAATGGATAGCTTTTCCCATTCGGTGTTGGCAAACGGGAGGATGGACGATAGAAAGCCATATGTCCGCAGAAACGCCTTGGCTTTGCCCTTGAAATCAACCTGGCCATCCTCGTCGAGTTGCTCAATGTAGTTGGCGACGCAGGCGTCGAGAATCGGGTCGAGCTGGTCGCGGTCGGCGCCCCCCAGGTACAGCCGCACCAATTCGTTCACCTGTTCAGGCGCGTACACTTGGTAACTATCGAGATCGGCTTTGAGGTCGTGGAGCTTATTCGGGTCGGTCTCATCCGCAAGGATCGTCGTCCGGTAGTATGGTTCGAAAGCCTTGCGGATCGTTTCCGGGTCGTTCATGAAATCGAGCACGAAGGTATCGTGCTTCTGTGGGTGGGCGCGGTTGAGGCGCGAAAGGGTCTGCACTGCCTTGACGCCGGAGAGCGCCTTGTCCACGTACATCGTGTGCAGGAGCGGCTCGTCGTAGCCCGTCTGGAACTTATCGGCACAGATCAGAAACCGATAGGGGTCTTCCCGGATTTTGTCGGCGATTTGATTCGAAGGAAAGCCGTTCAAACTCCCTTCGGTGACTTTGCCGCCGCCATACTCGTGCTCACCCGAGAAGGCCACAATAGCCCGATAGGGGCTCTTGCGCTCTTGAAGGTAGGCCTGAA
>Ga0308418_1001736_pt1 | contig 11192 bp, 9 predicted proteins | sample HotsprSampleR4cd_FD_203517 | JGI IMG/M metagenome (GOLD analysis project Ga0308418, IMG submission 203517) | Hot spring phototrophic mat microbial communities from Mushroom Spring, Yellowstone National Park, Wyoming, United States - 20090729_R4cd ... | reverse complement strand
TCAAAGAACAATTAGGGTATTTAAGACGGAACATACGCCATATCAACAAGATGCTGGATGAATTAAAGACAAGAGGGATGAAAGGATGGGTATTGAGTTACCGAGATTTACGGATATTTTGGGTGATTCAAGAGGTGTATAGACAACAAGAGGAGATGTATAAGGAGAAAAAGAGAAGGATAGAAGACAGGATAGTGAATATTTACCAGCCATATGTAAGACCGATGGTGAGGGGGAAGGAAGGGAAAGAAGTAGAATTTGGGGCAAAGGCGAGTGTTAGTTTAATAGGTCGTATGAGTTTTATCAATCGGTTAAGTTGGGATGCATATAATGAGGGAATAGATTTGAAAGGACAAGTAGAGAGATACAAAGCGTTAATGGGCTATTATCCAGAGGTAGTGATAGCGGACAAGATATATGGGACAAGAGAGAACAGGGAGTATTTGAGAGAGCGAGGGATAAGATTTAGTGGGAAGGCATTAGGTCGGCCGAAGGAAGAGGAAAAGAGCAAAGAAGAGAAGAGGAAAGAGAAAGAAGAGAGAGGGATAAGGAATAGGATAGAAGGTAAATTTGGACAAGGGAAGAATGGGTATGGATTAGGAAAGATTAGAGCGAAGACAAAGGAAACATCGGAGAGTTGGATAGGTAATATATTCTTTGTGATGAATATAGTGAGTTTGATGAAGATACTTGTTGAGAAGGGGATTAATTTTTTATTTTTGTTTTTTTCAATAATTTTTGGGTGGGTAATAAGATTAAGAACATCGATGACGAGAATAATACAAGTATATCAACTTTATCAAAAAAATTTTCTTTCCAAAATTTTACTTTCTACAACCTGAACTTTTTCACCAAACCCTAAATAATTCAGTAATTTTGCTTTTTACTAAAATTTTGCATTGAAAAAAGTTTTTAAGTTAATACTAATTGCACTCATTATTGTCAGTGTTATTGATGCTGCATTTAATTATGTGTTTAGACACGCTCCTTGGGGTATTTACAGAAAGTTACATAATATTATTGAAACCAAAGAGTATTACGATGCTTGGATGATAGGTTCTTCACGAGTTGAAACTGCTTTTGAAACAACACTGCTTTCACAAAAAACAAGATTAAAGTTTTTTAATGCCGGCATTCACGGGGCAAAAACACAACAAACGTATTATTTATTAAAGCATATTTTTAACCAACATCCATTACCAAAATATGTTTTTTTAGATATTGACATTCACAATTTGGAAACAATAGATACTCTTTTGAACATTGAACAATTTGCACCGTTTATGTATGTTTCGTCTTTACGAAAAGATTTTTCAAATATTGATAAAAGAATAATGTATGCATATTATTTTCCCGTTTATGAACTCTCTTTTTATGGATTAAGAGGTACTTCCAAGCTTTTAAGAACATTGTTTAATAAGCCCGGTAGATACGACACTACTTTTCAATCTACGGGCTGTTATCATTCACATACAGATTATCAAGTATCGCATTATCCTGACACAACACATCACTTTTATTTTCATCCTTTTAACTTAATGTATATTGATTCTATTATTACCATTTGTCAAAAGCATAATGTTTCTTTGATAGCCACAGTATCTCCTGTTTATCAACCCGATGCTAATATCGGTGATGCTGTAAAAGAAATATCAAATTATCTACGACATAAAGATATTTTACTATTAAACTTTTCTACCATTCACCCATTATCTTTTCAGCAAGAAAAATTTTCTGACAAGTATCATTTAAAATTCAATGGAAGTGTTGAATTCACGCATTTTTTCTGTGATTCTATAATGAGGATGAAGTTGCTAAAATAATTATGTTTTTACTTCATTCAAAAAATCTTTCATTGTATCATAAATCTTTTTCATTTCATTTTGTTGGATACAAGTGGGCGGCACAACATACATTACATTGCCCAATGGGCGAATTAGAATGTCTCGCTTCAAAAAGTAATCTGCAATTTTTTCAGAAACTTGATTGAGATAATGTGTTTTTTCTTTGGTCTTTATTTCAATAGCCAATACTATTCCTTTGTATCGCACTGACTTTATAGACGAGTGAGAAATTATTTGTTGAACAAACTGCTTGTGCCATTGTTCTATGGTGTTTATTTTTTGAAGATAGTTAGTTTGTTCAATAAGTTCTATGTTAGCAATAGCAGCAGAACACATCAAAGGATTTGCCGTAAAACTATGTCCGTGATAAAATGTTTTTGTTTTATCATCGCTTACAAATGCTTTGAAGATATGACTACTTGCGGCTGTTACACCAAGTGGTAAAAAGCCCCCCGTAAGTCCTTTGGATAAACAAATAATATCGGGCTTATGTTTAAGATATTCAGATGCAAATAATTTTCCTGTTTTTCCAAATCCTGTAAATACTTCATCTGCAATGGTGATAACTTGATACTTTTTGCAAATAGACAACAACTCATCCAAATACTTTGCTTCATAGATATTCATTCCACCTGCACCTTGAATAATGGGCTCATAAATAAATGCTGCTACATTATTTTTTTCAATCAATTGAGCAAAACGTTTTTTTACTTTATCAATATTTTTTGAATGCGGAACATCAATAAAATACGTTTGAAATAAATTTTTCTTGAATGGAAGATTAAATACATTTCTTTCTGCAACACTCATACCGCCAAAAGTATCGCCGTGATAAGCATTTTTGAAAGCAATAATTTTTGTTTTTTGTTTTTCACCAATGTTATAGAAATACTGCAATGCCATTTTAATAGCCACTTCTACCGAAGTAGAACCATTGTCTGAATAAAATATCTTCGCATTTTTGACAGGAACTAAGTACACTAATTTTTGGGCTAATTGTATCGCAGGCAAATGAGTAAACCCACTAAATATGCAGTGTTCCATTACTCTTAATTGGTCTTGAATTTTTTTTGCAATATAAGGATGCGAATGCCCGTGCACATTTACCCACCAACTTCCAATAGCATCAATAATCTTTCGTCCATCTTGTGTATAAAGATAAATGCCTTTGGCTTTTGTAATAACAATGTTTTTTGGATAATATTTTAAATGCGTAAATGGATGCCAAATGTATTTTTTATCTAAACCTTCATAATTCATAATGATGTATTTAATTTAAAATGAAATGTTCTTGAAAGTTTTAAAAACTTCTCTTTGTTTAATGAAGGTACATTTGGAATTTCAGCAATAAATTGTGAATTTGGTAAATGTTGAAGAATGGCTTCTTTTACTTCTGTTTCAAAATTTCCATTCAAAACAACACCTTTGAATGGTATATTATTTTTTTGAATATAAAACAAACTCAACAAACTATGATTGATACAGCCCAAATAATTTGAAACAACTAAAATACATTCTGCTTCAAAATGTTTAATCAAGTCAGCAATGTAATATCTTTCATTCAATGGCACTAAAAGTCCCCCTGCCCCTTCTATTATCAAAGTATTTTGTGTAACAGGTAATTTTATTTGATGAAAGTCAATGTATACATTTTCTCTTTTAGCCGCTAAGTGTGGCGACGCAGGTTCTTTTAATAAATAGCATTCAGGATGTGTAATCAAAGGAAAAGAAACAATGTTTTTTATCCACTCACTATCTCTATCAGGGGGATAGCCCGTTTGCACAGGTTTAAAATAATCGGCTTTTAAATACTCACACAATAAAGCACTGACTACTGTTTTGCCAACGCCTGTACTTATACCCGTTACAAAATACCGTTTCATTCTTTATTCAAATTTTTAAGTGTGTTTACTAAATGATAAATTTCTTCTGTAGTATTAAAACTATGCAATGAAATTCTTATTCTTTCAAGACCCTTTGGAACAGTGGGCGGAACAATTACTTTTGCAAAAAAGGATTGATGATTAATTTGATTTTGCAATTGGTTATAATTCAAATTACTTAAAGAAAAGTATTGAATAGGCGAATTGTTGTGAGAAAAACGCCCATCATCTTTAGTAATTTGTAAGTAGGTTTGAATGTTATCTTGCAATTGTTGATGTTCTTTTTGAGAATTATTAATTAACTCTTGATACAAATAATAAATTATTTGATAATGATATAATGGCAATGCAGTGCTATAAATGAATGAACGAGAAAAATTAATGAGATACTGTTTTAATACATTTGAACCCACTATTGCCGCCCCCGAAAAACCTAATGCTTTGCCATAACCAATTATTCGGGCGACACACTTTGTCGCTAATTCTTTTGAATTAAATAATCCTAATTTATCTTGTCCTAAAACACCAAAACTATGTGTTTCGTCTACAATCAAAAAAACTTTTGGATTATCAATTACTCCTAAAAGATTAGTAACATCAGGAATATCGCCTTCCATTGAATACAAACCTTCTATCACTACATAAATAGTTTCAAACTTTTGATAATGCCTGTCAATCAAAGTTTTCAAATGTTCAAAATCATTGTGCTTAAATTTAAAGTGATGAGCAAATCCTTGTCTAATACCATCATACACAGAAGCGTGAATGTGTTCATCTATCAAAAAAACATCCTTTCTATCAGCAATGCAAGAAAACAATCCCACATTGGCTTGATAAGCAGAAGGATAAATAACAGCATCTTCTGTATGGTGATATTGAGTGATAGTGAACTCTATTTTTTCTATCCATTTTTTATTACCACTCATTAAACGAGAACCCGTGCTACCTTGAAAAACAAAAGTGTCAAAATTTTTTAATATAATTTCCTTTAACTTATTATTCTTAGCAAAACCCAAATAATCATTACTTGCAAAATCAATTTTATCAGAAACATCAAAAAGTATTCTTTTGTAAGATTGATTTAATTTAGCAGACCATTTATCTGGATAGTTATTTTTCATTGAGGCAAAAATATCAAAAATAAACTTTGATAAATGACAGGATTGATAATGAAAATGTATTACATACATAATAAATCCGTTATATTTGCCCATAAATTGGATTAAATGCGATTGATTTTGGTTTATATATCTTTTTTGTTGATAGTGTTTAGCCATTTTTCTTTTGGTCAAAATTCCAAAGCCAGTTTAGAAAAAAAGAAAAAAAAGATAGAACAAGAAATTGCTCTTATCAATGATATGCTCAAAGAAACATCTGTAAGTAAAAAACTTTCCATTAGTCAAATTATTATCTTAAAGAAAAAATTAGAAATGCGAGAAGAATTAATACGCACAATACAACAAGAATTAAATAAACTCAACGATGAAATTATACTAACACAACAAAATATTTCTTATTTAAATGCAGAACTGACTAAACTTAAAAACGACTATGCAAGAATGTTACAACACGCTCAAAAAAAGCAAACCTACAAGGGCTTAGATGATTTATTATTTTTACTATCAGCAGATGATTTTTATCAAGCATATCAACGATTTAAATACATTCAGGACTACAGTAGATTTAGAGAAAAGCAAGGCAGAGAAATTATTCAACATCAAAAAAAATTACAAGAACAACTGGCACTATTACAAGAACAATTAAATCAAAAACAACAATTACTAAGTCAAGAAGAAGCCGAAAAAGAAACATTAGCAAAAGAAAGAGAAGAAGAAGAAAAGGAATTGCAAGAAATACAAAAAAAAGAAAAAGAACTTCGTGCAGAATTAGAAAAAAAGAAAAAACAAGCCCAAGAATTGCAATTAGCAATCAAAAAATTAATTGAAGAAGAAATCAAACGCAAAAAAGAAGAAGCAGAAAAATTAGCCAAAATGAAAGAAGAAAAAGCCAAAGAAAACAAAGCCATTACCGAAAAGAAAAACGAAAAAAAAGAAACAAACATTGCTGAAAAACCAAGCGTACCAATGCTTTCAAAGGAAGCAGAACTTATTGGAACCAATTTTGAATTAAACAAAGGAAAACTTCCTTGGCCCATTTCCACAGGATTTATATGTGCTAATTATGGCGAGTACGAACATCCTGCCATCAAGGGATTCGTAATGTTTAATAATGGTATAGAACTTTGTACGCAACAACCTGTAAAAGTACAAGCCGTATTCAATGGAGAAGTAACAGGTATTGCCCTTTCTCCAATGGGAGGCAAATTGGTTATTATTAGACACGGCGAATATCTAACCGTATATTCAAATCTTCAAGAAGTATATGTAAAGCAAGGTGATAAGGTAAATGCCAAACAAACTATTGGAACAGTAATGCGTAATGAGGATGGAAATAATTATTCTCTTAACTTTCAAATTTGGAAAGGTCAAAAAACCCTTGACCCTAAATTGTGGTTAGCGAATTAATTGAATTTTATAGTTGAATGAAAAAGTGCATAAATAAATTAGTTGAAATTACGAAGTTTAAGGTTTATAATCATTCAAAAACTATAAACAATCAGATAAACTAACAAAAACTTTAAACACAAACAATAACCATTTTAAACAATTACAAACAAAAAAGCCCCTGAAAATTCAGGGGCTTTTGGTGTGGTTTACTTATATACTTTTGATTACATCATTCCGTCCATTCCACCCACTCCTGATGTTGCAGAAGCTGGTTTTTCTTCTTTCTTTTCAGCCAATACACATTCTGTAGTGAGTATGATTCCTGCTACGCTGGCAGCATTTTGGAGAGCTACACGAGCAACTTTAGTTGGGTCAATAACTCCCGTCTCAAATAAGTTTTCAAATTTTTCAGTACGAGCGTTGAATCCAAAGTCATCTTTACCTTCTTTTACTTTTTGAACAATGATGCTACCATCTAATCCTGCATTCAAGCATATTTGTCTTAATGGTTCTTCAAGTGCTCTTTTTACAATTTGTATACCTGTTGTTTCATCTTCTGTTTCACCTTTTAATTTTTCTAAGGCAGCAGCAGCACGAATATAAGCCACACCACCACCAGGTACGATACCTTCTTCTACGGCAGCACGAGTAGCAGCAAGAGCATCGTCTACTCTGTCTTTCTTTTCTTTCATTTCTACTTCAGAAGCAGCACCAACATATAATACTGCAACACCACCAGCCAATTTTGCTAATCTTTCTTGTAATTTTTCTCTATCGTAGTCAGATGTAGTAGTTTCTATTTGAGCTTTGATTTGATTTACACGTGCAGTAATGTCGGCTTTTTTACCAGCACCACCTACTATTGTAGTGTTGTCTTTATCAATTGTAACTTTTTCTGCTTTACCAAGGTAAGATAAATCAGCCAATTCAAGTTTCATTCCCATTTCTTCGCTGATGACTCTACCACCTGTTAAGATGGCAATATCTTCTAACATTGCTTTTCTTCTGTCACCAAATCCAGGGGCTTTAACAGCAGCCACTTTTAATGTGCCACGTAATTTATTCACTACTAACGTAGCTAATGCTTCACCGTCTACATCTTCAGCGATGATTAAGATGGGCTTGCCTGTTTGTACTGCTTTTTCAAGGATAGGAAGCAGTTCTTTCATATTAGAAATCTTCTTGTCATAGATTAAGATAAGAGGATTTTCTAATACTGCTTCCATTTTATCAGGGTCTGTGATGAAGTATGGAGATATGTATCCTCTGTCAAATTGCATTCCTTCTACTACTTCTACATAAGTTTCTGTACCTTTTGCTTCTTCTACGGTGATAACCCCTTCTTTCTTTACTTTTGCCATTGCATCGGCAATAAGTTTACCAATTGTACTGTCATTATTGGCAGAAATAGTAGCCACTTGTTCTATTTTCTTAATATCATTGCCGATTTGTTTGGATTGTTTTTTGAAACTTTCTACGGCTACTTCTACTGCTTTGTCAATACCACGTTTTAAGTCCATTGGGTTAGCACCAGCGGCTACATTTTTAAATCCTGCTGTAATGATGGCTTGTGCCAATACAGTAGCGGTTGTAGTACCGTCACCTGCAACATCTGCAGTTTTAGAAGCTACTTCTTTTAATAATTGAGCACCCATATTTTCAATGGGGTGAGCAAGTTCTACTTCTTTTGCAACTGTTACACCATCTTTTGTACTTTGTGGTGTTCCGAATTTCTTTTCAATGATTACATTGCGTCCTTTTGGACCTAATGTTACTTTTACTGCATTTGCTAATGCATCAACGCCTCTTTTTAAGGCATCTCTTGCTTCTACATCATATCTAATGTCCTTTGCCATAGTTTTTAAGTTTTTAGGTTAATAATGAATTTTGATGAGTTAGTGATGATTTTGATGATTTTTAAGTTGAGTGTGGAGTTGATTAATTTTTTAAATGATGGCATAAATGTCGCTTTCACGCATAATTAAATAATCTTTGCCATCAATTTGAATTTCTGTACCAGCGTATTTGCCGTACAATACATTATCCCCTACTTTTACAGTAAGTGGCTCATCTTTTTTCCCATTACCTACAGCCACTACTTTACCTTTCATTGGTTTTTCTTTGGCTGTGTCAGGGATAATGATACCAGCTGCAGTTTTTTCTTCTGCAGGAGCAGGTTCTACAATAACTCTGTCTGCTAATGGCTTAACATTTAGTTTGCTCATAGTTTTAATTTTTTGCTGCCAATGTATATAATTTTTGTGCCAAACTTATTTTCTTTGAAAAATATGACATTTTTGCAAAAGAATAATACAATTTTTAATCGCCCTGATGACAAAATGACAACTGCATTAATTCAATATCTTGCTGATTTGTTTTTAAATCTTATTTATCTGTTTTTTTATGTATTATTGCCCAAAATTACGAATTATGAAAACATTTGAATGTAAAAGAGTATTAGTAGCCACTGATTTTTCAGAAGCATCATTAAAAGCAGTTCGTCAAGCGGCTTATATTGCTCAAAAAAATAATGCTATTTTGCATCTATTACACGTTGTGGATAAGCACTATGAATCTTTTAGTATTATTGATCCTTTGATATTTAATAAGTCATTCTATGATAAATTTGTTGAGAAAGCAACAGCAAAAGTTAATGAATTAGCATATAGTTTTTCAAATGAGTACCAAATAAAAGTATACACTCATGTGAGTGTTGGTTCAATTTCAGAAGAAATTTTATTGACCTCAAAAGCACTGCATATTCATTTAATTGTAATGGGTACGCACGGATACAAGCCATTAGAAAGTTTAATTATAGGTAGTAATGCTTATCGTGTTTTATCCAAGTCCAAAATACCTGTATTGGTATTAAGTGAAGAGGCAGAAAAATCTGCTATCACCAAAATTTTAATGCCAATAAATACTAATGTAGTAAGTCGTTACAAAGTAGATTATACCTTATCTATGGCTAAAAAATTTGGTGCAGACGTAAGCACTCTTGTTGTAATTGGTGAAAACGAGGAAGATGAAATTGCAAAAATGAAAGTAGTTATTAAGCAAATAGAAAAGGATGCTGAAAAACATGGAGTAAACATTGAGAGTTTTATCAAAGACCACGTAGAGAATGGCGTAAGAACAATTATTGATTTTGCAAAGGAAAATAAAAATGACCTGATTGTTTTAATGGATGAAGGAGATGCGCAAGAAACGGGAATCTTTTTAAGTATTATATCTCAACAGATATTGCATCATGCGCCCGTACCTGTCTTGTCCATTTATCCTGAACATTTGGGTATTGATCCAACTTCTGTTTTATCGGGAGCATCGGGTATTTAATTTTTCACATTGTTTGTTGTGTGCAGATTTACACCATCTTGTTTTATTTGTTTTTAATTCTTTATTTTTGCAATAAAATTTTTTAAAAATGAGAAGTGTTTTTATTTTATTCTTGTTGTTACTTAAAGTATGTTTGTTTTATGCACAAGATTTTTTGTATTATGGATTGAATAATTTTGGAGGAGTAGTACCTGTGTTTCAAAATCCTGCAAATATGGCTGATAGTCGTAGTCGTTGGGATTTGATTTTATTAGGTAATTATACAGATTTTGGAAACAATTACATAGGGCTTAAGCCATCTGCTATAAAAGGATATGGTTGGTTGGATTTTAAGAATCCGAATTTTTCTGACACGGCTTTTAAGAACAAGTATGTGGTGAGAATGCAGAACGGTTACCAAAAAGAAGCATTTTTGAATACGCGATTACTTTTGCCATCATTTATGATTAGTTTAAGTGAGAAGCATTCTATTGCTTTTACTTGGAGTATTCGTAGTTTATTAAATGTTTACAATGTTAATCAACAATTAGCTGATTTAATATATTCTGATATTCGAGATTCAAGTTTATTTACGAGAGATAATAATTATAGAATTTCAGTAGCATTTAATACTTTTGCTGAATACAGTGGCACTTATGCTCGTGTGCTTTACAAAAAAGAAAAACATTTTCTAAAAGCAGGAATATCTTTAAAATTACTTCAAGGGCTTGGTTCTATTTATGCTTATGCAGATCCACTGAAATATCGTTTTACTTCTGATACTACCTTAGATATTTACAATTCGCATATTTCTTATGGCCATTCCAATAATTTTGATTTAGCACCAGATTGGTTAAAACGTTACTCGTTTAGTTCTCTGCCCGGTTTTGGTGCGGATATTGGTTTGGTTTATGAATTTCGTCCTAAATATTGGAAATATCAATTTAAATCTATTGATGGGGCTACTGTTGAACGAAGAGATTTGAATAAGTATCTACTAAAATTTTCTGCTTCTGTAGTTGATATTGGACATATTACTTACAAAAAAAGTTCTAATAGCAATGATTTTTTTGCCAACACTACTAATTGGAAATTTAGAAATATTGACTACAATAAATATCCTATTGCGGCGATTGATGATACATTAAAAAATAGATTTGGTATTTCATCCAGTTCATCTACTTACAAAATGTATTTGCCAAGAACATTAATACTTCAAGCAGATCTTAATCTCATTGATAATTTGTATTTTAATATCACTTCAGGAATTGATTTGCGTAAAGAGATATTTTTAGCCAATAGTCGCTACAACACCCATCATTTTAGCATTCGTTATGAAGGGAAACATATAAGCGGTGCTTTATCTTTTAATTATAATGATTTTATGAGTACCGTTAATCAACCGTGGAGTATAGGGGCTGCTTTTCAACTTTGGTTTTTAAGTATTGGAACTACAAACTTGAACAACTTCCTGTACAAAAGAGATATTTATGGTATGAACTTTTTTGTACTCATTAAAACAACACCACATATCTTTAAAAAACCTGATGATAAAGATAAAGACAAAGTACCCGATATTGCTGATTTTTGTCCAACGATTGCAGGCAATATAAAAACAAAAGGTTGTCCTGACACAGATAACG
>Ga0308418_1001734_pt1 | contig 11201 bp, 12 predicted proteins | sample HotsprSampleR4cd_FD_203517 | JGI IMG/M metagenome (GOLD analysis project Ga0308418, IMG submission 203517) | Hot spring phototrophic mat microbial communities from Mushroom Spring, Yellowstone National Park, Wyoming, United States - 20090729_R4cd ... | reverse complement strand
AACCTACTCTACAGATCAGAACGTTTTTCAGCGCAAAAGGATACGCAAATATGGCCCGTACAAAACAGACCAATGCCACTGAGTACACCCCGAAGCGCAAAGGTCAATTGCCAACCAAAATATGTGTAGTATGTCAGCGCCCCTTTGAATGGCGCAAAAAGTGGGCTGCCTGCTGGAATGAGGTACGCTACTGTTCAGAACGATGTCGGCTTGCCAGGAAATCGCTGTGAGTGAGGGGATCTTAGAGCATGATCAAAAACCTGATCCGTTGATGAGGCTCGACAATGATACGCAATAGAGTGTTTCGGGGAACCGTTGGCGGGTAAGGTATGCGTCGCGGCGATGCGATGGTAAAGGGTTTTATGAGAATATCCTTAGTCCGGGGCGCAAAGGAGGCGTATCCCTGGCGTGATACCGTCGCCGAGGACGTCGCTGCGGGCTGGAGCGTCAGGGCTGGCCGACAGCCGCGATGGGATGCCCTGCGCAGGACAAGCCCGCTGCGTTCACTGGCTGCCCGGCGAATACGTTCATCTGCGACGGCGCATCGCAGCGCCAGAACCCGAATCGGTTGGTGTCCCGCTCAGCCCGACATCCGTGCCCCAGACTTCTATGAGAAGCATAGCATGAAAGCACAACGAGAATCAAGAACTATTCACCGCTACGTCACCCTCGACCTTCACAAGGAGTACGTCATGGTCGGGGTAATGAACGCTGCCCAGGAATAGGTCCTGCGACCGCGCAAGGTGGCGATGATGCGCTGCCACACGTGGGCCGCCGCCAACCTGTGCCAGGGCGACACCGTCATCCTGGAGACGACCGGTACCGTCTGGGCGATCTCCGATAGTGTTGGCCCGCTCGTCACAGGGACGGTAGTCGCGCACGCCGGGGCAGTTCGGCAGATTGCCGACGCACGGGGCAAGCCCCACACGGAAGACCTGCAACGCCTGTTCCGGCTGTTGATCGCCGCCATCGTGCCGGACGTGTGGGTGCAGCCTGCCCACGTGCGCACGGTGCGCGGTCTGCGTTTGTCCCGCAACCGGCTAGGAACAACAGCAACAATGATTCGCAATCGTCTGCACCGCCTGCTGCACCGCCACAACCTGAAGGTGGGCGAGAACGGTCTCACGGATGCAGCGTGGTGGGACAGCCAGCCGCTCGGTGCGCCGGAGAACCTGCACAGGCGGCAGGCACTAGCCCTGCCATCTGCGTCCAACGGTTTGCGCTTCAGTCGCCCGACTGAGCCCAGCGGAGGCGGGTCGGCTGGAGCGAGTGGTTAGGCCGCCGCTACGGATAGTCCTTCCTCACCGCCGGAATGAACCCTTTACACGGCCCACCCACGCACACACTGACGTCATACGAACGCCAGCCCCGCTCGCTGAACCAGAAGTTGCCATAAGCAGAAGTCACGTAGATGTCGAAACGGATCGTGTAAGCCCCTGGGCCCCAGTTGGGGATGTTCTGGATGGTCAGGTTCACCATAGGAGAAGGGTCGCCTTTTGGCGTGCCACACACAGAGGCCCAACTGCTGCCCGTGACTTCCCCGTGACCGGCCTTGGCCCAGCGATAGCGGAGTTCGTAGCTGAAATGGGGATAACTACACGTCCAGTCAGCGACGCCTGTGTTTTGCACTTTCACAGCAATGGGATACGTGCCGCCGTGATCCATGATCGGCGGATGGTTGTCCGGCGTGCCCCAGTTGATCTGCAAAGGGTTCCAGCGGTAGGACGGGGTGAGCAAGGCATTATTGTTGGCTGCATTCCCGGATATGGACGCCGGTGTAGTAGTGCACCAGGATCTGCTCGGCGCGTTCCCAGCGCACACTCCAGGCGCCCAGGTCCCGATTCATGTTGAAGCTCAGATTGCCTCGCGCCCAGCGGCCGGCTCCTTTCTGGCTCATGCCACGGCCATGCCCATCTGGGACGATGTCCGGATGGGAACTGATGGGGTCATCTACAGCGATCAAGTAAGGCTGCCCACCATTGACCGTGCGGTTGCCAATATCGGCAAAGAATTCGCTGAAGGCCGGCAGGTCATCGTTGGGATAGGTGCCATAGGCGATGTAGTGACGCCGAGCAACGGCCCCGCACACAATCCGCTGATACCGGTTGAGGTTGCTGCTGGCACACGGGTCGCTCGGATTGTCCAGGAAGGTGGTCGACGAGAGGGCTTCAAAGGTGTAAGGAACGAAGACCTGAAACTGGTTCGAGTTATTGATGGCGCTCCCCTGGCGGATATGCCAGTAAGCGTAGGAACGGGCAGCGATGGCCTGCGCCTGGATGGCAGTGGGGTGGAAAGGATCAACAGGCATTTCCCTGGGCACTACGTCCAAAAGGTAGTCGGTCTCGATGGGGATAGTGATGGGATTGTTCGTATAGGGATAGGGACGACTGGAAATAGCCGTACAACCGTAGTATGTGTCATTGGATGAACAGAGATGATAGGTTCCGGTAGCAGGATTGACCCACAGAGCGCCACTTGACTCCAATCGATACACACGTAGGGTGATATGTGAAGGAGGATTAAAAGAGGCAAAAGCGCTTTGAGAACTGATCGCTCCTACGAGGAGTAAAGTCAGCGAAAGACGTTTAAAACGAATAGACATTATATCCCCCTTACGGCCATGTTACTTCTATAAGGCACAATGGACCATATAGGCAGGTTACAGCGAGGGAATCACCATTGAGGGACCAAGCCAAGTTCCATCCGAAATTCCCAGCCGGGAATACCATATGAGGCAGCAAATGCTTGTTTTGCCCAGTTGTGGCTTCAACCAAATAAAGACCCTCCCGCGTTGTCCCGTCCCGATATTCTACAGTAGCCAATACGGACAGCATTTGGCTATTTGGCGCCCAAGCCATATCGGTCACATAATGCCGACCGGGTTCGATATCCGGCCCTGGCGATAGCATTCGGCGCTCTCCCGTTTCCATGTCCAGGATGGTCAACTCGGTGCGCCCAAAAGGCAGATCCAGATCGCCCGTCGTGATGAAAGCCAGATAGCGCCCATCCGGACTCCACTGCGCCTCCAGAGGCCACGGCGGAATGTCCATCGCTTCAGGGTTGTACTCCCCCAACGTCAGTTCGCACACCTGGGTGGTCTTCACGTCCAACAAAAACGTCCAGAACTGCGAATAGAGCACAACCCGGGTGCCATCGGGATGCCAAACCATAGTGAATTGCGGCGACCGATAGCGTATGGCCCACTCCAATTCCGGCTTCGGATACTTCCAGGCGGCAACGTTCCATGGCACCGTTTGAATGACCCGGCTTTCCCCATCGAAAACCTGCGGTCGGTCCGGCTCCGAGCGGGAGAAGTACCACAGTCGCTTCCCACCCGGTTCAACCGCCAACGCTCCCCTTATGTCTGACGTCAGGCGTTCTACCTGTTGGGGGTTGCCATAGCTGATCCACAATTCTGGATGGTAGACGATCGACGGTTCCTGGCCCTTTTCCGCCACCAGGGTGATATAGGCCACGGCCCTTAAGGCCGGCAACCAGACCGGCTTGCCGCTGCTCCCGTCACGCTCGGCGTAAGTGTTCAACTCACCGGTGCGGACATTGAAAAGGTCGATGCTACTGCGGTTAGTGTCGGGAATGTCCCGGGTGATGAGCAACTGTTGTCCATCCGGCAGCCACCCGGCGATGCCGATGGCCGAGGGATGGGTCAGCACCACCCGAGGTTCGGAAAACCGGTAAGCCTCGAAAGGCGGACCAGGCTCGGCAGGCACAGGCTGACCCGCAAATAGGCAAGGTGGCACCGGCATAGGAACGACCGTAGGTGTTGCTGGTGGAGGATAGGGTGGCAGTGTCGGCGTCTCGAGAGGGGATTGGAAGGCTTGAAATCCCGGTTGCGCTCCCTCCTGTAGCTGGTCAAGGGTCATGGCAAGAACCACTGCCAGGCCTACGAGCACCAGCAGGCCCAACAAACCTTCTGCGATGCTGAACATGCGTTTCATGTTGCACCTCTAATTTACTCATGTATGCACTCCGCTGCAAGTTCGATCATGCACACGCAGCAGCCTAACGGCACCGAGCTCAGCCGCTGCGACCGAGGCGAGTGAAGCGAGCGAGGTAGCAGTCGGCTGGAAGCGCGTGTTGGGCGGCCATTCTTGTGGCAATCCTACTTGCTCGCAACGACAAAGACACGCCCTTCCTTTTCAGGCTCATCAATGGCCGTCTTCAAGTCTTGAATCCTGGCAAAGTAGGTGTTCTTCCAACCAGCATCATGTAATAGATCGCTTACCTTTTTCATTTCAAAGACGGTGTTGAACACGATCTCTTCAAAGCGCTCATATAGTCCGTTGGGTAAGCGAACAAATCCACTTATTCTTGTCCACGCCTTATCGCCGGTACCATCGTACATGCCGTGAGTGATGATCACCGCATCTTCGTCGCTTTCGTCAACATAAACGTTGTTCCAACGTCTCAACCCGCTGCGTGTGTTGAGGTCAAAGATAAAGTAACCATCACAAACGGCGTAGACGCATTGAAAACATTTGTACAATGCCTTTTCGCTTTCGAGATGATTGAGCGCGTCATACGTAGAAACGACCAAACCAAAGCGTTCATCGAGCGTGAAGTTACTTGCATCACCCTGGACAAAAGCGGCCTGCCCCGAATCAATGTATTGACGCGCATTTTCACGAGCATATTCGAGCATGTGTTCCGAGAGATCAAGGCCAACGACGCGATACCCCTTCTCCAGAAAATAGACCGCAAGATGTCCAGTACCGCAACAGAGATCGAGGACGGTCTTATCCTTGTGTCCAATCGGCGTGGCGGCATAGAAATCGAGGATAAGCGGAGCAACTTGCCTGGCAAAACCAGACCATCTCAAATTATAGACTCGGGCGAAGCCCTGACTGTACGACTGCATCTGATTCACTCCTGCGACCATGAGGCCGCCCAACGGTTTGCGCTTCACCTGCGCCACGCAGCGCAGCGGTGTCAGGTGCAAGCGCATGTTAGCCAGCGTTTGTTCGGTTACCGCTACCACAACCGCGTGATACCATATGCATCAAATTCAGGGTCGCGGCTCACAATCGGCATCTGCTCGACAAGGGCCTGGGCAATTAGCAACCGATCAAAATGGATCACGATGGTGAAACGGTAAAATAGCCACTTGAGCCGTATGACTGATGGTGATACCCAGTATCCCGATACGATTCAAACTGATTTGCTGCGGAATAAAGGGCTCAAAGGGTTGTGCCAGTCGGAGCCTACCCAACCTGTTTTAATAGCCATCTCCCATAGGCTGGCAACACTCAAGAAGACGTCGTTGTTGACATTTTCACTCAACGTTCGCGCTGTTGAACTGAGACGTTCATCCCCGCCAATAAACCACAAAAAGCTGTGAGTGTCCAACAATAGTTTCATAGCATATAGGCGTTGAAATCGGCAAGTGGCGCATCAAAGTCCTCACTCATGACAATGAGTCCTTTGGCACTCCCAAATTGGCGACGTGCCTGTGGTATAGCAGGCACCAGTTGCACGGCTTCCTGGAGGTCTTTGAGAATAACGACCGTTTCGCCCTTGAGCGCTGCATTCACTAACTCGAGCAAACGTGATTTTGCTTCTTCTAGACTAACTTGCAGCATTTCGCCAACCTTTCTGGAAATATAAGGTGCCCTATGAACGCTGGCTAACGGTTGGTTTTCTTAGAATATCCTTAGTCTGGGGCACAAAGGAGGCGTATCCCTGGCGTGATACCGTCGCCGAGGACGTCGCTGCGGGGTGGAGCGTCAGGGCTGGCCGACAGCCGCGATGGGATGCCCTGCGCAGGACAAGCCCGCTGCGTTCACTGGCTGCCCGGCGAATACGTTCATCTGCGGCGGCGCATCGCAGCGCCAGAACCCGAATCGGTTGGTGTCCCGCTCAGCCCGACATCCGTGCCCCAGACTTCTATGAGAAGCATAGCCTGAAAGCACAACGAGAATCAAGAACTATTCACCGCTACGTCACCCTCGACCTTCACAAGGAGTACGTCATGGTCGGGGTAATGAACGCTGCCCAGGAATAGGTCCTGCGACCGCGCAAGGTGGCGATGATGCGCTGCCACACGTGGGCCGCCGCCAACCTGTGCCAGGGCGACACCGTCATCCCGGAGACGACCGGCACCATCTGGGCGATCTCCGATAGTGTTGGCCCGCTCGTCACGCGGACGGTAGTCGCGCACGCCGGGGCAGTTCGGCAGATTGCCGACGCGCGGGGCAAGCCCGACACGGAAGACCTACAACACCTGTTCCGGCTGTTGATCGCCGCCATCGTGCCGGACGTGTGGGTGCAGCCTGCCCACGTGCGCGCGGTGCGCGGTCTGCGTTCGTCCTGCAACCGGCTAGGAACACCAGCAACGATGATTCGCAATCGTCTGCCAAGCAATACGCTCAATACGCCTTGATGAAGGTGTGCGTCGAGACGGACATTACCCGCTGCATGCGCAAGAACGTCCCGCGCCGGGTAGCCCTCAAAGATAAGGTCCTGGCACGGATGAAGGCACTGGGTTGCTCCCTTTCAGGGTCTGGGCTGCGGCGCACGCCTGGTGGCCCTCACCTTCCCCCTAGCCCCCTTCCTCTCCCCCGCTGGGGGCGAGGAAGGGGGGATGGTAGTTCCCGCACCTTCTCCCTGGCTCCCGTCCGCGCCCACTAAGGGAGCGGACGGGGGAGGATGGGAGTTTCCACACCTGCCCCCTGGCTGCCGTCCGCTTCTTTGGTGGGAGTGTCATGCAAGCCATCATATCATGTCACTGCTAGTCACAGCCTTCCCCTGGCTCCCGTACTATCCCTTGGTGGGAACAGACGGGGGAACGTGCAGTGGGGGTGATCCTCGCTCACCTGACTCGTCACGCGCATTGCTCGGCGCTGCCTGCTCAGCAGAGGGAACGTGCAGCGGATAGCGGAACAGAACATTGGCCGCCGAATGCAATGGTCGCAGATGCACAGTACAAGCCGCACGAGAAATCCGATTTTTTGATCAAGCTCCGAGATGTCTCTACGCTTCCCAAAAGGGACGCGCCCAACCGCGGCGGGTGATTTCGCTGCGTAATTCGAGCATCGCGGTATACGTCGGCAGAATGGCAAGCGTTTCACCAGGTGGCAGGGCTGCCAGAGCGGTATCGAGTGCAGTCGGCAGATCATCGATTACAGTAATGGCTTCAGTCGCAACACCAGCATAATCGAGACGTAACGCCATATCGGCAGCACGAGTACCGCTGACGGTCACATGGGCTACCCGCTGAGCTAATGGCTCAAAATCGGCGTCCCATAGCCACGAGACATCGGTACCATCGGCAAAACGATCATTGATAGCGATCAAGAGATGGAGCGGCCTAGTCGTTGCTGTCGTGAACATTCGTACCGTCTCTGAAGCCCCGACTGGATTTTTGATCAGGGCGATCAGCATCGTTGGGCCATGACTACCGGCAGAGATACGCTCAATGCGCCCAAAGGCAGCCTGAATCTGACTCAGCGCTATGCAAATTGTTGATGTATCGATACCTAAAGCCAGTGCTGCCGCTGTAGCCGCAAGCGCATTTTGGGCGTTGTAGAGACCGGGTAATGGTACGTGAAACCGAATCTGCCCATTGGGATGGTCGATCTGGAGATCACTTCCCTCGAGTCCACGTGGCTCAAGAACGGTCAACGCAATGACTGGGTCGGGGCGCCGATGACCACACTGGGGACAAACGTAGTGACCGATGTGGGCATAGAAGATGCGCTGATACTGGTAGCGATGGCCGCAGGTATGGCAAAACTGTGAGTCGGCGATGTGGGTAGCAGCGCCGACTGCGTGACGTTCATCGGCCAGACCAAAGGCTACGGTGCGAACAGGAAGCTGATGCACAATATCGGCAATTGCCGGATCATCGGCATTGAACACAACCGTACTGGTTGCAGGAAGTTGCTGAAGCGCTTGACGCCAGTGGCGGGCAATGGTGTCAATTTCGCCGTAGCGGTCGAGTTGATCACGGAACAGGTTGAGCAGTACGACCAATCGGGGGTGCGTTTCGGCAATCGCCTGCGGTAACGCTGCTTCATCTGTCTCAAACAAAGCACAACTTGCTCGCGGTAGCCCACGCCAGTCTGCGTTGTTGATTGCCACTGTTGTTAAACCAGGGAGTAGATTAGCACCAGCACGATTGTGCAAGAGAGACACATCTGCCTGTTCGAGGATAGCAGCCAGCATACGGCTGGTTGTCGTTTTGCCGTTGGTACCGGCGATCAATATTACGCCTGCCGGCAAGGCGTGGCAGAAGTTGCTAAGAATAGCCGGATCGATAGCCCGTGCAAGCTGGCCGGGCAGGCTGGTACCACCGCCGAATCCCAGGCGACGTGAAAGGATACCGGCAGTACGGGCCAGGGTCAGAGCTGTGGTTGTGCGCAGTCGGCTCATAGGGTTTAGCGAAGACCCGCTTTGCGCAATGCAGCAGCCAGCGGGTTATCGTCGTCATCATCATCATCGCCGCTACTAGCGAAAAGCGACGCCGGTGGTGGCGGTTCGAGTTCGGAATCGTCGAACATATCGTCTTCTTCCCAGTTTAGCGCCAGATGTTCAGCACCGACCAGCGCGATAATATCGTCAACACTAAAGAGCAAGAGATTCACCTGATCGTCCGCTTCAGATCGAGCGTTCAAATCACTGATCAGCCGCAACTGTGGTAATGCAGCGAGCACTTCAGCGAGAGGTTCAGGGCGGCGTGGTGGTGGACGTTCACTTATCATCAAAGCATCGGCGGCGGCAGTATCCGCCGGAATACCGGTATCAACGAGCAGAATGGTCACCCCGACCCGATGGAAAAGCAAGTGCAGGATTTGGCGAGTCTCATTAAGCTGGGCAACGGCACGGCGCAGGGCGCTGGCAGTGCGACTGGCCTTGATCTCAAACACCCAGGCCACGTTATCAACAATCGCCAGCGCGTCAAGCTCACGGTACTTCATTTGCGCAGTACGGTTACGACGCTCTTCATATTCAAGAATCCGTCGCTCATCGAGTGGCAGACGGGCTGCCAACCAGTCGCGCAACGCAGCCTCTGCCTGTCCACCAAAAATATCGCGTTGGCGAGGTGGACGGATCGCTTTCTGATTTTTGCGTTGCAGCTTGAAGGTCTCAACGTAAGCCCGGTAGCGACGGTCGTCTTCGGTGGTTAACCGTGCTCGTGCATAGCTGACAGCCATCTATCCTTGCCTTCCCAATTCCACTGATCGCCGATAAGCTGCCCAAATTGCATCGGCTAATACCGTGCGCAGACCACCGCGTTCAAGCTCGCTGAGGGCCGCGGCGCTGGTACCGCCGGGTGAAGTGACTGCATTTCGTAACTGGGCCGGATGCAGGCCGCTCTGGATTGCGTACTGAACTGAACCCAACATCGTCTGCTGCACCAGCTCTTCGGCAATCCGACGCGATAAACCGAGATGAACGCCAGCATCGATCATCGCTTCCATCATGAGAAAGACATACGCCGGCCCGGTGCCGTTGATTGCAGTGGCCATGTCGAGATAAGTTTCGTTATCAACAAATAATTCGCGACCAAGTGCACCCAAAACGGTCGCCGCCCAACTCCGCTGACGTTCAGTTACGGCTGGCGCTGCCGTCCAAACGGTCATGCCACAACCGATCTGAGCGGGGGTGTTTGGCATACTGCGCACAACAGCCTGATGATCAAGGGCTTCGGCAAAAGAGGCTATCGTAGCACCGGCAATGACCGAAATCGCCAGGTCATCGTCGCGCAGTGCTCCGCGCAGTGGAGGCAAGACGCGCCGGAGTTGTTGCGGCTTCACGGCGAAGATAACCACGCGGCCCCATTGCGCAGCCGTCAGGTTATCGTGAGTAGTGCGAATACCGTAATGATGAGCAAGTTCACGTCGGCGATCTTCACGGGGGTGGCTGGCGAGAATCTGCTCGGCGGCAACCAGTTCGTTGCGCAAGAGTCCACCGATAATCGCTTCCCCCATCGCGCCGGCGCCAATAATCGCAATTGGTAAGTCGGCAAGCATAGTTGTTGGCTACCTGTGACTATGTTCGATGATCCGTTCGGGTTGTACCCGCTGATGCGATCCGTTCTGCGCGTTATGATACCATGAATAAGGTGAAGAAGAGACATTGATATTATTGCGTCTGGAATACCGGACATACAGCCAGCCAGCGAGACAGGATTTGTTGGTGAGGGATGGCTGTGTTTGCACCGACGCTCACGTTCACAGAGGATCATGATGGAGATCAAGGAAGAAACTATCATCTTGCGGCCAACCGTATTGCCAGAGGTTCGTCCAACATTGTTAGCGGTTTTTGCGCATCCAGATGATGAAAGTTTTGGCCCAGGTGGTACGCTTGCCCGTTATGCCTGGTCTGGCGTAGCGGTACACCTGATCTGTGCAACTGGTGGTGAAGAGGGAACGGTTGATGCCGAATTGTTGCGCGGGTACGATTCGGTCGCAGCGTTGCGACGAGCCGAGCTGCTGCGAGCGGCTGAGGCGTTGGGTCTGAGCAGTGTCACCCTGTTGGGGTATCGCGATTCCGGCATGCCCGGCACAGAAGCCAATCGACATCCGGCAGCACTGATTAACCAGCCACGTGAACGAGTAGTCGGGCAGTTGGTTCGTCTCATGCGCCAATTACGGCCACAGGTTGTCATCACGTTTGATCCCATTGGAGGTTATCGTCATCCTGATCACATTGCGATTCACGAAGCCACCGTCGCCGCGTTTCACGCGGCTGGCGATCCGACTGCCTTCCCAGAAGCTGGATCAGCGTATGCGCCACAAAAACTCTATTACACAACCTTCTCACGGCGCTTACTGCGGCTATTGGTTAAACTCATGCCACTCTTCGGGCGTGATCCGCGGGCATTTGGGCGCAACCGCGATATTGATCTGATGCAACTGGTTGCCGTGGATTTTCCCACCCATGCCCGGATCGACACGACTGCGGTGCAGGCGCAGGCGCATGCTGCCGCGCTGGCCCATGTGAGTCAGAGTGCAGGCAATCCCTTGATCCGCAGCTTATTAGGAAAAGTTGCAAACCTGTTGGGTCGATCCGATACCTTTATGCGAGCATACCCACCGGCAACCTCTAATGTACGAGAGGATGATCTGTTTACCGGTGTGCAGTGGTAACGTTACGTCACGACCATTTTGGGGCGTGGCAGCCAATGCTCAGCGACCGGACGAAAACCAGTATCGTTTTGATCGAAGCGTAAATGCTGGACA
>Ga0308418_1001725_pt1 | contig 11232 bp, 7 predicted proteins | sample HotsprSampleR4cd_FD_203517 | JGI IMG/M metagenome (GOLD analysis project Ga0308418, IMG submission 203517) | Hot spring phototrophic mat microbial communities from Mushroom Spring, Yellowstone National Park, Wyoming, United States - 20090729_R4cd ... | reverse complement strand
ATTTATGGTAATTTATTCACTTTTTTAACAAATTTGTTCACTACACTTTTCGGAAAATTCAGATAAGACATCAGAATTGACGCGGGAAAGAGCGGGGCAACCCTCAAACAAGTGTCAAACTCGGGATATAAGGAAAATATTTGAGATGCACTTTCAAATAAGAAATGCAATTTTTTAACAAAAAAACAAACTTTCATATTTCAAACAAAGGAGGCAGGAGAGAAAACTCACCTTACCCTTGTCCTCTGTTTGGTTTGGTAAATTATTACCCCTATGGGATGCAAATATCAGCAATTAAGTAAAGATGACAGAATTAAAATTCACACTCTATTATTTTGTAATGAGACACAAAAAGAAATTACACAAGAATTAAAAGTATATCCTTCTGCCATTTCTTTATTGAATAATCGACCACGAAAAACTCTCAAATTTAATATACCTAACAAGTTTTTTTCGCTAATTTTATGCCTAATAAAAAAATTACACTTGGTGATTGAATCTGCCTAGGTTAAAACACCGATTAATAAAGCAAAACCAATTATTCAAAATTTTTAATTATGAACATACAAAGAACAACCGATCCATCAAAGATTGATTTTAAAGAGAAGTTTAGTTTAAAAGGTAAAGTAATTGTAATCTCTGGGGCGTGTGGCTTGATTGGAAGGGCATTTTGTGAAGCCGTTGCTCAATTCGGAGGCAATGTTGTTGTTGCAGATATTCCTCAAGCACAACCTGAAAAACTTGCAGAAGATTTAAGAAAAAGAAATGGTGTAAAATGTATAGCCATTCCTGTTGAAGTAGAGAAAAAATCATCTGTCATTCAATTAAAAGATAAAACATTAGAAGTATTTAGGAAAATAGATGGATTAGTTTGTGCCCATCAAAATAAATCGCACTTAAAGTTTGAACCATTTGAAAATGTATGTGAAGAAAATTGGGACAAAGTGATTGAAGTAAATCTTAAAGGAACATTTTTGTTGTGTCAAGTCATTGGAAGTTATATGGCACAAAAAGGGAGTGGATCTATTGTAACAATGCCTTCTACTTATAGTGTAGTAGCCCCTAATCAAAATTTATACGAGGGGACTTCTTTAGGTTGTCCTGCAGCGTATTCTGCAAGCAAAGGTGGAATAGATGCCTTATCAAGATATTTAGCGAGTTATTGGGCAAATAAAGGGGTACGGGTAAATATGATTACACCACACGGAGTATGGAATAATCACGAAGAACAATTTGAAAAAAACTTTTCACGGTTCAGTCCTATGCAGAGAATGAGTTACAACCACGAAGTAGCCCCTGCACTGATTTACTTATTAAGCGATGCTTCCAGTTATGTAACAGGAAGTAATATATTAGTAGAAGGCGGTTGGACAGTTTGGTAAAGATGATTTTGAAGATAAAACCATTTTCAAAAGTATTTGTTGATAATTGATAGTTTTCTTATATTTCACAACAAAAACAATATGCCTTTTTATTTTATAATAATGTTGATAGTTTTGTGTTTTGAAGATGTTAGTGCACAAAGAGTAATAACGCCACAAATTACTAATCACATTAAATTCACTGAAAACAAAGGTCAATGGGATGATCCTATCTTATTTCGTGCCAGTTTAGATGGAGGTGTTTTGTTTGTTGAAAGAAATAGTTTAACTTTTAATTTTTATGATAAAAAGAAATTTAGGAGTTTTCACTTTGGAGGAGCAAAAAATGAAAATGAATTAAAATTCAAAGGACACGCTTTTAAAATCGGCTTTATTAATGCACAAAAAAATGTTGTTGTAAAAAAATTTAATGAAGGCAAGGATTATGAAAATTTTATTATAGGAAATGATCCTAAAAAATGGGCATCTTTTGTAAAGAACTATCAACATATCGTAATAGAAAATCTGTATGCTAATATTGATTATGAATTGTTTTCGGGGATAAATAGTATTAAGTATTCATTCATTGTTCATAAATCAGGCAATGCGAAAGATATTCAACTTAAATACGATGGTGTTGATAAGATTTACTTAAAGAATAAAGAACTGCATATAAAACTATCTTTTCTTGAATTGTTTGAAAAGAAGCCCTATGCTTATCAAATTATTGATGGGAAAACGATTGAAGTTCCTTGTGAATTTCGTCTTCAAAAAAATATAGTAAGTTTTCATTTTCCAAATGGATACAACCCAAATTATGATTTGGTAATAGATCCTACTTTGGTTTTTGCTGCTCAAAGTGGATCTACTGCTGATAATTTTGGAATGACGGCTACTTATGATATGAGTGGTAATCTCATTAGTGGAGGCACTGTATTTGGTCCTGGTTATCCAACTACCTTAGGTGCTTATGATATTACATACAATGGTACTTCGGGCAGTAATGCTGAAATTGATATTGTTATTACAAAATACAATAACACAGGAACAAATCTCATTGCTTCAACATACTTTGGAGGAAGTTTTAGTGAGATTGTAACAAGCATCATCGTAGATGAGAATGATAATGTTTATTTTTATGGGGCTACCAGTTCGCCTGATTTTCCTATGCTTGCAAGTTCTTGGAATAATTCATTTGCAGGCGGACCATTATTGACTTTTATTTTTAATGGAACCAGTTTTGTTAATGGAACAGATATCTATATTGCAAAATTAAATAACACGCTCAGTACATTATTAGGTTCAACCTATATTGGAGGTTCGTTAAATGATGGTGTCAATCATACAAATGTAATTACTACTTACACTTCGGGATATGGCACAGTAACCGAATATCCCCCTGACTCTTTGATGTTTAATTATGGCGATCAGTATCGTGGAGAAATACAGTTAGATAAAAACAATAATGTGTATATTTTTAGTTCTACAAGATCTCCTGATTTTCCGACCACTGCTAATGCATTTGATAAAACGTTGGGTGGAAAGCAAGATGCCATATTATGTGTATTTAATACAAATTTAAGTAACTTAATTTACAGTACTTTCATTGGGGGGTCTAATAATGATTGTGGAAATTCATTGGAAGTAACAGATTCACTTTTTGTTTATGCAACTGGTGGTACCACAAGTAATGATTTTCCAATAACAACAGGGGCATATTCTTCTACCTACAATGGTGGAAAAGCCGATGGTTTTGTTGTAAAAATAGATCCGTTTTCAGGGTCTTTGTTAAGAAGTACTTATATTGGTACAAATAATTATGATCAGTCCTATTTTGTAAGACGAGATCCTTTCAATAGAATTTATCTGTATGGACAATCATTAGGGAATATGCCTATTACTGGATCGGTGTATAATAATCCAGGACGACATCAATTTATTTCGGTTTTAGATCAACAATTGACGAATATACTTTTAAGTACTGTTTTTGGTAGTTCATTAACGAGAACGGATATTTCTCCATCTGCTTTTTCTATTGATGGTTGTGGAAATGTTTATTTATCGGGATGGGGTGGTAACATCATTTTTCTGCAACCTACTGGAGGTATGCCATTGGCCGCTCCAATACAAGCAAGCACAGATGGTTACAATTTCTATTTGATGTCATTTAAACCGAATTTATCCGCTTTGGCTTTTGGGTCTTATTTTGGCGGACCTATAAGCCACGAGCACGTAGATGGTGGTACTTCTCGTTTTGATAAATGTGGTAATATCTATCAATCGGTATGTGCGGGGTGTGGTGGTAATGATGACTTTCCTGTTACACCTGGTGCTTGGCCCAATACTCCTGGAGACCCTAATCATTCTTTTAATTGTAACAACGGTGTTTTTAAAATAGATTTTCAAAATCCTATGGCTACGAGCACTAATACTATTGGTTGTGCTCCTTTAACTGTGCAGTTTTTTAATAATTGTGTTAATACTTTTCAATACCAATGGAATTTAGGAAATGGTGTTGTTACTTCTACATCTATGAATCCTATTGCCACATATACTAATCCTGGCACTTATACTGTTACACTTGTTATCAAAGATTCTATTTTTTGTCCAATAAAAGATAGTACAGCATTTATTGTACAAGTTTATCCACCTATAACCGCTTCTATTTCTTATACTGCTTCGTGCAGTGATAGTGTTTTTTTTAATGCTAATTATTCAACAACTGCCAGTTTACAATCTCTTCAATGGTATTTTTTACCAACTACTTATACGAGTAATTTAACGAATCCTGTTTTTACAAACACAACAAGTGGTACTTATACTGCTGTATTGGTGGTAAAAAATAATTTTGGATGCAAAGATAGTGTTGTGCAGGTTTTTAATTTACAACCCTTCTCGCTATTAGTATCTCCTAAAGATACGATATGTATGGGAGAAAGTATATCTCTTTTTGCAAGTGGTGGTAATTTGTACCAATGGTCTCCTACGGTTTCTTTGTCTAATCCAAATTCTAATAATCCTATTGCCACTCCTACAGTATCTACAATTTATTCTGTAACAATTACAGATACTACATATAATCCGCATTGTTCTAAAACATTAACTACCGCCATCATCGTTCATCCTAAACCAACCGCCAATTTTTCTTATTCCACTAACCCTTGTGGTGGAAATGTTTATTTTACAAATTTGTCAAGTACTGATGTTACGCAGTTTCATTGGCAATTTGGGGATGGACAAGTTTCTTCGCAAGCAAATCCTTTAGTTTTTTATTCAACGGGTGGTAATTATAGTGTGAATTTAGTGGTTGAAAATGCTTATGGTTGTAAAGATAGTATTCAAAAAGTAATTAGTGTAGGTCAAGCGCTTCCTGTGAGTGTGAGTAGCAGTACTACTATTTGTTTAGGAAACTCGTATACTCTTAATGCCAGTGGGGGATTTGCTTATGTTTGGTCGCCTGCCAATAGTTTGAATAGTTACACCATATCAAGTCCTGTCGCCACGCCAACGGTCTCAACTACCTATACAGTTGACATTTTTGCTTTGAATACGAATGGAGATACGTGTGTTTATACTTTATTTACCAATGTGAATGTATCTGCATTGTCCAGTTCTACTATTCAAGCGATGGCACTTCCAGATACTATCTTAAAAGGGCAAACTACACAGTTGGTTCTATTAGCACCATCAGGAAATGTTGTGAATTGGTATCCTTCTAACTTAGTAATTCCTAACAATCAATATACAGTTACATCTGCACCTTCTCAAAATACAACATACACCGTCATTGTAAGCGATGGAATATGCAATAAAACAGCCACAGTATTGGTGGTGGTTATTGATGATCAATGCAAAGAAAGCGATGTCTTTGTGCCCAATACATTTACACCTAACGGAGATGGAAATAATGATGTATTGTATGTAAGAGGTTATTTAATTAACGAGTTGTATTTTGCAGTGTATAATAGATGGGGCGAATTAGTATTTGAAACAACAGATAAAAACAAAGGGTGGGACGGAAACTACAAGGGACGTCCTGCAGATGTGGGTGTTTTTGGGTATTATCTGAAAGCCAAGTGTCCTAATGGAAAAGAAATTTTTAAGAAAGGAAATGTAACTTTAATTAGATAACATCTCAAATTTTAATACCTATCAAGGAAATATCATCTACTTGTTCTTGGCCATCTTTCCAATTATTTAAGTATTCTAAAATAAATTCAACTTTATCAGAAACAGTAGAGAAAGGTGTTTGTATTAATTTTAATAAACGGGTAATGCCAAATTTTTTTTTATCACTACCACCAAATTGATCGGTTAATCCATCTGTGAATAGATAACATTCATTATATTTACCTCTTGGAATTTTTGTTGTTTTAAAAGTTCTATTACTTTCTAATTGCCATCCGCCGATTGGATATTTTTCCCCTTCAATAATTTTTATAGCATCGGTAGAGGAATTGTATAAAATTACTTTTTGTCTTGCACCACATATTTCAATTTCATCTTGTGTAAGTTTGATTAAGGAAATTTCCATCCAATCATTATTAAAATTTACTTCTTGTTCGTGATGAAATGTTTCAATCCATTTTTTATCTAGTTCTTTTAAATAGAGGCCTAATTCTGTATATTCTTTACCTAAGATAATATAGTTTAATAAACTAATACCCATTACAGTTAATAAAGAAGCAGGTATTCCGTGTCCTGTACAATCTGCAAGTGCTATGTAGTGATTATTATTTTTTGTACCAATCCAATAAAAATCCCCGGATAATTTTGAGTGAGGGATAAATATTAAGTTGTAGTCGTTAGTTAATTTTTTGAAATGTCTATCTTTGGGCAGTAATCCTCTTTGAATAGACACCGCGTATTCAAGAGATCCGCTGAGTTCGTTTTTAATATCAGTACTACTTAATTCCATAATTTATTAACGCCGCAAATTTACGCGAAAATAAAGGGAAAACAGAGTTAATAAATTATTAAGTTAAAAAAAACAAAACTAATTTAAAATCAAACGAACAGATTCTTTACTTTTTATTTCAAATGATTTTTCAATGGTCTTTATCATTTCTTTTTGATGAACGTATCTAAATTCTAATTTGTACTTGCCGGGTTGTAAATAGATATTTTGCATATCTAAATTGTAATCTAAATTACATACCCATTCTAATGTTTTTCCATTGTCTAAAAAGATGGCACCAAATCCCTTGGCGGGCTTGCTAATAAAGACACTCCCAGAGGCGGGTATTTTGATGGTATTGGTATGGCTTTGTTTTATTTCAACATTTTTCAAATAAATTCTTGGTAAAGTTAATATCTCCAAATCATATTTTCCTACTAAATATCTTTCTGTTTTCCCAAAATCTTGAACATTTAATATAGTCGTATCATTGGCTTTTTTTACGATTGTTGTAGGAAAGTAATCATTAATGTTTCCTTCAATTTGCAAATTTAAGTATCCCTGTGGTGCATCTATAGAAATAATATTGTGTTTGCCTTTTTCAATCTTTATGTTTTTTTTCACTATTTTTGGAATGGTATGTATTTCTAAATCATAAGTAACATCAGGATCAATTACTAATGTATCAGGACGACCATAATTATTGATAGTGTGTACATAATTGTAAAGTAATTGTTTGTTTTCTGAATTATAAAAACTCATTACAACATCTGTTTCGGTGGGCTTTTTGTATATGTCCAGCAAATTTACTTGTACGGTTGTTCTTAAAAGTGCTTCTGTTAGAACATTTTTTAATACCGGATAGAAATTATTTTCATTGCTTACATCTACAAATTTCCCCATACATCCTAATACATCTGCAAATTTCATATCAAGACCAATGCCTATCACAAAAGGTCTAATAAATATCCCTTTTTTTTGTAGCAATGCAGATACTTCACAGGGATTACCTTCGCATTCTTCAATTCCATCTGTAATTAAAATAATAATGTTTCTACAATTAGAACATTCTGAAAAGTCATTTTCTGCTTGAGCAATAGAATAAGCAATAGGTGTTGTTCCTTTGGGCTCTAATCCATTAATGAATTTTTTAATTTTTGGTGCATTCACAGAAGCCGGTGCAAAGGGTACTTCTAACTTTGAATCTTTGCAATTTCTAACAGGTTGAAAAAATGTAGTATGTCCATAACATCTTAATGCAATTTCTAAATCCGGAATGTTTTGAATAGAATCCATAAATCTTCCCATCACTCTTTTGGCTACATTAATTTTAGGTTCAGTATTCCAAGGTGCATACATACTATATGAATCATCAAAAATAAAAAGTATTCTATTAATGGTTTTTTGTGCAAAAGAAAATTGAAGTTGAATAAATAAACTTAATAAAATAAATTTGAGTGCAGTTTGAAACATACCACGTAATTGTAAAATAACTGCCTAAAAATAGATAGAAATTTTGTATTCAACTATAAAAAGCATTTTCTGACAAGTTCTTTTTTGAGATGTTAGTATCTATAATAAAGAAAAAGTGCCGTAGGCACGACTCGCTTGTATTGTAAAGATGGACTTCAGTCCGTCCGAAATAAATCCAAGCCCAACAAAGAGCCATCGGCTCGGCTCATATTTAATCATCAAAAATGGTTCGTTCCTACGAAACTCATTTTGTTTTTTCCTTTTGGTCAATGGACTAAAGTCCATTGCTACAATATCTTTTGTTTATACGGAACTAAAATTATGTAGATAACAAAAACAATTGCGAATCATCTTAAAAAACTAAAATCGATGGATACTCAAATTTTATTCAATTAAATTCTATTCAACATCTCAAAAAAATGAATTTGCCCATTTTAATTTTAAAGGTGTAGTATCATTTGTAATGATGAAGTAAACTATTGATTTCAAATTTGTCTATATGTAGAATTTTTTACTTCCATCTTTCCACTCATCACTAAATCACAAATTGCTAACCAATATTTTACTATCTTTGCACACAGTAAAAAATTGTCTTTATGCCAGAATATAAAAAACAAACTGCTCTTGAATATCACTCACAAGGAAGACCAGGTAAAATAGAAGTAATTCCCACCAAACCATATAGTACTCAAAGAGATTTATCCTTAGCGTATTCACCAGGAGTAGCAGAACCCTGTTTAGAAATTCATAAAAATCCTGAAGATGCTTATAAGTACACTACCAAAGGCAATCTTGTAGCCGTTATATCAAATGGAACAGCAGTGTTAGGTCTTGGAGATATTGGGGCCTTAGCATCTAAACCCGTGATGGAAGGAAAAGGAATGTTATTTAAAATCTATGCTGATATTGATGTGTTTGACATTGAAGTGGCTACTAAAGATATTGATGAATTTGTCAATACCGTTAAAAACATTGCACCTACTTTTGGTGGTATAAACTTAGAAGACATCAAAGCCCCCGAATGTTTTGAAATAGAAAAACGACTAAAAGAAGAATTGGATATTCCTGTAATGCACGACGATCAACACGGCACTGCTATAATTTCTACTGCGGCGCTAATGAATGCTTGTGAGATTTTTGGAAAAGATTTATCTAAAATCAAAATGGTCATAAATGGGGCAGGGGCTGCATCTATTTCTTGTGCAAAGATGTATTTATCTATTGGTGTCAAAAAAGAAAATATTATAATGCTGGATAGCAAAGGTGTTATTCATAAAAATAGAACGGACTTAGACCAATACAAATCGTTCTTTGCTACTGATCGAACAGATATTTCTACATTAGAAGAAGCCATTAAAGGGGCAGATGTATTTGTTGGTTTATCAAAAGGAAATGTTTTGACAAAAAGTATGGTTCAGTCCATGGCCAAAAACTGTATTGTTTTTGCTCTTGCCAATCCTATACCTGAGATTTCTTATGAAGATGCTATTAGTGCTCGCGAAGATATTATAGTAGCCACGGGTAGAAGCGATACTCCTAATCAAGTCAATAATGTATTAGGTTATCCATATATATTTCGTGGGGCTCTTGATGTACAAGCAAGACAAATCAATGAAGCAATGAAAATTGCTGCTGCCAAAGCATTAGCAGCATTAGCCAAAGAACAAGTTCCTGATAGTGTGTTATTAGCGTATGGCAAAAAGAATTTAGTATTTGGAAAGGACTATATTATCCCTAAGCCGCTTGATCCACGATTGATTTCAGAAGTATCAGCAGCTGTTGCAAAAGCCGCCATTGAAAGTGGTGTCGCCAGAAAAATCATAAATGATTTTGAAGCATATAAAGTGCAGTTAGCCAGTCGTGTAGGCAAAGACAATAAATTTGTTCGTGTAATTACACAACGTGCAAAGTTAGAGCCCAAAAAAATTGTCTTTGCAGAAGCCGATGCACTTAGAATTATAAAAGCCGTAAAAGTTATCTGTGATGAAAATATTGCACATCCTATTTTATTAGGAAATAAAGAAAGGATATTAGCAATGGCAAAAGAATGCGGTGTAGAACTTCGATCAGACATTCCTATTATTGACCCAATGGAGGATGAAAGTTTAAGAAATGAATATGGCAAGATACTATGGGAAAAAAGACAAAGAAAAGGACTTACGCTTTATGAAGCACAACGATTGATGAGAGATAGAAACTATTTTGGTGCAATGATGGTAGAATTAGGACACGCAGATGCTATGATTTCAGGAATAACAAGAAGATTTAAAGAGATATTAAAACCCGCTTTACAAATTATAAGACCTGATGAAAAATTTAAGAGAGTAGCAGGACTTTATGCTATAAGCACCAAAAAGGGGCTTTATTTCTTTGCAGATACCACTATTCACGAAAATCCATCTTGGGAACAATTAGTAAGTATTAGTTTACTCACTCATCATTATATTAAAAAGCAATTTAATATACAGCCCGTAATGGCAATGCTTTCTTATTCTAACTTTGGATCTGTATCCAATGAAGAAACAGAAAAACAAAGCAAAGCCATAGAATATCTACATAAAAATCATCCTGAAATTTTAATCGATGGTGAAATTCAACCTTCTTTTGCCATCAATCAAAATCTTTTGAATGAAAAATTTCCGTTTAGCAAATTAAATGGGCATTCTGTGAATACTTTCATTTTCCCTAATTTATCATCTGCTCATATTACTCAGCAAATGCTTTTGGAATTAGGTGATGCAGAGATTTTTGGACCTATTTTGATAGGATTAAAAAAACCTGTACATGTATTACAACTCAGTTCTACCGTTCGTGAAATCGTAAATATGGCAGTCATTTCTGTATTGGATGCACAGCAAAAATAGAAATGGAAATGGATTTTTTACAGGGCTTTATTCGATGTTTTTTTATTTAAGAACTTTCGGAACAAAACTCTTAGCATTTTGAATGACAACTAATTATTGTTTCTAATCACTATTGTCAAAAATATTTTTTGAAATTATACGAAAAATATCAATAATAAGAACGAAAAGCGGAGATGAAAAAAAGAGGGGGAGTACCTTTTCAAATTATCAAATTTTAAAGTTTAATTTATTGATAGTCAATGTTTTAATTCTTTTTATTAAGATTATCTTGGACAATAGTGGATAAAAAAGAAAAATCATTTTCATTTTGCTTATCAACTTTGTCAGGTAATAAATCTCTATTTTACAATAAAAAAGGGGAATATTCTTATACTATTTTTAACACCTTTAATAAATAATACATTACTTGAAAAACTTTTCCCTAATTTTAAAATACAACTAATTTTAATCATCAATATCACTATTGTCCAAGATGTTTTTTGATACCTTATGAAAAATATCAATTAATAGCAATGAAAAGCGGTGATAAAAAGAGAGGAGGGGAGTACCTTTTCAAAACTTTCAAAATTTAAAACTTAATTCATTGATAATCAATTTTTTAATTTTTTATTAACAATTATCTTGGACAATAGTGATT
>Ga0308418_1001720_pt1 | contig 11260 bp, 15 predicted proteins | sample HotsprSampleR4cd_FD_203517 | JGI IMG/M metagenome (GOLD analysis project Ga0308418, IMG submission 203517) | Hot spring phototrophic mat microbial communities from Mushroom Spring, Yellowstone National Park, Wyoming, United States - 20090729_R4cd ... | reverse complement strand
TGCGAGCGGCGGGGCACCGACCGCTACGGGCGGGTGGTGGCGGTGTGCCGCGTGGACGGGGTGGAGGTCAACCGCTGGCTGGTGGAGCAGGGCTGGGCCCTGGCTTACGTACAGTATGGCGGCAGCGTCTACCTCGAGGCCCAGCGCCAGGCCCAGGCGGCCCGGCGGGGCGTGTGGCAGGGAGCTTTTCAGGAACCGTGGGCGTACCGGAAAAAGAAATCCCCTTGAAGCTCACGCCCGGGCTACAGGGAGAACATGGAATTTCCCCAAAAGCCGGGACAACAACACTGAAGCCGGCACTTCCTCCCCGTCTTCCAGGTGCCGCAGCGCCAGGGGGACGACGGCCTCCAGCAGGGGAAAGAGGTCGTCTGCCGCCACCGCCGGGAAGACAGCCAGGCGATCCCCCTGGCGGCGAAAGCGCACACCCCGCCCGACCAGGGTCTGGAGGGCCAGCACAGGGTCTTCGTCCCCGGGAGGCGGGGGCAGGAGGTTTTCGCCCGGCTTTGGGGTGTACCCCAGGTAGCGCACCTGATCCCCGACCACGCCCAGCGCCAGCACCTGGTAGTCTCCCTTACGCACGGCGTCCACCAGTTCCCCCAGCCTTCGCCACACCGGGTAGGCCAGGTCAGGGGGGCCGTGGTGGGCGAAGTCCAGCAGGACTTGAATCAGGTTCAAAGGCGTGTGGCCCCACATGGTGACCACGTTCTCTTCGGCGACTTCCGGATAAAGCTCCAGAAGTTCCCGGGTCAGTTCGTTCTCCTTAGATCGCACCGTTACCACCTCCTTATTATCACCCAAAACCGAAAAACCCCCGGCTTGTGGCCGGGGGCACCGCCTGACCTGAGGGTCAGGCTTCGGCCCAGCCCTCCAGTTCACCCCGGAGGTGGGCCACGATTTCCTCGGCCTGGCCTGGGGTCAGGCCAGGTGTCAAGCTCTGGGCGGCGGGAACCTCCCGACCGCTCAGGAGGTGATCCACGAAGGTCACCCCCTGTTCCCCCCAGATGGCGCGAATTTCCTCAATCAGTTCCCCTACTTTCATCTTGAGGAGCACCAAGTCGTAGTCGGGTTCCTCCCCAGGTTCCAGGCCAGAGTCCTTGAGGTGATCCGTGGACAGGGCGTAACCGCCCTGCCCCCCCTCAATGGCCTCTTGGAGGTGGGTGGGAAGCTTGGCTTTCTGGGCCGCTTCCTCAGGCTCCATCCCCTGCGCCCGTAGCCGGAAATACCGGCCCACAGACCGGGCCTCATCGCGGGAGATACGGGTGACCCCGAACTCCCGGGCGCGGAACTCGGCCACCTTGCTGCGGATGACCGGAGCAAGGAAAAGGAGTGGGTTGATTCGATTCCACCCCTTTCTCCGGCGCATACGCTTCGCTTCCGCCAGGGCCTCCTCCACGGCCTCCATGACCGCAGATTCGGGGTCCCTGGCTTCAGCTATCAACGCCTCCGCCGCAGCCAGAAGAGCCAGGGGGCGGAACAGCCTGCCTACCCACCAGATTTCCTTCTTTCCGCGCACCTCCAGGAAACCCGCCCAGGCTTCCCGGACTTCCCCGAAGGTGGGGACGCGGGTAAAGAACCGCTCCCACCAGGGTTTTGCCTGGCGTTTGGCGGACGAGGAGGCGTAGACATCAAACCCCCTGTCGCCCACCTCCTCGTCCAGGCGGCGCAGAGCCTCCTGAACAAGGCTGTGGTCTTCGAGGTAGACGGTCTCCACCCCCTCGGCCTCCTCACCCAGGAGTTCCCGGACGAGCGTGAGGCTGATCCGGGTTTGGTGGGCCCAATCCCTGGGCTCTTCCTCCCCCTCGGCCTCCTGGAACTCCCCCTCTGCGGTGAGGGCCTTCCAAGCGGCAAGGAGGCGGGGTTCGGGTTCCTCCAGGGCTTCCCACCTATCCCCATGAAGGAGGCGCACCTCCCCGTGGGGGGTCTTCACCGTGGGAAGGCTCCCCCCGTCAATCTGGGCTGCACGGTGTGCGATCATCCGCGCCACCGCGCGGGCCGTCCCTTCCAGAGCGGGAGGGGCTACCAGAATGACCTGCTGGCCTTTCTGGACCCTGTAAGCCGCAGCCCAGAGGGCCTTGTCGGAGAGGCCATCCGGCCCCACCCTGAAAACCCCTTCCCCCTGCTTAGGGGCCTGACGAACAACCCTAACCCGAGCAGCCCAGATGTTATCTTCGGCTACTCGGATTCGGGGCTGTGGAGCCCCTGGTCTCACCCACCGGTGCTGCTCGGCCAACCGGCGGGTGGCCTCTTCCAGGGCCATGAGAATGACCCTGGCTTCGGGAGAAGAGTCCCCCCTAATCGCCCAACCGCCTCCAACCCAGGCGGCGTGGGCCTCCCTGACAAACTGCTCCTTCTCCACGGGGTTGGCGCGGAGAAGGCTTCCCAAAACCTTCAAGACCTCGGCGGGGTCTTTGGGAACCACCCCACCGAGGGCGGCGGTAAGCCGCACCGACCAGTAATTGGTTTCGTTTCCCATAACACCTGTATTCTACCACCCTGGTCTGAAGATTGCTCGGACGGGGCTTTCGGTGTACTATGGAAGCGCGGGCAACCGTGGTTTCCGTTGGAAGCACGGTAAGCCGCTCGACCGATTCCCCATAACCCGTAAGGCCCCCGGTTCGCCCGGGGGCTTCGCGGTTAACCTGTGCTACCCTGAGGCCATGCCTTTTCTCCTCATCGGCATCCTGACCAACTACACGCTGCTGCTGGCCCTGGAACGTCCTGAAATCTTTCGAGAAGCCTGGCTGTACGCCCTGGCCTACTACGTGGTCACAGCCTGCGGGGACATCTGGACCACCTGGCAGGGGCTTCGGCAGGGTTTCCGGGAAGCCAACCCCCTGTACGCCCGGGCGCTGGCTATGACCCCCTGGGGGATTTTCCTGGTGGATCCGGTCCTGATCTCTTTGAAGGCGGTGTTTTTGCAGCGGATGGTAGAACCGCTGGCGGTGTACCCGGTGGCCTTCGCCATCGCGGGCCACGGCCACCTGGCGGGGTTTCTGTGGAACCTGGGAGCCTTGCTGGATAAGGCCAGCCCGACAAACCAACCAAGAATGCCGATAGATCAGGACAAGCGTTAGAGAAAAGAGGGGGTGTGGGGGAGCTATAATCCCCCGGTTCCCGCCTCGCCGTAGCGAGGCGACGGGGATACATGGACTCCCCCACGTGCCCCTTTGGGGCACACAGCATGGTGGGCGACAGATGTGTGGTAAAATCCTCTTGGGGACAGCGTTCCCCGTGCACCTTGAAACCTGGAGTAGGGGGTTCTGTCTGGTAGTCAGATAGGTAAAACTCCAAACGAAAGCCCGTGGCATCCGCCCCGCCAAGGCGGGGCGGGAAGCGTAATGCTCGCCTACCAATACGGAGTCAAGGTTGTTCCTGGGCTCGGACGGAGTCTTCGGGGATGGATACGGCAGTAGCCGTTCCGTGAGAACCGAGAAGCCTCGGACTGAAGTCCGAGGAGTCGTCACGCCACCTCCACCACCAGTTCCCCCTGCTCGGGGTGCACCCGGAGTTCGCGTAAGCCTTTGCCTTTGGCCCGGAGGTAGGCCTCGGCCAGGGGGTCGCCGAGCAGGTTCTCGATGGCCCGTTGGAGGTCGCGGGCTCCAAAGCGGAGGTCCACCTGGGAGAGGAGCAGGTCGTACACGGCGGGGTCCACCTGTACCCGGAGGTCGGCGTTTTTGGTCTGGCGCTTCCAGTTGTTCAGGTAGTCCCTGAGGTGCCGCTCCGCTACCCGTTTCAGCGCCGCTTCGCCGAAGGGGCGGAAGGCCACCACCGCGTCCAGGCGGTTGACAAACTCCGGTCGCAGCCCCAAGCGCACGAGTTCCGCCCGGAGAAGGGGCTCGGGGATCTCCCCCCTGCCCTCGAAGGCCTCCCTGGACAGCAGGTTGGTGGTGAAGAGGAGGATGGCGCCCGGGGCCGAAGCCACCAACCCCTGGGAGAGTTCCTGGAAGCGCCCTTCGTCCAGGAGTTGAAGGAGCGGATCCAGCGCCCTGGGGTGGGCCTTTTCCATCTCGTCAAAGAGGACCACCGCGTTGGGGCTTCGGGCCAGGTCTTCGTAGAGCCGGCCCGGTCGGTCGGAGCCCACGTAGCCCGGTGGGGAGCCCACCAAAGCGGCCACGGTGTGGTCCTGGCCGTACTGGTTCATGTCGTAGCGGACCAGGGGTCTCCCCAGGGTCTGCGCCAGGGCTTTGGCGAGTTCGGTCTTCCCGGTGCCGGTGGGCCCGGCGAGCATGGCGCTGAAGGGTTTTTCTCTCCGGGTGAGCCCCGCCGCCTTTCGCTTGAGGCCGCGCACCACCGCTTCGACGGCGTGGTCCTGGCCGATAACCCGCTCCTGCAGGGCACCTTCGAGGTCGGAGAAGTCCGCCTCTTCCCGGAAGAGGCTGCGCCGCACCTTCACGGGAGCAGGCGGGGGAGCCTTCTGCTGCCAGAGCAGCCGTCCCCAGAGCACCATGTTGACCCCCACGCCCAGAAAGATGAGTTGGGCCATCCAGTCCGGGTTGGGCGTCCGGCTGAGAAGGTGGGAGAGCAGGAGAAAGGCCAGGCTCCCCGAGGCGATCCACCCCATGACAAAGAGCGCTCCCCCGAAGAGCTTCTTGATCTGGGTCGGCAAAAGCGCAAAAAGAAAGCCAAATCCCTTTTTGAGGGCTTGCCAGAGGGGTCGGCGAAGCCGGTAGAGCAGCCAAAGCCCCCCGGCTACAAGAAGGAAATCCTGGGCGCTTTTGTTGCCGAGCAGGGCGGTGAAAATGACGAAACCCAAAGCGACTTCCAGGGGATCCAGGAAAAAAGGCCGGAGCATCAGATTTTCACCTCCTTCAGATTCAGGTCTTACCCTTACCCACGGGGCCGGAGACGGCGTGGAGCCCGTAGCGGTAGCCCACGTTGCGGTTGTCCATGATGGACCCCGCCAGCTGCAGGGCAGCTTTGAGCCCTTTGCGCTCGTAGACGGTGTAAAGGGCGGTGGCCTCGCCGAGGTGGGCGGTGTGGGCCAGGGCGTAGAGGGGGGCCACCTCCGGGTCGTGGTGGGAAAGCCCCTCGCGGGTGAGAATACCGTGGAGGAACCCCCAGCCTCCCTCAGGGGCCCGGAAGACCTGCCGCTTCTCCAGGCCGGGGTGGTGGCTGTAGCCCGCCGCCAGCCAGGCCGCCTCCTCGATCTCCCCCGCCTCCAAAGCCCCCATCACCTGCGAAAGCTGCGTGGAGTAGAGGGCCTGAGAGGCCAGCATCAGGGCGAAGCCCTCCCTGATCTGTCCCCGCAAGAGCAACGCCCCGCCCGCGTAGGCCAGGTCCTGCCGGGCTTTCTTTTCCTCTTCCCGATCCATCACGGAAATTACCGGCGTGGTCATAGGAGATTACCACCTCACATGTATTATACACCGTCATATAACGTGAAAGACTATCGCTTCGCACGTGTTGTACACCTAACATGAAAGACTATCGCTTCGCACGTGTTGTACACCGTCATATAATGGGGGTGAGCCTATGGCTCAGGGAAATCTCAAATCTCAGGGAGGATCGTATATGAAGATTCGTTGGAATCTGGTAGTCATGACGGCGCTATACGGCACCGGCTTGCTGGCTCTCCTCACCTACCTCCTAGTAGGTTAGGTTCCCTGACCCCCGGTGATCTCGCCGGGGGTTCTCTGTTGGCTTTCGTTTACAAAGGAAAAGCCCCTTTAGGAGTCCAGAGAACCAGGGGGCCTTCAGGCCCCCACAGTTCAAAGGGGACGTACCACACCCCGTAGCCCTGCTTGGTCAGGAAGCCGTAAAGGGCGGCCAGGGCGGGAGGCCCCGTAGTTCCCCGTGGATCAGAAAATCGTGTTGGAATACTCGGTTTGGTCTCGCCATAGCGGGTTTTCCCTCCAGACTTGGGTAAAAGCCTCCACCACCTGGGGGTCAAACTGGACTCCCGCGAGGCTTTGGATTTCCCCCAGGGCCTCTTCCGGGCCTTTGGCCGCCCGGTAGGGCCGATACGAGGTCATGGCCTCGTAAGCGTCGGCCACGGCGACGATTCGAGCAAAGAGGGGAATTTCGTACCCCGCCCTTTGCTGGGGGTAGCCCCGCCCGTCCCAGCGTTCGTGGTGGTAGAGGACGATAGGGAATACCTGGCCCAGCAAAGGCTCCAGGGGCTGGAGAAGTTCCACCCCGTACTCGGGGTGTTTGGTGATGACGGCCCACTCCTCCGGGGAGAGTTTTCCTTCCTTTCTGAGGACGCTCTCAGGAACCTTGAGCTTGCCCAGGTCGTGCAGCCAGGCCCCGGTCTGCACGGCGTTCACCTGCTCAGGGGGAAGGCCCATCTTTAGGGCGATGTCCCGGGCGATGGCGGCCACCCGCTCTGAATGGAAGGCGGTGCAGGGGTCTCTGGCCTCTAGGCAACGCATAAGAGTTTCTACGATTCTGCTCACCATACCCGAACACTAACGCACCTCCACCAGGTATTTCTTGCTGCGTCCGCCTCCCAGAATTTGCAGGGTGAAGCGCTTGCTCGTCCCACCGCACCCGCCCGTCCTTCACGGGGAACCTCGGCCTCAAAGTTGCCCGACTACCTGCTCATCCCCCCCCCTCTTTCCAGAAACCTGTAGAGGGCCAGCGCGTGGATGAAGTGTTCCCTGGCGGATTCGAGGTTCACTTCCCTGGTCTGGGCGCTGCCGTCCTTGCCGACACGCACCAAAAGGCCCTTTCGGGGCCGGGAGCCCCGCCAGGCTTCCAGGGCCAGGGCGTAGCCGCCCAGCTGGAGTTCGTGCTCCGGGTAAAGCCCTTTGGAAGTCTTGAAGTCCACCAGGGTTCCGTCCGCCAAAAGAAGGTCTATCTTCCCGGCGTAGAGGAGTCCGGGGTGGGCCACGATCTCCTCGGAGAGCAGGACTTCGCGCTCTTCCTCCTCCCACCAGCCCAGGAAAGCCCGGACAGCCTGCAAAGAGGAAGGGTCTTCGGGGAGTTCCCTGGACTCCCCTTGCAAGAAAGCCTCGATCCAGTCGTGCACTTCACTCCCGGTCTGGGTAGCCTTGCGCGAGGCTTCCAGGGGCGTTTCCCGGGCCTCCTGGACGAGAAGGGCCAGGTTTTCCGGGGACGCGCTTGAGTAGTTGTCGAGGATGTGCCGGGCCATGAGTTCCATGGCCCAGGCGTTGACTTTGGGCTTGGCGATGATGGATAGGACACGGGTTACAGAGGGAAGGACGTGTTTCTGGCCGTCCTTTTGCAGGGTGTAGCTGTGGGTTTGCGGGTCAAAAGTCAAAGTATAGCCCTGACGCGCCTGGACGATAAGCCCATCGCGGTTCATTCGCTCACCTCTTTTTCTAAGTCCGGTCTCCTTTCGTAGCGAAAACGCTTAGGGAGGGTAGGGTCGTAGATTTGCAGCACTATCTGGGCCACCTGCTTACCGGGGAAGAAGCGGAGGTGAAGGCGAAGGTCGTTCCTCACCTGTCCTGGCTGGTAATCGAAACTGTGCACGCTTCCGTCCTGGAAGCGGATGACTACTCGTTGCATGGTTCCCGCCTGTTGAGAAAGACTTGCACCGCTTTAGCGAAGCGCTGCCAATTTTTGCGGGAGCAGTGATGGTACTCCCACCTCTTGAAAGTATAGATAGAAATATGCAGGATCTCGCCGAGTTCTTCCCGCACCTTGGTTGCGGGGAGATCGAAGCGGTGGCAAAGCCCCCGCACCACGGAGTGCACCCACCAGGGGAGGCAGTCTTCATTGGTGTCCAGGCCACACCGGGGGCACGGCCTGGCGAAGTACCAGTTTCCGGGGTCGTACCCGTGGCCGCAAGCGGGGCAAGGTAGGGTGAAGCCGGCCTCGCCGTAATCGGGGCGGAAGACGTGGATTCTCATCTGCTCACCTCCTACGCGCTGTGGTCGGTGCGGGTGGGGAGTCTGCGGGCCAGCCGGGCCAGTTCTTTGGTCTGCTCCAGCAGGCCGACCAGGGTCTGGGTCTGGGTCTGGTCGGGGTTGGTGCGTTCCAGGCGGGAGAGAACAAGCAGTAAAGCAGCCCGGAGAACGCCTAGAGTTTTTCGTTTCATCTTCACCTCCTATTCTTCGTGGACGTTTACGGCGGTTCCTGAAGCGAAGTAGAACACCTTGCTCTTCGCTTCCTTTTCACTCACCCTGACCTCGATGTAGAGGGGGTGTTGGGTGAGGTAGTGCACCCGTATTACCCCTATGGAGGGCAAATACTCCACCATCCGCACCGCGTGGGCGGGAATGGCCTGAAAGGTGCCGTCTTTCCTGTGGATGACCATCATGATTGACCTCCTGGTTCAGGAAAAAGGGGAATTCGAGGGTCTTTCTGAGCCCCCGCCCGGGCCGCCTCCTTCCAGGCGGGCGGTAGAGCGAGGGGAAGGAGGGTTTTAGCCAGGGCGGGTTGGCGACGCAGCGTGTCCAGGATAAGCCGCTCGCTTTTCCGGCAAAGGAGTTCCTGGAAGAGGCGGCTGCCAAGAAAGGGAAGGCCGAAGGCGGCCTCTTCCAGAAGCCCCTGAAGGACTCGGTTAGCCCTCGCTTGGGGGGTTTTGGGGAGTGCAGAGCGCGGAGATGAGCGCGTAGAACCTCTCATCCTTGACCTCCACCAAGGGCGCTCGGGGCCCGGTATAGATGGCGATATGAACCTCGTCGCCCTCGATCTCTTCCAGCGCGCCCACCAGATAGGCCGCGTTGATAAAAAGCTCCCGCTGGCCTTCTCCGGGGAGGGCTTCTTTGGATACCGGGGAAAAGTTGTCGTCCAGGGCCTCCACGCACAGGCCCTCCCGCACGCTGAGGCGAACGGCGTGGTTTCTGGCTTCGGCCACCACCAGAGCGCGCCGGAGGGCTCGGACAAGCTCCTTGCGAGGAGCCTGGATATATCCTTCGGGAGACCGGGTGGGAATGGCCTGGTGGTAGTCGGGGTAGTGCGGGTCGGCCAGGGCCAGCCCCACCCGGGCGTTGGGGCTTTCGACGACCAGGGCCTTACCCGCCCAGGCTTTGTGGAGGGTCAGGGGTTCGTCACGGTTGAGGACTCTAAAGGCTTCAGCCGCCGTGACCGGGAGATGTAGCCGGGCCTTTTGGTAGACCTCAGCCTCCAGGGTGTGGACGTGAAGGCAGTAGCCGTTGGTGGCTACCACCTTCACCCTGTCCTCCACCTCCACCAGGACTTTGGCGGTGTATGAGATGTTTCTCCTGCCCAACGACAGCGCACTTCTGAAGGTTTTGACGAAATCCCCGCTGACCTGGGCGATGGGCTCCTCGATCTGGCGCAGTATGGTCGGGGGGGTGGTCTCGGCGGTGCGGACTTCCGCCAGAAACCCCGGCCTGCTGACCCTAAGCTGATCGTCCTTCAGGAAAATTTCCATATCCGCGCCCTCAAGGAGATTCGCGAGAACCTGAGCGGGAAAGGCCACGGGCCTTGAGGGTGTACCCTTTAGCTGAACCTCCATCTCGAAGGCTGGATCGGCAATCCAGGCTCGGGTTCCGTCGAAGTTGACGTAGACGGATACCGGAACGCTCTCAAGCAGGTTCTTCAGAACGTTCATGTTTTACCTCTGGGGAATCATTCTCCAGATCGGTCAGCATCTCCCGGAGTTCCCGCAGGGCTCCGGGGGTGATACTCCCCCCCTTGAGGGGCACCCACTTTTTGGGAAGCTCGTAGAGGTAGCGGCCCACGCCGAACTTCACCGCCACCCGCTTGAAGGCATCCGAAAAAGCGGACTTCAGATCCTCGCCCTCCCCCACGTCTTCCTTGGTGACCCCTAAGACGGTGAGGCGGCATAAGACCTCCACCTTACGAACGCCGTCCTGCTCCCGATCCGTAAGCACCGTGTAGGTGTCGTGCCAGCCGTCCAGGCCCACCACCTCGTCCAGGCGGGCCGCCACGGTACGTGCGTCCACATAGGCCACGGCAAGCCCCTCCTTTCTATCCTGGGACCATCTCTGGACTTTCCAACCGACCTTTTCCGGGGCGAAGGGACGGGACAACCCACGGGCTATGTTTCTTAAATCTTCCATCTTTTGCCTCCTCTTATCCATTGGCTGGGCGGCCCTGGCCGCCCGTCTTTAATCTTGCGGGAGGTTTGCGGGAGGTTTGCGGGAGGTTTGCGGGAGGTTGAACTCCAACCTCCCGCAAGGGTTTATTCCGTACAGAACAGGGTTTTTCGGGCCTTGCGGGAGGTTGCGGGAGGTTGAAGAGCGATTTTCATAATTTTCTGTCTCCGGTGTCTACGCCCGGGGCCTCCCCCGGGCGTAGCCGCGTGACCTGTGTTCCTACCTGCGTAGCCCCGGTCGCCCTGTGGTGCTTCCTCCTTTCAAAAAAGCGAAGGGGTGGGCGAAGCCACCCCCTGGTCTAGGCGGCCTGCGCCACCTGCTTCTTCTCCCCCCGCTCCAGCAGCACCGCCGCCAGCAGGTGCTTGCAGGTGTGGCCCCTGCCGTGGTCGGGGCAGGTGCAGGTCTCCTTTTCCAGATCCACCAGGTAGTTCTGGCTCCCCCGCACCACGTAGGTGTGCGGCATCCCCTCCACCCGGTGCACCCGGCCTTCCAGCAGGATGGCCTCGGCCCGCTCGAGGCGGCTCAGAAAACCCTCGATCCGTTCGCGGATGTTTTTCATGGTTTCCTAGGCCCCCTGGTGCCTGGTCTCCTGCATGATCTTGGTAACGCTTAAGCGCTCCCGCGCCAGCTCCAGCCGCACCCGGGCCCACACCAGGGCCTCCTGGGCCACCCGCACCGCTTCATACTGCTCGGCCAGGCTGGTGCGGGCCTGGGCTTCCCGCTCCTCGGCGTTCTTGCCGGCAATCGTCCCGGACAGCAAGGCCGTGGCGCGGGCCCGCTCGAGGGCTTCCCTGGCCCGCTCGTACTGAATCTGAGCGCTGGCGTGCTCCACCAACGCCTTTTCCAGGTCTTCCAGCTCTCTTTCCATACTTCCTCCTTGGAGCCACCCGCCGGAGTCGAACCGGCAACCGTCCGGGTACAAGCCGGGTGCTCTACCAATTGAGCTAGGGCGGCACAGCCCCCGCCAGGGGCTTTAGAACTCCGGCGGGGGTTCGGGGCCTGCGCTACTTCGCCCACTTACGTAGCTCGTCCGCGCTCATCCGGGCCAGGGTGTTGGCTATCTCAGCGGCGAGCACACACAGCTCGTCCAGCCGCGCCAGCAGGCCCTCCGGCGCGACCTCCCTGGCCCACTCCAGGTACTGCAGCAAATCCAACGCCTCCTCTAAGGCGTGCTGCAAGCGTCCCCTGAGCGGGGCGGGGTTCTCGTCCAGGGTCATCCCGTAGGTCTCGAGGCCCCGCCGCGCCCGCTCCTCCAGCAGCCGGGC
>Ga0308418_1001687_pt1 | contig 11411 bp, 16 predicted proteins | sample HotsprSampleR4cd_FD_203517 | JGI IMG/M metagenome (GOLD analysis project Ga0308418, IMG submission 203517) | Hot spring phototrophic mat microbial communities from Mushroom Spring, Yellowstone National Park, Wyoming, United States - 20090729_R4cd ... | reverse complement strand
TCGGTTCTATTGCAATGCTCCTGAATAGGCTTTATCCGAGGTGTTAGTTTTTGATCACGCTCTCAGTGCTCTTCAGCGAGCCGAAAATTCCTCAATATGTGGTATGATCCCGCTGCTACCGCTTGTGTAACAGTTTCAGTGCTCTTCAGCGAGCCGAAAATTCCTCAATGTGTTTTTTCCGAAACAGCGGAACTTTGACGATTTTTAGTTTCAGTGCTCTTCAGCGAGCCGAAAATTCCTCAATGTTAGAGAATTCGGTTTTCCCTGCTATGCGACGTATGCGTTTCAGTGCTCTTCAGCGAGCCGAAAATTCCTCAATCGTCGGCGTCGGTCTTTGGTCGGAACAACTCGACCCGTTTCAGTGCTCTTCAGCGAGCCGAAAATTCCTCAATTATTCCAAACAGGAGACGGAACAGCGAGCGGATTAAGGGTTTCAGTGCTCTTCAGCGAGCCGAAAATTCCTCAATCGTTACCGCGTTGTGAATACGTTTGAAGATACCTTTGTTTCAGTGCTCTTCAGCGAGCCGAAAATTCCTCAATGAGTACGATCATATACAACGCGTGCAGTACTGCGGCGCGTTTCAGTGCTCTTCAGCGAGCCGAAAATTCCTCAATAGCCGTACGCGCGTCGATGCTTCCCATCTTCGCGCGTATGTTTCAGTGCTCTTCAGCGAGCCGAAAATTCCTCAATGTGATGCTATGGCGTTAATCGCCGATCCCGTTTACAGTTTCAGTGCTCTTCAGCGAGCCGAAAATTCCTCAATAAAGGTTGGCAGGGTATGACACTCGCAACGATTACGCAGTTTCAGTGCTCTTCAGCGAGCCGAAAATTCCTCAATCGGGACGGCGGCGCATCTGGTGATGCGTGAACCGGTGTTTCAGTGCTCTTCAGCGAGCCGAAAATTCCTCAATGAGACTGCGGCCCAGACGTTGGCTACGGCTTGGACGTTTCAGTGCTCTTCAGCGAGCCGAAAATTCCTCAATTGCTCTTGCTGTCAATGCACTATCACAAGATAGAGACCGTTTCAGTGCTCTTCAGCGAGCCGAAAATTCCTCAATCGATGGTACGAATGCGTGGGTTGAAGGGCTTTTGACGTTTCAGTGCTCTTCAGCGAGCCGAAAATTCCTCAATTTCACGGGGTGCTTGCGCCTCGCGGCTTGTATGCCGAAACGGTTTCAGTGCTCTTCAGCGAGCCGAAAATTCCTCAATCATGCCAAGCATTACGCGCGTACCGTCGCCACGTGTGTTTCAGTGCTCTTCAGCGAGCCGAAAATTCCTCAATTTGATGCAGCGCGTGCGGATGGGTTGCGCAATGGTCGTTTCAGTGCTCTTCAGCGAGCCGAAAATTCCTCAATCATGGTGTGCTGATGCCGCGCGGGTTGTACGCTGAAGCGTTTCAGTGCTCTTCAGCGAGCCGAAAATTCCTCAATGAATCGGTTGAGCCAGATCGGAAGTATCCCTACCCGGTTTCAGTGCTCTTCAGCGAGCCGAAAATTCCTCAATTTGTAGCCGTACACGTACCAGCGACCAATGCCGGCAGTTTCAGTGCTCTTCAGCGAGCCGAAAATTCCTCAATGCGCTGGTTAGTATCAGGAATGTCATGGCCAATGCGTTTCAGTGCTCTTCAGCGAGCCGAAAATTCCTCAATTGGGCGGTCGCCAACGGGAACAATCCGAAACTGCGCATCGGTTTCAGTGCTCTTCAGCGAGCCGAAAATTCCTCAATTTCCGCGCCCTCGACGAACGCGCGCTATCTCGTCAGTGTTTCAGTGCTCTTCAGCGAGCCGAAAATTCCTCAATGCAGCGGCTTGCTGGCGATTGTCGTTGTAAACGCCTGCACGTTTCAGTGCTCTTCAGCGAGCCGAAAATTCCTCAATCAAACGTTATACGTTAGTGCGCCTTCCAGCGATTGTGTTTCAGTGCTCTTCAGCGAGCCGAAAATTCCTCAATCATCCGTCACCTCACAGTACGCGCGTCCAGTTCGCGTTTCAGTGCTCTTCAGCGAGCCGAAAATTCCTCAATTGGCGGAATTGTCAGCGTCGGGCCTGACTCACGACGGTTTCAGTGCTCTTCAGCGAGCCGAAAATTCCTCAATTGCGCGCGGCGCGCAGCCCGGCACTTGTCGAGACCGGTTTCAGTGCTCTTCAGCGAGCCGAAAATTCCTCAATTGCGCGCGGCGCGCAGCCCGGCACTTGTCGAGACCGGTTTCAGTGCTCTTCAGCGAGCCGAAAATTCCTCAATCCTGCGTTGTGGCTTTACTTCCGGTCTCATCTTGAGTTTCAGTGCTCTTCAGCGAGCCGAAAATTCCTCAATACCCGAACTATCGCATTCAATTTCGTCAAGAATTGAGGTTTCAGTGCTCTTCAGCGAGCCGAAAATTCCTCAATTTTCCCGTCTCCCATCGCCCCGCTTTTCGCTTATATGTTTCAGTGCTCTTCAGCGAGCCGAAAATTCCTCAATTCCAGCACGCTGGTTGCAAGCCCTATTCTTGTGTCAAGTTTCAGTGCTCTTCAGCGAGCCGAAAATTCCTCAATGCTCGAAGATTTCTGGAGTAAGATCGTCGGTTGGTGTTTCAGTGCTCTTCAGCGAGCCGAAAATTCCTCAATTATATCCACGATCCTCTGCCTCTTATTTCTGAGCGTGTTTCAGTGCTCTTCAGCGAGCCGAAAATTCCTCAATGTTGCTGTATGACGCCGTCGGCGGTTGGCGCGTGTGTTTCAGTGCTCTTCAGCGAGCCGAAAATTCCTCAATCGTACACCTCCTGTTTAACTACCTACTACCCCAAACGTTTCAGTGCTCTTCAGCGAGCCGAAAATTCCTCAATAACGCGCAACGATGTACGTCACGATTGCCAATGCGACGTTTCAGTGCTCTTCAGCGAGCCGAAAATTCCTCAATATGAGGCATGGCGCCGTCTGCGAGTATGACGAGCAGGTTTCAGTGCTCTTCAGCGAGCCGAAAATTCCTCAATCGTGGACTACGTCGCCTATGCGGCCGTCGTCCAGGTTTCAGTGCTCTTCAGCGAGCCGAAAATTCCTCAATAGCGCGTGCAATCCACGGAGGGCACCGGCGACAGCGTGTTTCAGTGCTCTTCAGCGAGCCGAAAATTCCTCAATTGTCCTGGGATGGCTCGTTGGTTGGCGATCTGCTCGAGTTTCAGTGCTCTTCAGCGAGCCGAAAATTCCTCAATACACGGGAACCGGCAGATCGCAGATGCGCGCCGCCGTTTCAGTGCTCTTCAGCGAGCCGAAAATTCCTCAATTCATCAGCGGTGGAGAGTACGAGACTTTTACCTTCGAGTTTCAGTGCTCTTCAGCGAGCCGAAAATTCCTCAATGGTGATGGTGCGCGGGTGCAGACGGCGTAGACCGAGGTTTCAGTGCTCTTCAGCGAGCCGAAAATTCCTCAATCGCGAAATTCTCAAGCGCTACGCGCCGTCGAGGTTTCAGTGCTCTTCAGCGAGCCGAAAATTCCTCAATGTTGACGCGGCATAAGACGCCCTCCCTCACCTCAGCGGTTTCAGTGCTCTTCAGCGAGCCGAAAATTCCTCAATCCAAACACTTGTAATGGCGCTGGTGAACAAGAGCGAGTTTCAGTGCTCTTCAGCGAGCCGAAAATTCCTCAATGCTAAGGTGCACATCGCCCATCTGCTTGATCCAGACGTTTCAGTGCTCTTCAGCGAGCCGAAAATTCCTCAATCCGACCTGTTCAGCGTATTGCTTACCTGCTCTTGTTGCAGTTTCAGTGCTCTTCAGCGAGCCGAAAATTCCTCAATAGTGAAGGAGCAAAGCGCAACGGGCGCGATGACGGGTTTCAGTGCTCTTCAGCGAGCCGAAAATTCCTCAATTCTCGTTGGGGATGCAGTGATTGAGCGCGCTTCGTCTGTTTCAGTGCTCTTCAGCGAGCCGAAAATTCCTCAATAACAATCCTATCAGCCAATTGTTGTAGTACAAAAAGTTTCAGTGCTCTTCAGCGAGCCGAAAATTCCTCAATGCAACAATCCTATCAGCCAATTGTTGTAGTACAAAAAGTTTCAGTGCTCTTCAGCGAGCCGAAAATTCCTCAATCTCGCACTGTATCTGCCTTGCCGTTGCCGTTCATTTGTTTCAGTGCTCTTCAGCGAGCCGAAAATTCCTCAATCTGGATCGAGTGCATTCAACCTGCAAAAGTTTATAAGTTTCAGTGCTCTTCAGCGAGCCGAAAATTCCTCAATTTGTCTTTGCGCCGCACAGCATCAGCGCCGCGACGTTCGTTTCAGTGCTCTTCAGCGAGCCGAAAATTCCTCAATTCCCTCTCCGACTCCGACCTTCACGCCTGACGTCTCGGTTTCAGTGCTCTTCAGCGAGCCGAAAATTCCTCAATCGTAAACGCCGCATGGAACGCGCGGCCGCAGTTCGTTTCAGTGCTCTTCAGCGAGCCGAAAATTCCTCAATCACCGCGGAACGGGCAAAACCAGCACGACGATTTCCAGTTTCAGTGCTCTTCAGCGAGCCGAAAATTCCTCAATTGTGTTATGGCATTTCAACCGGTGCCTGATGTTGCGTTTCAGTGCTCTTCAGCGAGCCGAAAATTCCTCAATCCGGCCTCGGTTGTAGCGCCCGGTTAAACCGGTCAAATGTTTCAGTGCTCTTCAGCGAGCCGAAAATTCCTCAATCATGCAGGCGGCCACCAGTATTTTCAACCCGTTCGTGTTTCAGTGCTCTTCAGCGAGCCGAAAATTCCTCAATAATATACGTGTCGTACTCAGTTTGAGCGTTGTTGATGTTTCAGTGCTCTTCAGCGAGCCGAAAATTCCTCAATTGCCCCGCTACACGCTCGCGCCCGTCACGCCGCCGCCGAAGTTTCAGTGCTCTTCAGCGAGCCGAAAATTCCTCAATAGTAATAATCCGGAGCACCAGTGGCCCAGCACCACGGTTTCAGTGCTCTTCAGCGAGCCGAAAATTCCTCAATTGAACTGCTCTTGTTGTCACTGCACTATAGTGCAATGTTTCAGTGCTCTTCAGCGAGCCGAAAATTCCTCAATTGACCGGTCTCATGTTGTTGACGAACAATTGTTCGAGTTTCAGTGCTCTTCAGCGACCGAAAATTCCTCAATCCGAACTGCGTTGAACGCCCCGCCCGCCCGCACGAGGTTTCAGTGCTCTTCAGCGAGCCGAAAATTCCTCAATAGTTTACAAGTAGTATGGTATGATCCGCTGCTACCGTTTCAGTGCTCTTCAGCGAGCCGAAAATTCCTCAATAGAGACGAAAAAGATGGTTAGAGAATTCGGTATTCCGTTTCAGTGCTCTTCAGCGAGCCGAAAATTCCTCAATGTAATCAGCGCGTATCATATATGTGCTCCGAATAGAAGTTTCAGTGCTCTTCAGCGAGCCGAAAATTCCTCAATCGGAACCGGAAGACCTCGCCGTAGTGCGGGTCTCCAGTTTCAGTGCTCTTCAGCGAGCCGAAAATTCCTCAATCGTTGCCGCGCGTCGCAGCAGCGTTGCGGCGGTGCGTTTCAGTGCTCTTCAGCGAGCCGAAAATTCCTCAATCGCGTTGGAACTGACAGACGAGGGCGTTATCATTCGCGTTTCAGTGCTCTTCAGCGAGCCGAAAATTCCTCAATCCTTCAGCAATAACGATTTCGCGCTCGCGCGCGGTCGGGTTTCAGTGCTCTTCAGCGAGCCGAAAATTCCTCAATCAGCCATCCGTTGTTGCTTCGCCGCACGCTTAGGCGTTTCAGTGCTCTTCAGCGAGCCGAAAATTCCTCAATCCCAAGCGTTAGCCTAGCACACAAGTTCCCGTCTGTCAAGTTTCAGTGCTCTTCAGCGAGCCGAAAATTCCTCAATCAGCGAAGACATTTGGCAGCGCGCCGCGCGCTGGGGTTTCAGTGCTCTTCAGCGAGCCGAAAATTCCTCAATTCGGGTGGACATCGCCCCGTCTGGAGAGACGTAGGAGTTTCAGTGCTCTTCAGCGAGCCGAAAATTCCTCAATATGCCGGACGGTCACGCGGCTATGATCTGATTGTGGGTTTCAGTGCTCTTCAGCGAGCCGAAAATTCCTCAATTCCGCCTCGCCGCGTGGTTGTACCGCCAGCGCGGGAGTTTCAGTGCTCTTCAGCGAGCCGAAAATTCCTCAATAAGAGAAGCAGGTGTTGTGACACCCGCACTGCGATCGTTTCAGTGCTCTTCAGCGAGCCGAAAATTCCTCAATATCTCGAAAATTGGGTATTGACAAACGGCGCGGGGTGGTTTCAGTGCTCTTCAGCGAGCCGAAAATTCCTCAATCATCCCCGCGCTGCTCGACCGGCGCGGGCGTGCAGTGCGTTTCAGTGCTCTTCAGCGAGCCGAAAATTCCTCAATGGTATGCTATAGTCATAGTAATCAATTACCACAGAGGGTTTCAGTGCTCTTCAGCGAGCCGAAAATTCCTCAATCGAACCGACCCGAACCCCCGCGCCTCACCCGCGCGGTTTCAGTGCTCTTCAGCGAGCCGAAAATTCCTCAATGGTCGCTTCAAAGCCGCTGCTGGTCGATACGCTGGCGCGTTTCAGTGCTCTTCAGCGAGCCGAAAATTCCTCAATGATACTGATTTCGGGCGGCTGCGTGAAACTCCGATCGTTTCAGTGCTCTTCAGCGAGCCGAAAATTCCTCAATAGTGCGGTTCAGTCCGCCGTCCAGACCGCGCTTGCAAGTTTCAGTGCTCTTCAGCGAGCCGAAAATTCCTCAATGCATCCGCGCTATCGGGACGCGCGGGCAGTAGAAGTCGTTTCAGTGCTCTTCAGCGAGCCGAAAATTCCTCAATCGCGGCGCGCAGTTTGGCGCAAGCGGCGGCAAACGGTTTCAGTGCTCTTCAGCGAGCCGAAAATTCCTCAATCGGAACTGGGCTGGTCAAGCGGGACGGCGGCGCATCGTTTCAGTGCTCTTCAGCGAGCCGAAAATTCCTCAATTCGTCAACGACAACGAACCGGCAAGCGCGCGCGTCGGTTTCAGTGCTCTTCAGCGAGCCGAAAATTCCTCAATCGTGCCGGGCGTGCCAGTCGGCGTCGGCGTGCGCGTGCCGTTTCAGTGCTCTTCAGCGAGCCGAAAATTCCTCAATCTAAACCAACGATCCCCAAACCCCCGCGCGTGTGAGGCGCGTTTCAGTGCTCTTCAGCGAGCCGAAAATTCCTCAATTTTGGTAGCGCTCTGCGGCGAGCAGTGCGCGGGGTTTCAGTGCTCTTCAGCGAGCCGAAAATTCCTCAATTTACTGACCTTGGTAGAAGTGGTCGTATTCTTTATCGGTTTCAGTGCTCTTCAGCGAGCCGAAAATTCCTCAATGGTCGTTTGCGTTGACTGCCGGATATGAGGGCGGAGTTTCAGTGCTCTTCAGCGAGCCGAAAATTCCTCAAGCCCGTGGCGCGTCGATCCGTGGACCTTCTGGTCGCCGTTTCAGTGCTCTTCAGCGAGCCGAAAATTCCTCAATTCCACTGCGTCGCGGTTGGTTGCCGCGAACAGCGCGGTTTCAGTGCTCTTCAGCGAGCCGAAAATTCCTCAATCCAAGAGCCAGTAGCACACACGCCCCACACGACCAGGTTTCAGTGCTCTTCAGCGAGCCGAAAATTCCTCAATTTCGCGCGGCGGGTGAACCCGACCAGCCCGCGTTTGTTTCAGTGCTCTTCAGCGAGCCGAAAATTCCTCAATCTGAGCGATTGCTTTAGCCTCAACCTCACTTAGCGTTTCAGTGCTCTTCAGCGAGCCGAAAATTCCTCAAGTAAACTGTCTGGTGCATAAGTAGATATAGTTACGGTTTCAGTGCTCTTCAGCGAGCCGAAAATTCCTCAACGTTGGGCGTCCAGCGCGCACTCGCCCCGACGCGCGGTTTCAGTGCTCTTCAGCGAGCCGAAAATTCCTCAAGCATTGACGCAGTGCAGAACTCGGAACTGGAAAAGTTTCAGTGCTCTTCAGCGAGCCGAAAATTCCTCAATTGATGAGTGCGTCGAAGTCACCGACCAACGCCGGCGTTGTTTCAGTGCTCTTCAGCGAGCCGAAAATTCCTCAAGCCGAGTAGCCGTCGTCTTCCCGCGCGTCTTCACGCGTTTCAGTGCTCTTCAGCGAGCCGAAAATTCCTCAATTACGGAATGCCGCAAGCGCGCGTCCATCGCGGACGGTGTTTCAGTGCTCTTCAGCGAGCCGAAAATTCCTCAACTACTGCCGGCAAATCCCGATCAAGCGAATGGTCGGTTTCAGTGCTCTTCAGCGAGCCGAAAATTCCTCAATGTGTGGTACAGCGTCCGGCAGTTGCGCGAAGGGTTGGTTTCAGTGCTCTTCAGCGAGCCGAAAATTCCTCAATTCCGTAACTCAGACTGGGCGCGGGCGGCGCGGCTGAAGTTTCAGTGCTCTTCAGCGAGCCGAAAATTCCTCAAGCTGCCGTGGGAGATCACCACCCGGCGGGGTTCTTGTTTCAGTGCTCTTCAGCGAGCCGAAAATTCCTCAACAGCCGCACCCCGCCGAGCGCGGGGATGATCCGCACGTTTCAGTGCTCTTCAGCGAGCCGAAAATTCCTCAATCATCAGCGCCGCGCCGTCCAGCGCCGCGCTGCGTTGTTTCAGTGCTCTTCAGCGAGCCGAAAATTCCTCAAGCGCGCGCGGGTGAGGATCGTCAGAAGAATGAACGTCGTTTCAGTGCTCTTCAGCGAGCCGAAAATTCCTCAACAATAAACGCGAGCATCACAAAACCCGACGCAAATTTGCGTTTCAGTGCTCTTCAGCGAGCCGAAAATTCCTCAACAGGCGTTTACGACTACTGTCGCGTCGAAGCCGTTGTGTTTCAGTGCTCTTCAGCGAGCCGAAAATTCCTCAATCGTCGAGAAACTCTGCGTCGAGTTCTTGACGCGCGGTTTCAGTGCTCTTCAGCGAGCCGAAAATTCCTCAATCCGCAGTCCAACCCGCGAAGAGTACGGGTTGGTAGGTTTCAGTGCTCTTCAGCGAGCCGAAAATTCCTCAAGCAATGTCGCAAGCGTATACGCCAGCGCTGCCAGGTTTCAGTGCTCTTCAGCGAGCCGAAAATTCCTCAAGTTTGCCGGTAATTTCGCAGTTGAAATCTCGACCAAGTTTCAGTGCTCTTCAGCGAGCCGAAAATTCCTCAATTTCGCCGACCTTCTCGCGTCGGCGGCGAACGCGAGTAGTTTCAGTGCTCTTCAGCGAGCCGAAAATTCCTCAATCCGATGTCGTTCGTCGGCGCACTCTTTGCGCGGATGTTTCAGTGCTCTTCAGCGAGCCGAAAATTCCTCAACGACTACGCGACGATCACGATCGGCAAGCGCGAGCGTTTCAGTGCTCTTCAGCGAGCCGAAAATTCCTCAATCTTTCGCGTTGGCTTCTTTGACCGTCTTCAGTTTGGTTTCAGTGCTCTTCAGCGAGCCGAAAATTCCTCAACCACGGTCCCAGCCTGCCGTGGTCATTCCTGTCGCGGTTTCAGTGCTCTTCAGCGAGCCGAAAATTCCTCAACGCGTTGGAGGGAGTGAACGGAGCGACGGCGATGTTCGTTTCAGTGCTCTTCAGCGAGCCGAAAATTCCTCAAATCGCGGTAGCGCTCCAATATCAACTTCACGTCAGTTTCAGTGCTCTTCAGCGAGCCGAAAATTCCTCAAGGGGTACCCGATTGCGGCGCGGGGCTATGCTTCGCGTTTCAGTGCTCTTCAGCGAGCCGAAAATTCCTCAACGTCATACCACGTACTCTGCACCGTTGCAGTCACGGTTTCAGTGCTCTTCAGCGAGCCGAAAATTCCTCAAACCGTGATACTGTCCGGACCACCACAGACTACCAGGTCACGGTTTCAGTGCTCTTCAGCGAGCCGAAAATTCCTCAATATATGTACCACAGTACGGCGTTGAGCAGCGACAGCAGTGTTTCAGTGCTCTTCAGCGAGCCGAAAATTCCTCAATCCAGACCCCGATATAGTGCCAGTACAGGCCAGACCCAGTTTCAGTGCTCTTCAGCGAGCCGAAAATTCCTCAAACGTGCATCCCGACCAGAAGTTCATAATTCAGCGGAGTTTCAGTGCTCTTCAGCGAGCCGAAAATTCCTCAAGTGTATGAGTTTCTCGGAACGCCTGTCACAACACCGGTTTCAGTGCTCTTCAGCGAGCCGAAAATTCCTCAAGCGGCCGAGCATGCGCGCGCCAAGCGTCACGCCAAGTTTCAGTGCTCTTCAGCGAGCCGAAAATTCCTCAATGTACTGCGTGACGCTGGTCATGCTGTACGTGGTTGGTTTCAGTGCTCTTCAGCGAGCCGAAAATTCCTCAAACCGCGCGAAATCATCCAGTAGATTCCTGTCCTCCCGTTTCAGTGCTCTTCAGCGAGCCGAAAATTCCTCAACGGGTTGAAAATGCTCGTAGCCGCATTCAGGATGTGTTTCAGTGCTCTTCAGCGAGCCGAAAATTCCTCAACCAGCGCGGTTGCAAACTGCACTGCTTGTTGCACCGGTTTCAGTGCTCTTCAGCGAGCCGAAAATTCCTCAAAAGGTGACACTACTATGACGCTGGCAAACATTCAACAGTTTCAGTGCTCTTCAGCGAGCCGAAAATTCCTCAACCTGAAGCGCAAACGCCGGGTCAGGAATATCTACCGGTTTCAGTGCTCTTCAGCGAGCCGAAAATTCCTCAAGCGGTGCTGAAGGAGAGGGGGAGGTGAGAGATGGAGGTTTCAGTGCTCTTCAGCGAGCCGAAAATTCCTCAACGCGCAGATGAGTGACGAAGAGGAACGCTTTGTACGCGTTTCAGTGCTCTTCAGCGAGCCGAAAATTCCTCAAGTGCGTATCGCTGCTCGCTCTGCGCCGCTTCCTCTGTTTCAGTGCTCTTCAGCGAGCCGAAAATTCCTCAACGTTGAAGAACTCGCGCTTGGTCTGGCGAACGTCGGGTTTCAGTGCTCTTCAGCGAGCCGAAAATTCCTCAATTCAAACGCGCCGTCGATTGGGCGCGCGGGGTGCGCGGTTTCAGTGCTCTTCAGCGAGCCGAAAATTCCTCAATTGCGTAATTACTCGCATTGCTGAAGATGAGCGACATGTTTCAGTGCTCTTCAGCGAGCCGAAAATTCCTCAAGTTGGAGGTGCAGTTTGACGACAACGCCGTTCCCGTCGTTTCAGTGCTCTTCAGCGAGCCGAAAATTCCTCAATTGTGTATTTGCCGCCGATGTAGGGAAAGAGTTGACGGTTTCAGTGCTCTTCAGCGAGCCGAAAATTCCTCAATGCGTTTGTACAGATTATGCCGTACAATTGTATCGGTTTCAGTGCTCTTCAGCGAGCCGAAAATTCCTCAATGCGACGCGCCGCGTCAACGACGGATTGCGGCAGAAGTTTCAGTGCTCTTCAGCGAGCCGAAAATTCCTCAATCGCCCCGCTGAAGAGAGAGAGAGAGAGAAGTAGGAGTTTCAGTGCTCTTCAGCGAGCCGAAAA
>Ga0308418_1001674_pt1 | contig 11458 bp, 8 predicted proteins | sample HotsprSampleR4cd_FD_203517 | JGI IMG/M metagenome (GOLD analysis project Ga0308418, IMG submission 203517) | Hot spring phototrophic mat microbial communities from Mushroom Spring, Yellowstone National Park, Wyoming, United States - 20090729_R4cd ... | reverse complement strand
TTAAACTGGCACTGCAGGAAACGGGTTTAGAATGTTCTAATAGGGTGGCCCAGAACATGCCGGTGGGTTGGTATTGGGTAGTCTTGGTGTTTTTAGCTGCTGTGGGCGGGGTGATCGGCAGTTTCTTGAATGTGGTGATATATCGGCTTCCGGCTGGCCGGAGCATTATCTGGCCAGGTTCGCATTGCCCGGGCTGTGGGCATCCGATCCGCTGGTATGACAACCTGCCGGTGCTCAGTTGGTTTTTGCTTCGGGGCCGGTGCCGGGACTGCAGAATGAGGATTTCCTGGCGGTATCCGGCCGTCGAAGCGGTAACAATGGGCCTATTTGTGGTTTTGGGTTGCTGGGAGCTGATGGGAGGCGGACATTTGCCGAACCGCCCCCTTCGTCTGGGTTCGACCATCCTCTGGGCGCCCTATACCAGGCAGGAATTGGCCGCCCTGTATGCCTATCATCTGATGCTCTGTTGCACTCTGCTGGCTGCCGGGCTGATCGAGCATGATCATCCTCGGATTGGGGGCGGGGTGTGGGTTCGGCTTTTTTGGCCGACTTGGGTGTGGGGGTTGGCAGCCCCTGTGATTTGGCCGGCAGTGCATCCGGTACCTGCTTTCTGTGCTGGGCCGGGGGGGTGGCCGGGCAGACTCCTGGGCCTGCTGGACGCCGTCGTTGGCCTGGCCGGCGGAATAGCCGTTGGATTTTTCTGGACCCTTTTGGAAGCCGGATGCACCCGCTCTGCTGGGAAGCAGTTTCGGAACCCTGGCTTCTGGATGCCGAAACTCGGAGCTGCTGGTCTGGTTGGGATGTATCTGGGCTGGCAGGCAGGTCTGGTGGTGGGGCTGGGAAGCGGGCTCTTGTGGAGCCTGAGCAGCCTTGTGAGCCGAGGGCTGGCTCGGCCTCCGGCCGACGCTTCCCAAACCCAGCGATTTTCCCCCATACCCTTTTCCTTTTGGCTGGGCCTGGCCAGTTTTCTGTGGATCCTCTTTTGGAACCGGTGGATCGACTGGAGCAAGAGGCTGTTTTAAAATAGCAAGTGGCATCTCCGGAAGGTCCCCTGACGGAGCAGAGGCCAACTCTATTTCTACCGTCCAAGGCTGCCCCCGGCTTCCGGCAGAGGTAAGGGTGCAGACGCAAGAGGCCATTTTCCCCGGTCAAGCAACACCCTCCGGCTTCCCCAATCCTGCAGCCACCCGCCGCCAGAATACAACTAGGATACCCAACGATCCTTCCCGTAGGCCGTTTGCCCATTTTGACAAGGTTATCCCTCCGACCGGTGATCCCAGTTCCTCGGTGTTCTGTGGCCGTTTTCTTTGCAAGGAGTTATCGTCATGGTGTTCAGAAGGCGATTATTCGGTGTGGCTATCCTTTTCCTAATGATGGGCGGCATGTTGCCGGACGTGGACGGCGGCAACGGGTTGTGGGCGGCAGCGACTGCTGATCGGCCGCCGCCGGACATCACTCTCCGCCGCTCCGATGTGGTCTTTATGTATGACAACCCGGCCAAGTATGAACCGTATGGCTGCACGGTGATGGGCTGGGCTGGCCACGGGGATGCCAAGCGGGTGGCCGAGGCCCACGCCAAAGGCGTTCGGCTTTTTGCCACCAGCATCGGATTCCGGACCGAAGGCCGGGGGGTGATCGACTTTACCGAAAAGTTTCTGGACGCCGCCTGCTACGACCTGGACGCCAAACCGATCACCGTCCCCTGGCTCTGGGACCACAAGTACAAAGGGCATCCCTATTATTGGTGGTGCACAAATAGTCCTGAGTTCCGCCGCTATCTGGAACATCGGCTTCAGCAGGCCATGTCGGCCGGGCCGGACGGGCTGCACATCGACGATTACACCGGCACGGCCGGCTGTGTAACCTGGTTGGGCGGCTGCTTCTGCCGACATTGTATGGCCGGGTTCCGACAGTATCTGGCCCAGCAGACCACGCCGGAAACCCAACAGACCCTGGCCAAACTGGGCATTACCGATTTAACCCACTTCGACTACGGCGAGTTTCTCCGCTCCCGGGGCGTGCAACGGGACGAATATCTCAAACGTCGGTGGGCCATGCCGCTGGCCAGGGAGTTCCTGGATTTCCAAATGAAGGCCAACACCCAGTTTGTGGTCGAGTTTCGCCGGCAGGCCGAAAAGCTCCGGGGGCGGCCGATGGCCTTCTGCGTCAATTCTGGCCTGAGCAGCCCGGAAGCATTGGCCATTGCCCCGCATCTGACGTATTTCTGTTGCGAGGTGGATCACCAGGCGGCCAAGGGGCAATTGCCCGGCCATCCGATCTACGTCTATAAATTGGCCGATGGATTGGGCCGACCGGTCGCCTCGACGGCCTCCGGCTACGACTGGTCTTTTGTCCATGAGCACAAAAAAGAGGGGCTGGTTCGGCTGTGGATTGCCCTCTCGTATGCGATGGGCCATAACTTCATGGCCCCGCATCGCCAATGGTGCTACACCCAAGAAAAAGGCACCCACTGGTACGACGGGCCGGACGAGGCGTATGCCTGGGTGTATCAATTTGTCCGGCGTCAGGCCCGGCTTTTGGACGGCTACGAAGCCGTAGCGCCGGTGGCCGTGCTGTATGACAACGCCGCCCGCCGTCAAGGCCGGGCCAATATCGAACCGATCTGCATCCGTCTGGCCGAGCTCAATATCCCCTTCACCGTCGTGGTCCAGGGGGACGATTGGCTGGAAGGCTACCAGGTCAGGCCGGAAAAACTGGCCGGTTTTCGGGCCGTGATCGTGCCGAAGGACCATCCTGTTTTGGCCGAAAAAAACCTCCGAGCAGAAAACTTCTCCCGGCTCGGTTGTCGATCAGAAAGGTTCGGCCGTTGGGGCTGGCGGCGGTTGGGCTGCGGGAGGTTTGGGCGACTGGGGACTGGTTGGTGGCGGTCTGGGCGCCGTGGGTTTGACTGGCGGCGGTGTGGGGGCCGGCGGTTTGACTGCCGCAGGTTCGCCGGCTGGCCAGAAAGAGCCGCCCCCCTGGCTGGCGGGCCTGCAAAAGGACGGTCGCCTGGTCGTCTGGCCGGACCAGGCCGCCTTGGAAAAATTGTTGCCCCAACCCATCCAGGTTCAGGGCAGTGATCAGGTGTTCGTTGTCCCCCGGATTCGGCCCGACGATCCCAAATCGCCGGTGGTCCTGCATCTGGTGAGCCGGGCCTATCGAATGCCCGAAGATCGCATGGAAGTGCAGAAGGGATTTACCGTTCGGCTTCGGCTGGATATACTGGGCCAACGGAGGCCGAAAAGGGCCGTGCTTCATGCGCCCAAAGCCGATCCGCAGAATCTGCCCGTTTCCAGCGAAAACGACTCTTTGAGCGTTGAAGTGCCTCAGTTGGACTTCTGGGCCTTGGTGGAATTGAGCGAGTAAACCCAACGTCTTTCGATAATAGGCTCTTTTTTGCGAAAGGAGGGAAACTATGGCCGATGCGCATAAGGAACGACTCTCTTCCCAGCCGGCGGGAGGAGGTTCTGAGGAGGCCGCCCCATCGGTCTGTTGGGAACCGGCCGGAGGGATGAAAGCGGCTGTGGCTGCGCCGATGGTCGTTTCGGCTGCGGCGTTGGGCAGGGCGGAGGGACCGCCGCCTAGTGAGAAAATTTCCATCGCCTTGATCGGCTGCGGCGGCATGGGGATGGGCAACCTGGCCAATTGCGCCCGGTATCCTGATGTGGTCGTTGCGGCCGTGTGCGATGTCTGGCAGCAGCGTCGGGAGGCCGCCCTCCAGCAGTACAAACACTCGGCCAAGGCCTACCAGGATTACCACGAGGTGTTGGCCCGGAAAGATATCGACGGGGTCATTATTGCCACCCCGCCCCATTGGCACGCCCTACAAACCATCGAAGCCTGCGAAGCCAAAAAAGATGTCTATGTACAAAAGCCGATGACCCTCTATCTGGACGAGGCGTTGGCCGTTCGTCGGGCCGCCGAAAAACATGGGAGCATCACCCAGGTGGGCACGCAAATTCACGCTGGCGAAAATTACCGCCGGGTGGTGGAGTGGGTGCAGTCCGGCCGATTAGGCCCCATCCCGGTGGTCCGCACCTTTTTGACCGGCAATCAGGGAGAAGAAGGCATCGGTCCGGATCCGAAGGTCCCGCCGCCGCCGCGCGGGTTGGATTGGAATCTTTGGTGCGGCCCAGCCCCGATGCGCCCCTTCAACCCGCTCATCTGCGCCAATGCGCATACCAACTGTTCCTTTATGGATTATAGCGGCGGTTATACGCCCGGCATGGCGCCGCATATTATCGACGTGGCGTTTTGGGCCTTGAATCTGGGTATTCCGCCCCGGACCGACGCCACGGGCGGCCGATTCGTTACCAAAGACTGCGGCGACGCCTACGATACCCAACAGGTCCTTTGGTCCTACCCCAACATGACCCTGACCTGGATGCTGCAACTGTGCAACAGCTATGGCTTCGATCTGCAAGGGCCGGAGAATGCGCCCCGCCGTCGCCTGGGCGTCTATTTCCACGGCGTCAACGGCACCCTGTTTTGCGACTACGGGACGCACAAGGTCGTGCCGGAAGGCGATCGACTGAAAGACCTGACGCCGCCGCCCAAGACGATTCCACCTTCGCCCGGCCATGAACGGGAGTGGTTGGACGGCATTCGCACTCGACAGCAGCCCAGTTGCAATGTGTCGTACCATTACAAGATCGATGCGGCCATTGGGCTGGCCAATATCGCCTATCGGCTGGGCCGATCGGTGCGGTTTGACCCGCAGAGGGAGAAGATCGTCGGCGACGAGGAGGCGGCCCGCCTGGCCCGCCCCGTCTATCGAGACCCCTGGAAGTTCCCGGCCCAGTATCTAGACGGCTAACTGCTCCGGGCCCTTTCCCAAAAATCGGATGCCAAATTCCCTAACTTCTTGATATTTAAGAGGTTGCGATTTTTGGAGGTTTTGAAAATCGCTTTTTATCACTTCTTGCTGTATTAGAACTTTTTGGGAAAGCGCAGAACAGATGTTTTGGGCTTCTTCTCGGAGGCAAGCTGTCGGACCCGTAATACCGTAATAAAGGAGGAGGGGCCATGCGTGTTTTGTTCTCTACGGTGGGGTTTCTGACAGGGCTTGTTTGGGCCGGGGTGGAGGGCCAATCGCTCCCAGCCGCCGACGAAAAAACACCTCTTCCGGAAAGCACCGAGGAAAGACTTCCGCCGCCTTCCCCAGAAAGCCTGACGCCGATCCGGGAAAAGATATGGAACGAATTTCCCCTTCCTCGATCCCCTACTGTTCGGGCGAAAGCAGACCTTGCCAAAAAACTCCTGGTGCTTGCTCGGGAGGAAGCTGATCCCGTTCGTCAGTATGTGCTATTGCAGAGGGCCATGGAATTGGCTTGTGAGGCGGGGGAAGCACGAATCCTCATGAAGTCTATGGAAGTGCTCACCGATCAGTTCGACCTCGCTCCTGTTCCGCTTGCTCTGGAAACGCTTGCCAAGTGCATTCCGAATCTTAAGGAGCCGCGGCAGGCGACGGAATGGGCAGACTCCGTGGAACATTTGATCGAGAAAGCATTGGCAGCCGAAGATTTTCAAGCAGCTTCTTCTTTGGGAGCGCTATGGACCACAGCGGCCACTCGTCCGGCCGGTCAGATATTTCGCAATCAGGCCCGGAAACGTCAGAGTTATTTGGAGGAGTTGGCCCGGTTAGCTGAACAATTTCACACTTCAGAGGCTGCTCTGGCCAAATCGCCGGACGACCCCCAAGCGAACCTAACGGTCGGGCGATGGTATTGCTTTGTACAAGAGAATTGGGAGCGGGGCCTTCCCCTTTTGGCCAAAGGAAGCGACGCTTCACTCCGCACGGTGGCTCAACGGGAGCTGGCCGGCGACGTTGCCTCCCCGACAGCCATGGTCCAATTAGGCCATCAGTGGTGGGAAGCGGCAAATCGGGAAGGTTCTGCTACCCAGCCGGGGGCCTTCCGGCGGGCCGCTTTCTGGTATCTCCAGGCCCTGAAAAACCCCCTTCCCGAAAAACTGCGCCAAATGGTGGAACTTGGCTTAGGCAAGCTCGAAGACCTTCCCCCGCCCATCCCGAAAAAGGCACTCCGGAGCAGTACGACGGTTTATTACGTGTCTGCCCGGTACGGAGACGACAGCAATCTCGGCGCCCGACGCAAACCCTGGAAAACCCTGGAACAGGCATTCCGGAAAATCCAACCCGGCGATACGGTGGTGATTTTTCCGGGTGTGTATCGGCAAGAGCGCTTTGATTTTCGTCCACCAGGCACAGACGGGCAACATCGGACGGTCTTCCGGTTTGCATGGGACGACCATTGGAGCGGTCGGGCGGTTTTGACCCGGCCGGATGACGAAGCTCCCGATTTTAGTTTGGCTCCCTATACCCGGCTGGAGGGTCTTTGGATCGGAGGCCGATTACCGGCCGATCCAAAGAGCTGCCGACATGGTTTTACCAATCGGGAAGGGATTCAGATGGTCGGTTGTACGGTTTGGGCCCACCAACGGGGCCGAGATGAACATATGTACGGTCTTCTATGTGGAAATACCGCGGTCAACATGCTCTTGAAAGACTGCCTTTTCGTTCACCTCGGCGGCCATTGGTTCGACCATGCCATCTATGTGTCCGGCGGCCCACCCCCTACCACCCAGGATTGCCGTCTGGTCGGAAATGTCTTTCTGCAAGGGGGCGGCTTTGCCATCCATTGTTGGCACACCCCGAAAAATATTACCATTGTCGGAAATTTTATCAGCGGCCATACCTGTGGATTGGTGGCCCAGGGACCAGGCCACGTCCTCCATCATAATGTCATTTGGAAACCGGTGGGTAAACCGGATGATCCCAAGATGAATATCTGCGCCATGTTGTCCGATGATCCGATCCGTTTTGACCATCATGTGCTATTTTCTACTCGGCCTATCGACGGAAAAGGGAAACCTCAGCAACCGCCCATCCATAATTACAGCCTTACCGGCCAGCACGGCACTCAGGTCAATCTGATTCCCCTGCTGCCTTCTCAATTGGTCCGACTACCCTGGGTAGCCCAATCTCCGCAAGCCATCGAAACGGCGATCCAACGCCTGGATCAGTATTTCAGCACGAACAGTCCGGAGCAGATCGCCCAAGATACCGGGGATTTGGTAGAAAATGGCCTCCAGGTCCTTCGGGTCAAGTACCAACCGAGCGAGGCCGATTTAGCAAGCCGACCTGTGAAGGAGTAATCAAAATTTCATTAACTAAGACACGTCGCTCGTCTCTTGCCCTAGCGGTTCGTCCCCACGGCTTTTGCGGGCCTTTGCCCGTCCATCGCCGAAGATGTCCGGAAATGGCGGTAGGAAGGGATAAACCGAAGGAACTCGTCGTATGCTTTTGATTTTTAGGAAGTACTTTAGGTGGACCGCCTCCACCGGAAGTAATTACCACGATCTATCGGGTTCGAGGCGATTCTTATCCCCTCCAAGTTGTAGGGGCTTGGCCGGGTAGATACAGTCAAGATAGAGAGTTGTGGAAACGGGTCAAAGTTGAGCTTAGGGGCTGGAAAAAATCTGCGTGGGATTGAGTCGGCGGAAGGCTTCGGCGCAGGCTCGGTAGTTTTCCGCCGACATACCCATCGAGCTATATTCTTCCACATATCCAATGAAGCCGCCTTCCGGCGTGCCCAAGAGGCGGTAGAGGCGCTGAGCCTCGGCGAAGATTTCTTCTCTTGTGCCTTGGATGCCGACGGTCTGGTAGCTGATGGGCATGAGGAAACATTGTTTGCCCCGCAGCCGGCGGCCCACCGCCTCGATATCCACTATGTTGGGTTGTGAAATATTCATCACATCGACGCCAAGCTGATGGAAATCTTCCACGATCTCGGTGATATTGCCGCAGCAGTGGAACCACACATCCAGCCCCAACCGGTGGGCCAACTCAAATTGCCCCCGATAGCCCGGAGCAAACAGTTTCCGCCACAAAGCGGGCGAACTCATCAGCCCCTTTTGTGTGCCCCAATCATCCACGAAATGGATGGCGTCGAACCCGTATCGGGCCGCCAACTCGATCAGCCGACATTCAAAATCCCAAATCAGGTTCATTAGCCTGGAAAACCGCTCCGGCTCCCAGACGAAATCGACCATCGCATTTTCAAACCCCCGCAGAAGCATGTAGGTCGTAAAGCCGGACAGGTCCAGACTGGCCATCCGGTACCGATCTTCGCAGACGGCCAAAAACTCCGGCAATCCGGCCATCCGTTCTTCTTCGCGCAGGGGGGGCGGCTGATACTGCTCCGCCGAGGGCCAATCCGGTAGGTAGGGTTCCGTTGGATGGCCCATGGTCCCGTCGTTCAGGTACTCCAGCCGATAGCCCCACTCTTTCACCTGGGAATCCGATACACCCTGCCGACCCAGCAGCAGATGATAGACCATCACATCCCCCTCGGTTTGGTCGGCGTTGACAAACCAAATGGGAATCCGCTCAGGCCGTTGAAAACGGATGGTTTGCTGGACGAGTTCTCGTCGGCTTGGCATAGGGCGCATTCCTTAGGAAAGCAAGGATACCTTCCGAACAGACTGGGGCGACTTGCGGGGCCGAGAACCGAAAAAGTCGGGTTGGCCAACTGCTGGACGGGGCAAGGGGGCTACCGCTTCTTTATTCTCGGAGAACAAAAGTATATTGTCCGGGTTCCACTGGCCGCCAGTGCGTTTGGAGCCGATGGCGGGTGGCCAAATGCCGAAGTTCCAACGACTCCTTATCGACCACCACCAACAGCTTTTTCCACAGGCCGGAGGCTACTAAAACATACACGGTTTCCGTTTCGGCCAATTCCCACCGATGCCAACGGTCCAATGTGGGATACTCGGCCAACAGGCGGGCCATACGGGGATCGGCTTTACTGGCCGGTCGCAGACTGCGGCAGGCCGAACAAAGGCCTTCCTGCAGGACGGCGGGACTGACCTTTTCCTGACACATCTGGCAGGCGGCAAGTTCGGATCGGAGGACCAGCTGGCCGGTAAGGGAACAAAAGTCCACAAAATCCTTGGCTGTCCGTTTCCCCGTCCAGGAGCATCGCACCAATTCATCAACGGGCAAGCGACGCCCGGAAACTTCGCACACGCCAATGGCCGCCGCGTCCAGAATCCGCCCGTCGTCCGTGGCGGCCAGGTGGAAAGTGGTCCGGCCCGTATGCGGACAGATAAACGGCGGGGGCTGCAGCGTGCGTGCCCAGCCGGAAAACGGTAAATCCACCGAAACGGAACCAATGGTAAATCGAAGTTTTCCAGATATAAATTTACACCATACGGCGGCAATCTCTTCCTGATCCGGTCGGCCATTGGAAGTGGAATTGGCCCCAGCCCGCTGAGAAGCCGCCAAAGCCTTTTGAAACTTGCCTGCCGCATACGGCGGCGGAACGGTTAGGGGACGAAGTTGCCGAAGTCCCAACTGCTGGATTTGGTCGGGGGGAACCGGCTTGCCATGATCATCTGTCCATATCTCCTCCACCTGCCCATTCTGGGCCACCCGGAGCCGCAAAAAAATCCGATCCTCCCACTGACACCCAGCCAAATAGACCCGGCCCCCCTCCACCCGATAGGCCGGGAAAAGCCGCGCCGTCAGTTCCAGGAGAGTGCCCGGCTGATCCGGCACATAATGGACCACCTGAGTGCCCCCATCCACGGTTTTCTCCTTTCCCGAAACCCTCCCCTAAGTTCCTCAACGGCCGCCGACCGCCGCTGGTGGTACGAGGCTGTCCCGAAATGCCATTTTACCTGGAGGCACGCCCCACCCCCAGCCTCCAGACTGCCCAAAACCCTACTAAAGGGGCACTTTGGTAAACCGGAAGGAGTTTGGAAACGGTTCGGGGGCCGCCGCCCGGCTACCCATTCAGGACAGCCTCTTAGGAACACCTTTCTGGCCCACCAGCACGCCCGCCCAGAACACCCCGTCTATCCCAATAAAGCGGTAGATGGTCTCCCCTGAAACCATGTAAATTCTCAAAAACCTCGGTATTGCCCTCTAAACCCCCACTTTAATTTTATAAACAACCGGTTTGATTTTGCACCCCACCCCGTCATCCTATATTTCCCTTTTTTGTAGTAAAATATACCGAATTGGAAGACTGTGCCAGCGCAGCCGAAGGAAGCATATCCTGCGGAGTCCGGTGCCCGAAGCAATACTACTAAACATCCATGCTCCGAAGGGACCGGAAATGGTAGGAGCAAGGGGTGAAGCGAAGTAATCGGGAGTGTGTTTTCCCTTCTGCCAGGGCGGCCCAGACCGAGGGGAAAGCAAAAAGAGGATGCCACCATGGTGGGTATAGAAGATGCCCTTGGGTACGATTGATGCCACCAACCTACACGGGTTGGCTCTTGACGCAGAAGGGCTAGACCAGCAGTTTCCCTCTGGAGAACTGGGCCCCCTTGGAAAGACCTAAAGTCTCAAACTTGGACATTTGATCATTATTCGGAGCCCACACACCGGTCGAAAAAGACGATCGGGCTTCTGTGGGAAAGCTGTGCCGGGTATAATCCAAGACAGTAACAATGGGTAAGATTTCCCACAAACGAAGGAAACCTCTCTCCCGGTATCCGTGTACAATATCCCGATTCCGGGATGTGGAAATGGTTACCACGTACAGTTCTGGATTCCGGCTTCTGCAGGAAGAAGTAGCTGGCCCGCCGCTTCCACGGCAGGCAGAGGATAGCGCCGCTGGGTGGTATGGTCTTCATTTGGATAATCCATTCGGATAACTGTGCTGAGGGCCGGCTTTGCCGGGCCACACCGCTTTCGATGCTTGGTGAGCCAGCAGGGAAGCCAGAAGTCGCATTGGAAAGGGTCTGGGCCGTATGGCAAAAAAGGAGAGCTCGAAACTGGCCGGTGCCGTTCGGTGTCGGGTGTTGACGCCGGAAGGGACCGTGTGCGATCAGGAGACGGATTTTGTGGTCGTTTGGCTGGAAGATGGTCAATTGGGGATTGCTCCGGGCCGAAAACCGATAGTCGCCCGCTTAGGTATTGGCCCGCTTCGGATTGGCCGAGCCGGAAAAGAACCGAAATATTACTACATCCAAGGCGGTTTAGTGGAAGTGGCGGAGAATGTGGTCAGCGTGCTTACCGAACGGGCCATTCCGGCAGAACAGTTGGATGCGGCAGCGGTGGCCCAACGACTTCAAGCAGCCCAGGCCATGCCGGCAGACACTCCGGAACTTCGCCGTCGTCGGCAAGAGGCCCTTCGGATCGCCCAAGGCCAGTGGCGGGTGGTCCAGGCAGCAGGCCGCTAACCATGCCGCAACACGTTAGCCGAATGAAACAACTCCTCTCGGTCCCCGCGTACGACCTCCAACGTGTCATTCCCGTAAAAGCGGCAGTCCAGAAGGTAAAGCAGTCCATGTCAGTTGGGACCTGCCTGCTAGACAGGAACATTGCAGGAGGGAACCAACCTGGCTGGACAGCTCCGTTAGAGACAAGAGAGTTCGTCCCCGTTCGGCTAAAAGGTTCCTGTTACTCTCCTTGCTGATGACCGCTTCTTGG
>Ga0308418_1001660_pt1 | contig 11494 bp, 8 predicted proteins | sample HotsprSampleR4cd_FD_203517 | JGI IMG/M metagenome (GOLD analysis project Ga0308418, IMG submission 203517) | Hot spring phototrophic mat microbial communities from Mushroom Spring, Yellowstone National Park, Wyoming, United States - 20090729_R4cd ... | reverse complement strand
AAATCTTCCTTTGTTGCAAAAGCTTTTAAATCTTCCTTTGTTGCAAAAGCTTTTAAATCTTCCTTTGTTGCAAAAGCTTTTAAATCTTCCTTTGTTGCAAAAGCTTTTAAATCTTCCTTTGTTGCAAACTGTTTCAGGTCTTCTTTGGTTGCAAACTGTTTCAGGTCTTCCTTAGTCAAGAAAGCTTTCAGGTCTTCCTTTGTTGCCATTTCTGAGCGAATCTTGTCTAACTCAGCCTTCATTTCCTGCCTTAAAGAATTAATCTCCTGACTAACTGTCTCCCTTATCAGTTTTGCTAAAGTTTGCTCATCCATGATTCTCTCCTAAATAAGAATTAATCATTACCCAAATTATACAGAGTAATAATATGAATAGTCAATTATGAGGAAACCCTTGATTTCATTATATTGAAAATAAAATTTATTTGAAAAATAATGCAAGAATTGCAATAAGAGCACCAATCTGACCTGCCCAAAATATGAACATCCATTTAATAAGGTCTGCACGAACTCTTTCTATTTTTACTTCAAGCTGTGCTATATCTTGCTTTGTCGCTGTGCGAAGTAACTCTATATCCTGATTTGTCGCAATTCTGCTTTGCTCTATTTTTACTTCCAAATCTGCACGAAGCTCTGCTATGTCTTGCTTTGTAGCAAGAATATCTTTCTTCTTTTCAAATTCTTTTTCAGTTTTTGTCTCAATATATTCAAGAAGAATCCTGGCTGGTTTATCTCCGATTTGCTCTTTCAGTGCCTCATAAATTTCAATCTCTGTAATAGGCATAAAAAATTGTAACACAAAATTTAATTAATTCACAATCCCTTACTCCTGATCCACTTGTTATAATCTTTAATTATTTTCTGAGCCTCTTTTTTTAACTTCTCAACCAGTTCTGAATACTTATAAGTTTCTGATTTCTTCGCAGATTCTTCAATTTCTCTGCAAATAAAAGCAATGCTTTCAATTCTCAACAATGCTGAACTTCCCTTAAGAGAATGAGAAAGCATTGAAAGCATTTCACTATCATTTTTAATAGCTGACTGAGAGATTTCATCAATTTTTTTATCTAAGGTTTCAAAAAATTTCTTATAAAGATTATATAAAGTTTCATCTGGTAGGCTGAGTTCTTTCTTAGCCTGTTCAATAAATGAATCAAGCTCGGTTTTTTCAACCTTAAAAGGCTTTTCAGTATAAATTATTTCTGCATATTTTTTTATAATTCTTTCAAGCTCGTGGATTGGAACAGGTTTTGGAAGATAATCATTAAATCCTACTGATAGCAGATTTTCCATTTCTCCCTGTAAAACATGAGCTGTTAGGGCTACAATAGGCAATTCCGGATATTCTTTTTTGATAATCTTTGTTGCCTCAACTCCGTCCATAACAGGCATACTTATATCCATAAAAATAACATTATATTTTTTCTCTCTTACCTTTTCCACTGCTTCTGCACCATTTAAGGCAAAATCAGCTTCAATACCGTATCTTTTAAGTAATTCTTCAAAAAACATCCTATTAACCTCATTGTCCTCTGCAACAAGAACTTTAAGTGGAATTTTTATCTCCAGTGTCTCTTCCTTCTTAATTGAAAGCAATGAAATTGTATGCATAATTGTGATGTAAAGCTGTGATGGTTTTCCTTTTATTGTGATAACTTTTTCATGTTCAATATAGTCTTTTTCAGAAACAAAAATAAGACGCTTACATTTTTCAAGACATCTTTCAAGGTCTTCTCTATCAAAAAATATTCCGATGTCAAAACTTTCTTCAGCCTTTGAAAGCTCAATATGAAAATAAGAAATATGCCATGAACCAAGCATTAAGGCAACTTTTTCACTTCTTTCATCAAAGGTTTTAAATACGCAAATCTTTAACTTATCAAACATCTTGTAAAGACTTAATTCTGGAGTACATTTCTTTAAAGGAATTGTAAAATAAAAACTGGTTCCCTCTCCTATTTTGCTTTTAAATTCAAGGGTTCCACCCATCATCTTAACAAGAAAATTAGAAATTGAAAGACCAAGACCTGTACCACCATATAAATATGAATGTGCCTGAGTAAATTTTTCAAAGACAATATACTGCTTATCCTCAGGAATTCCTATCCCTGTATCTGTTACCTCAAATCTTACAAACTGCCTGTCCTCAAAATCCCCAACAACATCAACAGAAATATTTATATGACCTGTCTCTGTAAATTTTATTGCATTGCTTATAAGATTGTTTAAAACCTGTTTTATGGCTTCCTTAGGCATTGTAAGGCATTCATAAATTTTCGGGTCAATGCTGTATAAGTATTTTAAACCTTTTTGCCTTGCTTTAGGTGCAAAAAGTGTTATTGCTCTGTCAAGCTCAACAAAAGGATTAACATTAAAATACTCTATCTCCATTTTTCCTGCTTCTATTTTTGCCATATCAAGTATGTCATTGATTATGCTCATAAGGGTTTCAATTGAGTTCTGTATCACTGATATGTATCTTTTCTGAGTATCATCAAGTTTTGTCTTTGAAAGCAAATCAAAAAATCCAACAATACCTGTAATATGAGTTCTTATTTCATGGCTCATTCTTGAAAGAAATTCTGTTTTTGCCTTTTCTGCCTAAATAGCTTTCTGTCTCTGTTTTTCAAGTTCTGTTACATCTGTAAAAATCTTTACTAAAAACTTTCTGTTTCAAGCTCAACCTTCCTTACATTAACAGAAAATATTCTTTCCTGTCCGAATTTATCAATCATAACTGCAAGATGAATCCTATCAGGCTCATTTAAAATCTGCTCTGTCCAGTGATGTTCAGGTGTTCCTTTTTTTAAGAATACTTCTTTTTCAATAAAAAGCTCTGAAAGAAATTTATGTTTTGAGAGAAAATCATTTATGTCTTTATATGGGAAAATCTCAAAAAATCTTTTATTTAAATAGCCAATACCTTTAACTGGACTTCCTATTGCAACTATGCTTTCCTGGGCATCAAGGATTGCTTCAATTTTTCTATTGAATTAATTTAACTTTAAAAAAAGATTTTCTATCTCTAAGAAGCTTTTATTGCAAATTTCTGAAGTTTTACCAATCTCATCCTTTGAATAAACTGGAATCATGCTGTATTCATCTGTCTTGCCTTCAAGAAAACATAGAAATCTATTCAATCCATCCTGAAGTGCCTTTATTGAAAAAATCATCCTTCTGCTTAAATAAAGCGGGACAATAATGAAAAATAAAGCAAATAATAATGAAAGTGAGGCTAAAAAATAAAATTTCCTTATAAAACCTGTATATTCTTTATCAATGCTAAAAATAATCCTGTTAGTTAAAGATGCTTGTATTTGTTTTTGAGCATCAATCAGGCTTGACACTGTCTCATACCATTCAATATATGAAAATTGAAGTTGTCTATTATAAATTCTGTTAAGCATTCTGTCTAAAACTTCTTTTTTAGGGTGAAGAAGAATTTTCTGTATGTATAGATTTTTAAAATCTTCCCTACTTATTTGAAAAAACTGTTTTTGATTGTGTTCAAACTCTCCCCTGAGTGTTATGATATTGAAAAAACTATCTCTGTCAATATAATTTTTTCTTAAAACTAATAAAACAGCACATTGAAGCTCAGACAGAGAATCTTTTATCTGCGTAAGCCTCGTATGAGTTCTCACCAATTCCATCTCATAGGCTATATAACTCGCCTGCCTGAGCATATCGTTTGCTAATGAACTTATTAGTTCTTTATAAGAACATAAATAGTTTGCAGAGAAGCCTCTGAATCAACCTTCTGCCTTAAAATTTTTAAAGCCTCTTCAGGTGAAGTATATCCAAGCATTACTAAATTTTTATTAGCATCATCTGTATTTTTTCTCTGTTTATGAAGTTTATCTCTTTCAATATTTGCTAAACTTAACGCACGCTCTTTCTGAATTTCATGTATTATGTCTTCAAGAGCCTTTACAACTTTTGTATGATAAACAGCTTTTTTAAATAAATCAGCCATTTGTTTATAATGAACTAAATTTACAGTTACAAAGACTGAGAAACCAGCTAAAGGCGGGATTACAATAAATAAAAACTTCCCTTTTATGCTTAAATTATCAAAAATTTTCATTTGTTAGGAATGAATATCTCAAACTTTGTTCCTTTGTCAAGCTCGCTTTCAACAAATATAAATCCTTTTAGCATCTCAACAATATGATAAACTGTTAATAGACCAAGACCTGAACCTTTTTCTCCCTTTGTTGTAAAAAATGGCTCAAATATTTTCTCTTTTGTTTTTTCATCCATTCCAGTTTTTGTATCTGTTACAGATAAACATATGTAATCTCCTGCAAGTTCTTTCTTTCCTGTGAAAGTTAAAAATTTTTCAGGTATTTGTTTTAACTTTGCCTCAATTGTAATCTTTGCTCCCTCTGGCATTGCATCCTGTGAATTTAAAACAAGATTTGTAACAATCTTTTCTATATCATTTTTATCAGCAAATACTGTTAGAGGTTTTTCTTCAAAATCTAAAACTAAATTAATATTTTCTCTCAATGAAGCCTGAAGAAATGTAGTCAGGTTTTTTATAACCTCTTTTAAATCAAGAATTTCTGGATTTTTCCCTATTTCTCTACCAAAGCCAAGTATCTCCTTTATGTTTGTTAATCCAGAATCAAGAATTGAAAGAATTTTCTCAATGTATGAATTTTTCTGTTCATTTTTTTCTGATTTTAAAGCAAGATGGGCAAAACCTTTTATGCCTGTAAGAATGTTTTTTATTTCATGAGCATAGATTGATGTTAGTTTTCTTACAGATTCCATCTTATGTGAAATTATTATCTGCTCTTCATATTTTCTTAGCTCTGTTATGTCAGTTAAAAACAGTGCATATCCTTTTTCCTCTTCAAGCCTTATACCTCTTAAACGAAAGATTTTTCCACCAAATTTAATTTCTTTTAAGTAACTGTTATGAATTTCATAAAGTGATATCTGGGGGAATATATTAAAAATATTTTCACCCACTGCCTTATGAAATCCTGTATATTTCAAAAAAGATTCATTACAGTAAGTAATTTTTCCTGAGAATTCTAAGATTGCAACACCAACAGGAGACTTTTGAATTACATTGAATAAATTTCTCAATTTTTGCTCAGCAGTTTTCCTTGCTGTAATGTCCCTTACAATCTGAACAGCTCCAATTAAATCACAGGCTTCATCATAAAGACTATGGGCTGACATTCTTATCCATGCTCCTTTCCCATTATAAAGAGATGGAACAAAGGTCTCTGTTTCAACAGTCTCTCCTTTTATGTTTAAATCATCTGGATAGCTAATCTCAGGATTTAAAACATAATCAACTGGCATAGGTCTCCGAAATCCGTAAAAAGGAATGGAATACTCAAAATTACCTTTTCCAATTATTTCAGTCTCCTTAACTCCTGTAATCTCCTCCATTACCTTATTCCATAAAATAACTTTTCCAGTTAAATCAATAGCAAAAACCTAATCTGGAAGTAGTTTTATAATTCTCTTTAAAATGTTTTTTTCTCTCACACCTTGACTCCTTTTATAGCTTCTGTAAGCTTTTTAATTACATTATTTAAATTTTCAACTTCCTTTGTTACTTCTTCTGTTGTATTTTTTACATCCTGTGCAAGGGCACTTGAACGCTCGATTTGTCTGATCTGCAATGTTTTTTTTACTGTTACAATGTCTCCAATCTCTTCAACACTGCTATTTAATGAATCAATTGTTTTCTTTAATTCTTCTGTTGATTGATTTGCTTTATTTACAATATTTGTAGCTTTATCAGAAAGTAAAACCCCTTCCTCAGCAACTTTCATGCTTTCTCCAGCTAAATCACTAGCTTGAGCAGCATTCTTTGCTATATCTGTTATTGTCTGACTCATCTCCTCAGCAGCAGTTGCTATCTGATGTGACTGAGATGTCTGTTCATTTGATTTTGTTTTAAGTGTTTCAACATTTGTCTGAAGGAAGTTGGCAGTTGACTGAATCATAGCAGTTGTATCCATTATATTTTTTACAAGGCTCTGTGTAAACTCTTCAACAATTCTTATGGACCTTGCAATAACTCCAACTTCATCCTTTCTTAATCTGTAGCCTTTTCCAAATCCTATGATGCTAAAGTCTCCTTTTGCAACTTCTTCAAGCTTCTGTGCCATATCTGGAATAGCCTTTAAGGCTTTGTCTGTTAAAAGCAGAAGTATGTTTATTGCTATGGCAGACAAAATAAATAATGCTGAAAATATGTAAAAATTCCTTTTCATAAAATTTATTGAGTCTTCTTTTGCTTTATTAAAATACACTTGCTTTTCTTTTATAATCTTTGAAAGAACATTATCCCTTATGTTTCGCCAGTTTTCTGTAAAATCTTCTGATTTTCTTTGAGCTTCCTATTTTTTGCCCTGTTCTATAAGACCAATTATTTCTTTTATTTTTACATTAACATCCTGCCACTGTTTTGACAACTTTTTAAGCTCTTCCTGAGAGGCTCCATTGCTTAATTTAGTTGCTTCATTTATATTTTTCAGTGCTTCATTAAAATATTTAACTTCATTCTGTTTTGCTTTTTCATCCTTTGGATTAATAATTACATTTCTTATTGATGCTATTACCTGTGTTGCATTTGTTTTTAACTCCTAAAGAGAAAAAAGAGTATTCATTTCTCTGTCAACAAGTTCCTTGATGGTATTTTTAGAACTACTCTGTGTGAAATAAAAAAGCAGAAACAGCCCGAGTAATGTTATGATACTTACTGCATTGGTTAAATGAAACAGTCTTTTAATAGTCATGATAACCTTCTCCTTTTTTCACCGAGATGTTCTTTAATGATAAGAGATTCCTCTGGAGTGTTGACCCCCTTGGAATGATGGTATAAGAGGAAGAGAGCCTTTCTCCTATCAACAAATTCAGAGAAAATATTTAAGAGGAGATTCTTCGCTTCCCTGAATGAAATCTTTATTATTCTGAGGGACAACAAAGAATCTCCTCTTTTTAAATTACTTTTTCTTTACAACCATTACTGGTCTGGCTGATGTGCCTATCACTCTTTCTGTTACACTTCCCATGAAGAATTTTTCAATATCTGTCTTACCATATGTTCCCATAACTATCAAACCAACAGTATTCTTATTCGCTACATCAACAATCTGCATAAAGGGTTCTCCCTTTGCAATAACTGTTTGAACTTTTACTCCTTCACGCTCAGCAGCCTCTTTCACTACTTTTACGGCTTCTTCTGAATAGCTAACATCTGTATCCCTTTTCGCAACAGAAACAGCAATGAGTTCACTGTTAAATCTTTTGGCTATACCAATTGCTTCAGAAATAGCTGCCTGACTATATACTGAGCCATCGGTGGCTATCAAAATCCTTTCAAAATTCAAAGTAGCTCCTGTTGGAACAACAAGAACTTTGCATGATGCATTACCAATTACTTTCTTGCCTACTGCACCAAGCATAACACCCTTTTTACCAAGAATTATAAGATCTACGCTGTTTTTAATAGCCTCATCAATTATGTATTTATATGGCTCTGGTCCTGTGTAGCTTATTGTTTCACACTTTACACCTGCCTTATCTGCAATTTCCTTAATTTCATCGAGAGCCTTTTTTGCCCTTCCCTCAAGAGCATCAATTACCTGAGGAAGTGTTTCAACAAACTCTGCTGCAAATATCGGAACTTCAGCAACGCATATTGCATAAACTGTGCTTCCGCATGGTTTTGCAAGCTCAACAGCAGCTTGTGCAGCAAATTTTGCAGCCTCTGAACCATCTGTTGCTAAAAGTATTTTATCTACTTTGGTTAATGGACATGCTCCAATTGCCATCTTAGACCTCCTTCTTTACTTTTGCTTTCTTTGTGGAAAGCCCTAAACCTTCAAAGATATATAGAACTCCAAAGCCATACCATATCGTGTATAATACATAAAAAACAAGTAAACCAGTTGCTACACCAGCTTTCTCTGAAATCTTTACAGCCTGAATTCCATAGAAGTTATATGCAGGCTCTATTGCCGCTGTCATAACCTTTTTAACAAAATTTGCATCTTCTGCTTTTTTCTGAAGAGTTAGCTGTTTATTTATAGCTGTAAAAGCATTATGCCACTGTCTGAACATCTGCTTAATATTTTCCAGCTCTTTCTCTGGTGTTTCACCCTTTACATCATATTTTTTCTTGATGTAATCTCCGTTATTTTTATACATCTGGTCAGAATCCTCAAGAGCTGCTAACATTATTGCTCCAAAATCTCCTGTTATGTGAACTTTTGAACCTTGAACTTCCGCTTGTGCACCATTTATTGTTAATACCTTAACAATTCTTTCAGCTCTCTTTTCTGCATCACCTGGCTTATCAGTTGGCTTCTTTACATCAATAACTACATCAAGAACTTTACCTTTATATTTCTCCACATCCTTTTTAAGCTTAGGAATCTGATAAGCTGAACCCTTTGCTAACTTATTGAACAAGTCATCGCTGTATTCCAGACCATTCATTCCCTGTCCATATATTGGTGCAAATATAAGTATTAGTACACCAACAAAACTGGCAAGTAAAATCAATCCCCATGTTAGATGTTTTTTATCAGCTGCCATCTTATCCCTCCTCTCTTAAAGCCTTTAAATTCTTAAAGAAACTTCCTATTACCCATACTGCGAAACCACCTACTGCTGCCCAGAATACAACATTTCCAATAAGAATTATAATGTCACAGGTTGACTTTGATATAGACCATAGTTCAAGACTTCTTAATTTATCAGGAACAACACTTGCTCTGTTTGCAAATCCTGCAAGTATTGTCAAAACCCAGAATCCCCTTATTACCATACCAGGAACAACTTTTGTTGTTAATGCACCAATCTGAATCCCTATAAGTGAACCAAGAAGAAGTCCCATTGCAAGGGTATAAAAGACATATCCATAGATTGCATATTGAGTTATTGATGAGTATCCAGCAGTGAAAATAATTTGTAAAATATCAGTTCCAACTGTTGTGGGTGTTGATACCCCAAGAACATAGACGAAAAGAGGGAATGTGACAAATCCACCACCAACACCCATAACTGCTGCAAGAAGACCAACTAAGAAACCACAGGCAGCAACAAAGAGCCATGAGATTCTTCTTCCACCAAAGTCTTCATCAAAATTAATCATAGGAGGGATTTTAATCTTCTGGATATTAAGGGCAAGCTGAGTTGTTGTCATAGGTCCACCACCATGGGCATCACCAGAAACAGTAACACCCTTTTTTCTTGCTTTGCTAAGTTTTATGTAGTCTCTTAATCCATAAAACCCAAGGAAGCCAAGTATTACAGCGTAAACTACACTAATAAAAGCTTCACTTGCAACAGGATCCCAGTTATAAATTGACCTCTGAATGTAACCACCTGTTGTAGCACCCAAAACCGAGCCTATAACAAATGCAACTGCTAATCCAACGCATACATTACCAAGTTTCTTATGAATTACTGTTCCCATTATTGCCTTTGCAAAAATATGAAACTGGTCTGTCCCTACTGCTAAAATTCCCTTAACACCTGCTGCCATTAATGCTGGTGCAATAATAAATCCTCCACCAGCACCTATACATCCTGTAATAAGTCCTGCTGCTAAACCAACTGCCACTGATGCAATAAAGACAGTTGTGGTGTAGTGAGATGGTGCGTAGGCAGATTTGCCACCTAAAAAATCTGCAGCTCCAAGAAAGGATACAAGAAGAATTGGAGAAATCAGAGCAATTAAAATCAGCAACCTCTTCTTGTTTTTGAGAATGTTATCGGACATCTGCTTTTCCCACTTTGCCTGGTAAATGGCACCCGCCATCATTAATTCATAAAGTTTCCTTAACTTACTCATTCCACAGCCTCCTCCTTTTTAATTTTTAGGTTTTTAAAATAAAATTTCCCCTTACCATAAAATACATTTTAGACTTTTTCTTTTTTCACCCCCTTTCTTTTTGCTTTTTTTGACTTCTGACGAAGTCTGTCAAACTCCTTCGGTTTTGAAATTGTTATTGAAACAAGCAAATCCTTAATCTTTTTCCAGACCTTCTTCATTAAAAATAAAAAGTGCAATATGCATGCCAGATATGAGAATAAAACATGTTAAGGGTTTTAAATAAATAAAAAAGCATGATGCAACATATTATTGCATTTTATTTTTATTTAAAAATTTGTTGGCTTAAAAAGGGATGGTAAATGCAACTTTTAGTTGCGTTAAGTATTTATGTGGCAATTTTGAATTGTTTCAGTTTTCTCTGAAGTTGCTGTCTGTGAATTCCCAGAAACTCTGCTGCTTTTGAAATATTGCCTCTGCTTTTCTGCAAAGCAGACCATATAAGTTCCTTTTCAAAGTTATCAACAGCTTCTCGTAAGCTTCCCTGCATGGTTTTTTTATTATTAGAGCTTTTTATTAAATAAGAAGGTAAATCTTTAACAGTTATTTCTGATGAATTTGTAAAAGCTATTGCTCTTTCTATAATGTTTTCAAGTTCACGAACATTACCAGGAAAGGAATAATTCATTAATAAATTAAGGGCTTCTTCTGTAATGCCTTTGATATAAATATCTTTTCTTTTAAATGAATGTTTTTTGATAAAGAAATTTACTAAGGATGGTATGTCTTCCTTTCTATTTCTTAAAGGTGGAAGTTCTATATGAATTACATTTAATCTGTAATAAAGGTCTTCTCTGAAAGAGCCCTCTTTGCATGCCTTTAGGAGATCTCTATTCGTAGCTGCGATAAATCTAACATCTACTTTTATTGGTTGAGCCCCACCAATTCTTATAAACTCTCCTTCCTGAATAACCCTTAAAATTTTTGTCTGAAAGAGAGGAGATACATCACCAATTTCATCAAAAAATAGAGTTCCATGATGAGCCCATTCAATGAGCCCTTTTTTGGTATAATTTGCTCCAGTAAAAGCTCCCCTTTCATATCCAAAAAGCTCTGATTCAAGAAGAGTATCTGGTATGGCTGAACAGTTTATAACTATGAATGGATTATCTTTTCTTTCACTTAAATTGTGTATTGCCCTTGCAACAAGTTCCTTACCTGTGCCAGACTCACCTGTAATTAGTACATTGCTATCTGTAAGCGCTGCTTTCCTGATACCACAATAAACATCTTCCATAATTCTACTTATTCCTATAAGTCCTGGTATTTCAACTTTGGGGTTGTCTTTGAATTTTTCAAAAATCTCAAAAACTGCATCATTTTTTAAGGGTTTTTGTAAAAAATCAATAGCACCAAGCTTCATTGCTTCAACTGCCTTTTTAATATCTTGTTTACCAAAAGCAATCACTGGCATGTATTGTTTAAGTTCATTCAGTCTCTTTTCCCATCCTTCTGAATCAACATCAAGAAAGGCTATGTCATAGGTAGAAAAATCCTTCGATGAAGAAGATTTAGCTTTATTTGACTTTCTAAATGTGATACCAATGGAGTCGAAAATCCTGTAAAGCTTATCTGCTTCTTCAGATATAACAAGAACGCTAAATGACCTAAAAAAAACCAT
>Ga0308418_1001656_pt1 | contig 11505 bp, 9 predicted proteins | sample HotsprSampleR4cd_FD_203517 | JGI IMG/M metagenome (GOLD analysis project Ga0308418, IMG submission 203517) | Hot spring phototrophic mat microbial communities from Mushroom Spring, Yellowstone National Park, Wyoming, United States - 20090729_R4cd ... | reverse complement strand
CGGGTCAAACCCCTTCTGGCGAATTTCACACCGGTGATGAGACTGTCGCTGTTGAAGATCTTCACGTTGATAGCCAACAGAACGGCGGCGAGGGCAAAGTTGTAAAGACTGCCGTAGATCAACAAGGGATAGTTGTCGAACAGAACGTTCCTCACCGAAGTCATCGCGTGGGTGAAAGGAATCGCAAAGATGACGATTTTCAGAGCTAGTGGCATCGTCGAAAGATCTTTGAACATGGTCAAGAGCATGCTGAAGACAGCGAGTGCAACGAGTGGAAAGGTCAGCGTCTGCGCACTCTTGAAGTCTTTCGAAATCAAACCCAACAGCATGGCGAGGCTTATACCACACAACAGCGCGGAGAACATGGTCAACGCGACGAGCGCGAAATCGGCAACGTTCATGCTGAAATCGATCCCCGATGACAACGGAATATCGAAAGATCTCATGTATAGACTGATACCAACCATGTATATGCCAGCCATGACGAGGCCAGCGATCGTGGCCGCCAAGATCTTCGCCAATATTATGTGACTTCTCGCAACTGGCATCGTCAAAAGTGTTTCGAGCGTTTTGTTCTCCTTCTCGAGCCCCAAAGAAGAGATCACGGTGCTTCCAGACATGATGATCAGCATCATGACGACGATGGAAACGATGAGCCACCTGTTGGAAACGTAGTTCAAAAGCTGCGATGGGGACATCCCTTCCAGAACCTTACTCGAGTACATCGTCGCCTCCTCTCTATCGATGGGATCGAGCACAAAACTTGGATTCTCCACACCATATTTCGTGAGCAACGTGAGAGTCATTTGGTGCTTCAAAGTGTCCAGAAAACTCTTGAAGGCTTCGGACGGTATGGTGTCCATGATGCCCAGACCTTTCAGAATCGAGACCACCTTGACCTTCGCCTGCTGGTTGGAGGCGAGTCCCTCACTGAAATCTTCCTGGACGATGAGCAGTGCGGAACCGTTGTTCTTTTTCAATTTTTCCATCGCTTCATCGACGTTGTCACCTTTGTAGATCACCTTTGCGTAGGACTCAACGGCATCCTCGATCGCTTCTGAAAATTCCCCTTTGTCCAAATTCAACACCGCAACCGTTGGTTTCTTCGAAACTTCCTCCGCCATGCTACCAACGCTTTTTCCTATCATCGCGTATATCAGGGCCATCGCAACGATCGAGATCACACTCGATACGGTCAGAACCTCCCTCAATTCCTTTTTCAGCAGGTTCCAGAACATCGAACCACCTCCGCAAACACTTCCTCAATGTTGGAAGCTGAGTACTTCTGCTTCAGTTCTTCTGGCTTTCCAATTTCCACGATCGATCCGTTGTTGATCAACGCGATCCTGTCACAGAGAAACTCCACCTCGAGCATGTTGTGCGAGGACAGAAGGACCGTTCCTCCCTCGTTCACGAATCTCTTTATGATGTTCCTCATCTCTCGCGCGTTCAGCACGTCGAGGCCAGACGTGGGTTCATCGAGGATGGCAAGTTTCGGATTCACCATGAGCGCTCGGGCGATGAGGAGTCTTCGGGTCATCCCCTTGCTGTACGTGGATACCTTCGATTTTAACCTCTCACGCAGGTTTGCGATCTGAATGCCTCGTTCCAACATCGCTTGAAATTCCTTTTCTTCTTTTGCGAAAAAACGAGCCACGAACTTCAAATATTCGAGCCCCGTCAATTCCTTGTAAGCCCCTGCGTCCTCGGGAAGATAACTTATCAACTTTCGAACCTCGTGAGGCTCTTTCAACACATCGTGGCCGAAGACCTCAACTTTTCCTTCGTCTGGTTTCAACAGAGTCGAGATGATCCTGAGCGAGGTGGTCTTTCCGGCGCCGTTGGGTCCAATGAGCCCGAATATCTCTCCTTGTTCGATCTCAAAACTTATCCCTTTGAGTGCCTCTATGGTGCCGAACCTTTTCTTGAGCCTCTCAACCGTAACGACCAAATCGAAAACCCCCTGATACGATTATGATGGATCGAAATTTCTTTGAAGTGAATCTGTATTTTCCCTTCGATTCAGCGAGATGCGGTGTGCATAATATAGATAGAAAGGTGTGGTGAACGTGAGAAAGATCATCAATCCCAATCTGAACGAGTTTGAAAGGTTCGTCCTGTTCGAGAAGGGGACAGAACCGCCTTTCTCTGGCGAATACACAGATCATTTCGAAAAGGGCATCTACGTGTGCAGAAATTGCGGAATACCTCTGTACAACTCTTCTGACAAATTCCATTCTGGTTGTGGCTGGCCCGCCTTCGACGATGAGATACCGGGCGCGATCAAAAAGCAACTCGACCGAGATGGAATTAGAACCGAGATCCTTTGTTCCTACTGTGGGGCACACTTGGGCCACGTCTTCTACGGTGAAGGATTCACCAAAAAGAACGTCCGCCACTGCGTCAACTCCGTTTCTCTCGTTTTTGTTCCAGAAGGTCAGAAACCCCCCATCGACAGGATGTTCTTTGCGGGTGGTTGTTTCTGGGGAGTTGAACATCTCTTCAAACAGCTGGAAGGCGTACTCGACACTCGGGTCGGATACATGGGTGGCAAAAGGAAGAATCCAACCTACGAACAAGTGTGTACAGGCTTGACGGGACATTACGAGACCGTAGAGGTCATCTTCGATCCCAAGAAGATCGACGAAGAATTGCTCGTCAAATATTTCTTTGAGATCCATGACTTCACACAGGAAGACGGTCAAGGACCAGACATCGGTGAGCAGTACAAGAGTGTGATCTTCTACACGAACGAAAGACAACGCCAAGTGGCCGAAAGGATAAAGGATCAACTCTCACAGAAGTACAGAGTCACAACTCAAATAAAAAAAGCGAGCGACTTTTGGCTCGCCGAAGATTATCATCAAGATTACTACGCGAAGACTGGTAAAACGCCCTATTGTCATTACAGAAGAAAGATCTTCTGATTCGCCGATCGCTCACGCCTTTCACAGGGAAGGGGGGTAAGAGAATGAAGCATGGCTGGATCATCATCGTCTTGATAGGTCTCGGTATCTGGACGCTGTTGCCCATACCCGGCGCGAGCAAACCTTGCCTTCTGGGTTACTACGCACACTGCAGTTTCACACCCATCAGCACGATCATGTGTTGGGTTCCGGCAGGTATCATCTACTGGCGCAAGGCGAAACAGAGCGCAAAATGACAAGCTATTGAGTTGAGCGAGCCTGCTATCTCAATCTCAACAATCTCGTCAGTTTCTCGACGCTTTGGCTCAGTCCACCCGGCCTGTTCGATTCCAGCCAGAGCTTTTTGTATTCCTCTACGACGCGAGTGAATCTGCTCGTGAAATCTTTCCAGATTGTTTCGTCGATCCGATCGATCCGTCCAAACCTTTTCGCCATCAGTATCCATTCCATCGCGAGTTTGAGCATTTCTGCGTTGTTGACGATCCCATCCACGAAGATCTCGTTGGACTCGTTTCGAAGTTTGAAAAGCTCACGACATACACTCTCTATCTGCTCGAGACTCCCTCTGATCGTTTCGACGTCCTTCTCGTTCAAGGCGTCCAAGTTTTCGAGGAATCTTTCAGGAAACATCAAGGCTGTGAAGTAGACGCTCGCGTTCGGCAATTGAACGCTCAGTTTCTTGTACATGTTCGCCAGGATACAAAGTTTTTCAGAAAAAGACTCAGTATTGAAGATGTGAAGGTCTGTTTCTTTCAGCAGTTCACTCATCGTAAGGTCCGAGGACGAGTTCCAACCCAACGAAGCCGCATAGGCGATCGGAATTATCGAAACCACGAGATGCTGTGGATGGCCGTTGTCGCCCCAGTCGGTGAGAAGAAATCCCAAGGCGTTGAACTTCTTTCCATTCTGAATGGCGTTTCTTATGTTTCCCAAGGCGTTGTCAAGCCTTCCCACGAAGGAATTCCAGCTGGAAGTGCCAGGGCACACATAGAAACTGACGCCTTTTCCCGCGAACAGTTCACATTCACTCTCGTAAGGATGATCCTCTTCATAACCCCACAGCAGTGCGATGACATCTTTTGGAAGTTCATCCACCAACTCTGGATAGTTCTTTATGATGTCACCCCAGAACATCATGGTCTTGCCGTGTCGTTTGACGATCTCGTACAGACCGAGCAGAAAGTTCAGATAGACTCTTCCTTTTCCAAGCTTCTCACAGAGTTCTTTCGATCTACCCAGCCCCAGATCGAAGGTTTCATCGGCACCGACGTTGACCTTCGTGCTCGAAAAATGCGGCAGGAGCTCCTCCAACAACGATTCAACGAACCTCAAAGAATCCCCCACCGCAGGTGAAAGCGAGAATGGACCGGATGGAACACCCCAGGGGAAGACGAACCCATCGGGACACTCTGCCAGATGTTTGTACTCGTCATGCATGAGCCATTTTTCTAAATGACCAAAACAATTCTGGTTGGGTACCAATTCCAAGAAACGTTCACGGCAGTATTCGTCGAGCTCCAAGATTTCTTCGTGCGTCATGGGAGAATATGCTTTCCAGACCTTCTCGTGCTTTTCGTATGCAAATGTGTGCTCCATGTAGAGCTGAAACTGATTGTATTTGAGCTCAGATAGAAGATCGACGAGTCTTTTCAATGTCTCCATCTTGGGCACCCTGTCTCTGCTTATGTCGAGCATGAAGGCTCTGTTCTCGAAGTCTGGTTCGTCCTCGATCAGAACGGGTTCGAGTGTGGCTTTCTGCTCTCTCAAGAGTTGTCTGAAAGTCTGAAACGCGTAGAACAAACCTTGATTCGTTGCGGCAACGAAGATTACTTTCGACGGTCGAACGATGATTCTATAACCTTGAGGCTGGCTCAAGAGATTTTTGTCGAGCAAGAGTTCGAAGGTTGAACCGTTCTGAGAGTGTGACACGATGGAAAAATCTTTCCCCCGCTTCGATAGTTCCTGCTTGAGCATCTTCGCAATGTTGAAAGATTCGATTTTGGAAAAGATCTTACCAGATTCAGACAATCGAAAGCTTCCTCCAAGTTTGATGAGCTTCTTCACAGCTGGTATCATGGTTTCACCCCTCGCACTGAACTGATGTCCGAGATACTTCTTGAATGCGAACTTGTGACCTTGCAATTCAGATTATAAGCTTCTGTGGTTGCTCCGTGGTATGATGTTCTTGGTGAGTGGAATGACGCCGAGGGGAAAATTTCGAAGAAGCTTGTTCATGTTACTCGCACTTTCGCTCCTGCTCTTGAACAACTGCTCGGCGCCGCAACCCACGTTTTATGCATTTGTCTATGGGAAGGTCTCCGCGTACGTCGGGGACGTGACGAGGTCTTTGACTTTCCCGACGGTCTCATCGCCGAGCAAAGAAATTGAGTCGGACATCATCGAAGGGCAGTACGTGGTTCGATTCGACGCAAGTTCGAGTGTGAAACAACAGCTTTCGTTGCTGGGTAAGATTCTCGACGAACTTCGTGTGCAAGATGAGATCTACTATCTTTTGGAAACCTCCATTGACATTTCTTCGCTGCGCGAGGAACTCTCCAAAATTCCAGGATTTCTTGGCATTGAGCCTCACCGTCTTATGATCCTTTCGAGCTTCACACCGAACGACCGTTACTTTTCTGATCAATGGAACCTTCCACTCATCAGAGTTCCTGAAGCTTGGCATGTGACGAGAGGTAGCGACATCATAACGATCGCCGTCATCGACTCGGGCGTGGACCTTTCACACGAAGATCTTCAAGGTATCCTCGTGCCAGGCTACGATTTCATTGAGAACGACACCATTCCACAAGACGACGATGGTCACGGAACACATGTTGTTGGTATCATCGCTGCTTTGACCAACAACAACAAAGGTGTGGCGGGTGTGACGTGGGGTCAGAACGTTAAAATCATGCCACTGAAAGTCTTCGGCAACAATGCGACTACCACTCATTTTCATGTCGCCAAGGCCTTCGTCTATGCCGTCGATCATGGTGCGAAGATCATAAACGCTTCATTGGGTTCTCCAGGTCCATCTGCTCTCTTACAAGACGCCGTCAGGTACGCTCACCAAAACGATGTCGTGATGGTCTGCGCCGCTGGAAACCATAACCCCGGTGACCCTCATGACATCGACTATCCTGCCGCCTATCGAGAAACCATCGCGGTCGGCGCCGTCACGCTCGACCTCTTCGGGCGTCCCATAATAGCCAGCTATTCAGACTATGGACCAGAGCTCGACGTCGTGGCACCTGGTGGGGGCGGGGCTCGGCAGATCTTGAGTACCATACCTGGAACGTACGGTTATATGATTGGTACCTCTATGGCGACACCGCACGTGACCGGCATCGTCGCACTCATGATCTCTCGAGGCATTGTGGGTGTTGAGAACATAAGAACCCTTTTGAGGGCAACGGCGATCGACCTTGGTCCTTTGGGATACGACATTTATTACGGCGCGGGGTTGGTCGATGCCTACGCGGCGGTGACTTTTGAAGATGGGTGGCAGCCATTGATCGTCTTCAGCGTGGATGAGAATGGGAATGTGGACAATGTGACAGTGGCGAACGCGCTGGGTCAGTTCACGCTTGAGGTTCGAAAGCCGAGGGTGAAGATCTACGCCTGGCTCGATTTCGACGGTGACGGAAAGTTGAGCTACGGTGATCTTTACGGTTACTATGGCTATGGGGGTGGAAATCCTTTGAGGGGTTCACCCACCGTCTTGACGCTCGGCATGTCCCAAAGCCGAGAGGTCAACTTCAACGTGGCTCCGCTCGTCGATAGTTCCAACAGACCACCGGAACTCTCGGCTCAGGACATGCAAATTCTCACGAACTACAAAAGATCTATCGTTGAGAAACACTATCTGGAGTTGAAGAATCGCTGAATCGTGGTGATGAAGTGAAGGATTATCTTTCGCTCACGTGTGAGGAAGTTTCGAAGTTCAACAGAGAAAAGACTGTTTTCGTTTCGGTCGTGTCTCCCATCGAGACGCACGGCAGACATCTTCCTTTAGGAACCGATGTTTTCATAGCGCGAAGGGTGATGGAAGAAACCTGTCAGATTCTTGAAAAGGATCACGAAGTTGTGAAGCTGTTTGAGATTCCTCTCGGAAGCGACGCACAACCCGTCTTCGGTTCCATCTGGCTGAGTTATGGAACGTTCAAAAGACTCATCTTCGAGGTTGGCACTCACCTTGCGAAAATGAACTTCAAACACTGGATCATCTTCGACAACCATGGAGGTCCACGACACCAGCTCGCACTCGCTGAGGCTTCGAGGAAGTTGAAAGAGAAGTACGGTTTCAACTTGGTCGTACCATTCCTTCACATCTTTCAAGACATGCTGAACGATTCAAAAGAGATCGGAATTCCACCAGGCATGAACGGCAATGCGAAAGACCTTCACGCGGGCACGAACGAAACTTCATTGATGCTTCATACGAACCCAGACATGGTGAGAACGAAAGATCTTCCACGATACTTTCCAAGTAGAGAAACCTTTCTCGGCAAACTCTTGAGATTTCTCAAAGCCGAGAGTCTGGCGGTCACGATCGATTGGATCAGTGATCAACAAAACCCTTACTATCTTGGCGATCCTTCTCTGGCCGATCCCGAAAGAGGAAGAAAGATGATCGAATACCACGTGAAGAAGTCGATCGAACTGTTCGAAGAGGCGAAACGTGGAATGTATCAACCACCGAAGCTGTTCAATCCCGCCGTGAAACTCCTGTTGAAGTTGGCAAGGTGAAAGGTCACACCAAAACAAAAAGCCCCATCTCTGGGGCTTTCTCTGATCCTCGCTCTGTCTCTCCCATCACTGATCCATCTCAACTTTCGGGAGCGCGTTCACATCATCCTTTGAACAGATCTTTTTCACCACGAACCAAGAACTTAGACCAACGCCCATGTACGAAGCCAACCGTTCAAACGGTCCACTTTCCTTGAGAGCGCTCCCATAACGATACATACGAAGCTGAACATCAAAAAGAGTTAACAACATTCCAACCAACAAATGAACTCACCGGCTCGAAAGATTTAAGTCTCACTGTTTGCTCGCAATTTCATAAAGCTATCGGGGTTGACAGCACATCGTGGACGTGTGCTAAAATATATAGGCCAGCACGGAAGCTCTCAGCTTCTCGACGGGAACGATTCGGAGAGGTGGCCGAGTGGTCGAAGGCGCTTGCCTGCTAAGCAAGTGTGGAGGGAATTCCTCCACCGAGGGTTCGAATCCCTCCCTCTCCGCCAGCGCGTGCCCGTAGCTCAGCTGGATAGAGCGCCAGACTGCGGATCTGGAGGCCGGGAGTTCAAATCTCCCCGGGCACGCCAGCTTCGAAGAAACCTCCTCAAAGAATTTTTTCCTGCTGTCAGGTCCCAACAGATCGAGAACCATGACACAAATTTCAGCCACGCTTGAGCCAGGGTCTCTGTATTCCTCCCTCCTCTAACATCCTCGCAAGGGTATGTCTGAAACCTTTTCTTGAAACCTTTACTGGTTCGCGCTTCGTTATAGCGAGCGCAACGACACAACCTGCAACGATGGTCCTTTCCCTCCCGATCGGTATGATCTTCCAACTGCGCACCTGTTCGTAAGTCTTTCCCTTCAACTGTTGGATCACCGCCTCTACGTCGTGGTGACTCAGAATGAAACCTTCCACCGCCTTCAGATCCCACTTTCCCATCCTCATCGAGGCAATCGCGACGAAAGATCCTCCAACGCCGAGGGGATTCGTGAAAGAAGGAAGCATTCCTTCAACGTGTCTCAGGGCATCTTCGAACTGCTGGATCTTTGGAAGTGACAGATCGAAGAGATCGTTCAGAACGTGTGTTCCGAGCGGAAGACTCACGAACCAATCCTTTTTCACAATCTCAAGACTCCCACCACCCAGATCGAACACGGTGATGTCCTTCTCGAAGTTCGGATCCACGCTCATGTAGGTGAAATAAGCTTCGTCTTCTTCAGAGAGTATTTCGCCTTTCAATTCAAACTCTCGAACGATCCTCTCGAACAGACGTGGTCTTTCTCGAAAGATCGCCGTACCGAAGACGTGAATGGGTATGTCTGAAACCTTGGCTTTGATCTCAGACACCACTCGGCTTGCCACTTCGAAGGCTTCATCTTCGTCTTCGATGGACTTCAAACCAACTTCGTAGACTTCCTCCAGTAGCGTTTCACCTTCGTGCTGAACCAAGAGTATGAAAGAGTTCGAACCCAGATCAACCACTGCCACCAAAAGCATCACCTCTCAAAATCTTGCACGAATCATTATGGAAGAATCAGCCTGCCTGCCACAAGATGTGATCCTCAGTGGTTTTTGTACTGCCTCTGTGAAGTGTGGCACAGCGGAACAGTTCTCAATCCGAGAACCACGATATTTTGCACACGTTATGATCCAACTTTGAAGGTCCTTCCAGCCTCGTACGTCTGGAACCCTGCTCTTTTCACAGACTCTCACACAAAATTGTCGTCCACCACGAAGAACAGTTCGACTTTTCTCAGAGTGTAACATAGGTTACCGACTCTTCGCCCGAGACGACATAAGATCATCTTGGACAAGTGAAAAGATTCACACGTGTGGGAGGTGGAAGAATGCTCAACATGTTCTGTTATCAATGCTCTCAAGCCATGAACGGCGAGGGTTGCACCGTTAGCGGCGTCTGCGGCAAAGGTCCAACGTTGAGCAGACTCCAAGACAACCTGATCTACATAATCAAAGGTATATCAGCGTATTATTACCACGCGAGAGAGCTTGGATACCAAGACGAAGAAATCGCAGCATATCTTTCGAAAGCTCTCTACTCGACTTTGACGAACGTGAACTTCGACGAGGAAGATTTCCTGAAACAAGCTCTCGAAGCTGGCATGATGAACTTGAAAGTCATGCAACTTCTCAAAAAGGCTCACATCGAAACTTACGGTGAACCGACACCAACAGAGGTTGAAACCGGCACAAAAGAAGGTCACGCCATAATAGTCACCGGTCATAACCTCAAGGCTTTGGAAGAGTTGCTCAAACAAGTCGAAGGAAGCGACGTCTACGTTTACACACACTCAGAGATGCTTCCAGCGCATGGTTATCCCAGACTCAAAAAATACAAAAACCTCGCTGGAAACTTAGCTGGTGCTTGGCACGATCAAAGGAGATTGTTCGACGAAATACCAGCCGCCATACTCGGTACCACGAACTGCGTTCTGATACCAAAACCATCTTACAAAGACCGCATGTTCACAACCTCGATAGCAAGACTTCCCGGAGTGAAACACATAGACGGCTACGATTATTCAGAGGTGATAGAGAAAGCGAAGTCTTTGCCAAAACTGCCAGAAAAACCTGGAAAGTACAAACTCGTGATTGGATATTCGACAAGCGTCGTGAGATCCATAGCGAACAAGATAAAACAACTCGTCGAGTCCGGCAACATAAACCGTTTCTTCGTGGTGGGTGGATGCGATGTACCAACGAAGAAAAACGAGTACTACCGCAGACTCGTGGAGATGCTACCGAAGGACACGATTGTGATCACCTTAGCCTGCGGAAAGTTCAGAATAAACGATCTACAACTGGGTGACATAGACGGAGTACCGAGGTTGTTGGACGTCGGTCAATGCAACGACACTATCGTGGCCATAGAAATAGCACTCATGCTCGCCGAACTCTTCAACACTACAGTGGACAAGCTTCCACTCTCGATCGTTCTGACTTGGATGGAACAAAAAGCGGTCGCGATCTTTTGGACTCTTCTGGCTTTGGGGTTGAAGGGTGTATACATCGGTCCTGTGTTGCCCGCTTGGCTGAACAACAAAGATCTTTTAGAAATACTCGTGAAGAACTACGATGTAAAACTCATAAGCACACCAGAGGAAGATTTGAAACAGATTTTGAAAGTTGAGAAATGAAGAGGGGGGAGCCATCCCCTCTTTTTTCTGAAACAGTGATGAGATTCCTCATCTTTGAAGGTTCGTATCAGCTGGTCCTGTCACGACCCCGTGACAAAAATTGTCAATGACAAACCTGAAGGCGAATGGTTCGAAGTTGTCTGACGAGTTAAAGTCAAATCGGGGCTGAAGGTATGCTTTGGTTCAACGTGGTTTTGAGGAAGGGTTTCTTCAAAAACGAGCTCTTCAAGATGCGGATCTTGCAAGATCAAATTCAATTTCAATGTGTTGAAGACAAACGTCACAGCTTCAGTGTGCCTTTCAACAAGATAAACCGCGTTCTGATCTACAAAACTTCCAACCACGAGATAGAGATAGACACGGTTGAAGAAGTCATCTTCGGAAACTTCAAGTCCAACAAGTCCGTGAATCGAGCCTTCGAACTCTTTGAATCACTCATGAAAGGAAAGGTGTCGTACCTCGAAGTATGAAATGGAATCCGAGCGGTATCTGCTGAGCTTTTCAAGGGACGCGGGGTCGTATCTGTAGATTTTCTGAACGCCACTTCGGGGCTGTATGGCCCTTTTTTATTAGGAGTTCTCCAACTCTCCGAAGAAAAATCTGTTGGGAGGACCGACGCTGGCAGAAGTACAGAAGAAAAAGAAAAAATTCGCGGCGTTCATGAAGGCGTTCGCGATAG
>Ga0308418_1001654_pt1 | contig 11508 bp, 10 predicted proteins | sample HotsprSampleR4cd_FD_203517 | JGI IMG/M metagenome (GOLD analysis project Ga0308418, IMG submission 203517) | Hot spring phototrophic mat microbial communities from Mushroom Spring, Yellowstone National Park, Wyoming, United States - 20090729_R4cd ... | reverse complement strand
AATATTTAATGAACATCTTCAGGGCAGCGGGATCACCATCAACGCCATGCACCCCGGCAATGTAAAAACGAACAGTGGTCAATATAATGGACGGCTTTATAAAATACTGAAAAGCATTTTGATTGATCCGTTTGCCCGCCCAATCGAAATTGCAGCCGAAGCGCTCTATTATTTGGGAGTTTCATCGGAACTGGACAACATTTCGGGAAAATTCTTTAACCTCACCACGCTGGAAGAACCTGCCCCGCCGGCATTGGATAAAAATGCCGCCTTGAGATTATGGGAAATCAGCATGAATCTGGGAGGGATTTATGAAAAGTGAAAGGAAAAGAGTCGTTGTGGTTGGTGCGGGCATGGCGGGTTTAACCGCAGCCGCGTATTTGGCGCGAGAAGGGTTTGAGGTGTTGTTGGTAGATAAGAATGACCGGGTTGGGGGCTTGGTCAGCACTTTTGAAAACAACGGCTTCTTTTTTGACACCGGGCCGAGAGCTTTTATCAATTCCGGAATTATCAAACCCATGTTGGGTCATTTGGGGATTCAATGGGATTTATTTGAGAATGTGATTTCCATTGGAATTGAAGATCATCTCATCAAGATTCGTTCGATGGATGATTTACGGGAATATCAGCGCATCCTGGTTCAACTTTACCCTGAAAACGAGGCGGAAATCCAGCAAATCATCACTGCCATTTCGCAAATCTCTGAATATACCCGCGTGCTTTACGAATTTGACAACCCAAATTTCACCGACCTGACCAAAGACAAGTCCTTCATCTTCAAAAAACTGATTCCATGGACGTTTAAGTTTCTCCATGCGTTAAGGAAATTAAACCAATATAACATGCCCATGGAGGATTTTCTCAAAAGACTGACCACGAATCAATCTTTGATTGACATCATCATCCAGCACTTTTTCAGGAAAACCCCGACTCATTTCGCCTTAGGGTACTTTTATGTCTATCTCGATTATTTCTACCCAAAGGGCGGAACTGGAGCGTTAAGCAAACTCATAAAAGAAAAATTCCTTGGGTGGGGCGGGAAAATTGAACTGAATAAGAATATTGTTGAAATTGTCCCATCCGAATGCAAAGCAGTTGACTCAGACGGACAGGCATATCCCTATGATTATTTGATCTGGGCAGCGGACTTAAAAACCCTGTATCGCAGTCTGAAGGTGACCGGTTTGGAGGCAGACACGGCTGCCAGAATCAAAAGCGAATCGGAGCGCAAACGATCCTCCAAAGGGGCTGAATCCGTTTTCATCCTTTACCTCGGTGTAAACCGCCCGCCTGCCTATTTCCGCCAGAATAGCGGGGAGCATTTGTTCTACACCCCTTCCAGAAAGGGACTTGGCCAGACGAACCACGCAGAAAGGATTCGTCTGATTGAAAATTTCGATCAATTCTCGAAAAGCGAAATTCTGGACTGGCTGGAAAGATTTCTCGAATTAAATACCTACGAAATTTCCATTCCCGCCTTGCGCGATCCGACCCTTGCGCCGGAGGGAAAAACCGGTTTGATGGTGAGCTGCCTGTTTGATTATCCAATTCTGGAAAAGGTCGAGCAAGCCGGTTGGTACGATGAATTCAAAGAATTTTGTGAAACCACCGTCATCCGCATTCTCTCGGAATCGATTTTCAAGAACCTGCAGGAAGACATCCTTTTCAGGTTTTCTGCCACCCCATTGACCATTCAGAAAGTATCCGGCAGCTCTGAGGGAGCGATTACCGGCTGGTCGTTTGAAAACCCCCCGCCGGTGATCCACACCTTGAAAGACATTCCAAAATCTGTCCTGACCCCCATACCGAATGTTTATCAGGCCGGCCAATGGGTGTATTCCCCGGCTGGAGTGCCAATCGCAATGCTGACCGGTTGGTACGCATCCCAGAATATCATCAAACGGGCCAGGAAAAAACCGGCCTGACCTTCCTGCCGGATCGGATCAGCCGAATTGAGAGATTCTCGAAAGTGATCCAATAACTTTAACGAGAGCTCGGGATAAGATCAAAACCTTACATCCAATACCAATTACCCCCACCTGCACCTCCCCCAAAATCGCAAGGGCGATTTTGGGGGAGGCGGGAGGGGGACGAAAATTCGAAAGTTGATGTGAAAAAGATTTATCCCGAATTGACGTACTTTAAGATCGCAAATCCGGGATAAGTGCAAAGCCTGCCATTTGCGCAAATCACCCCCCATTCCCTGTCTTAAGAAACATTTATCCCTGACCGACATTCAAGAGAAATCCGTCCGTGAATTTTTACTTTGCCCGGCAGTGTTTTGTTTCGGTTTTCAGCCGGCTGTTTTCAGACCACTGGGAGACACTCTTATGATTATCAAAATCGTCCTTTTTGCCTTTATCTTCCTGGAAACATCCAATGTGCTGGCATTGTATTTTGCGCCCGGATCAAAAAGAGCCAATGCAGTGGGTGTATTTTCCGCGTGGGAAAAATCTAAACAGTTCCCCGAAATTCATGATTTTGTCAAATACCTGGTTTACTGGGTGGCCGGCGCAAAGTTAATTTTCCTGCTCCTCCTGGTTGTGATCGTCCTGTTTGGAGATGCCACCCTCCAGCGCTTCATTCTGCTTGCTCTGGCAATCGGGACGGTGTCCTTTTACTGGCGGTTATTCCCCCTCATCCGATCCATGGATCGAAACGGGCAAATTGAACCCCACAACTACTCAACCAAATTGGGATGGATGATTTTGGGTTTAATCATTGTGTTTTTATTGGGCGCTTTCCTGTAATCCGCCTGCGCCAGAAAGCAGCCCGTACTTCTATGGGGATGAATCAGCGCCTGTCATCCCCCCGGCGTATCCTCCAACCCCATTTCTTTCAGGAACAACTTGACCGCCTGCGGGTCAAAGTGTTTGCCTTGTTGTTCTTTCAGGTAAGCCAGCGCCTCTTCTTTTGACCATGCCGGGCGGTAAGGCCGGTCGGAGGTCAGCGCATCCCACACGTCCACCACCGCAAAGATGCGCGCCGCCAGCGGAATTTGCTCGCCTTTCAAACCGCGCGGGTAGCCCGTGCCGTCCCACTTTTCATGGTGACAATAGGGAATGTCCAGCGCCGGGCGCAGATATTCAATCGGCGAAAGCATCTCATAAGCATACAGCGGATGGCGGCGCATAATCACCCATTCTTCCTCCGTCAGCGGACCGGGCTTGAGCAAAATGGCATCCGGAATGCCCAGTTTGCCGATATCGTGCAGCAATGCGCCGCGCCGCACGTGAACCAGCAGTTCTTCGCTCATGCCGGCCTGACGGCCCAGGCGCAAGACCAGTTCCACCACCCGCTGAGTGTGCCCCTCGGTTTCCTTATCGCGCAGGTCAATCGCGCGCGTCCAGCCTTCAATGGTGGCATCGTAGGCCTGCAGCAACTCCTGATTCGAGCGCCGCGCGTCTTCATACAGCCGCGCATTTTCAATGGCGATGGCCGCCTGCCCCGCCAGCATTTCCAGGAAACGCTGCCATTCCCTATCCACCGGCGGGCTGGCACGCAGGTAAATTTCAATGACGCCCTGAGGGTTGGTTTTGGTGATCAGCGGAATAACCAAAAGGGTTTGAAAGCCGGCCTGGCGCAGCTGCCGGCTGAATTCGCACACCTGCGGCACGAAGCAATTGCAATCTTCCTTGATCTCGCACAGGAAAAGGCCGCGGTTTTCTTGCAGCAATTGACCGGCAAGGCTTTGGCCGGCATGAAAACGCAAACCGAGCGGGATGGGAAGCCCATTGCCCTCACCGGCGGTATAGGTCAGCGAACCGTCAGCCGGGTCATAGAGCAGCACCGCCAGCGCTTCCAGATTCAGCTGGCTGCGCATTTGATAAATCAGCACCTGCAGGGTTTCATTCAAATCCAGATTTGAACTGATGGCATCATCTATTTTGCGCAGGGCTTCCAGCTGATGCAGCTGACGTTCGATGCGTTCGGCCGATTGTTTCCGTTCGGTAATGTCTTCGATAGCGACAATCACCCGTTCCAGCGTTTCTTCATAGCCGGCCAGGGCGTTCCAGTGCAGGTTGACAGCAATTTTTCGCCCGTCCGGCAGAATATCTTCCGTTTCCCGTTGAAAATGTGCCTCCCCGCTGGCAATCTGCAGCAGTTCGTTCACAAAGTGACGCCATTGAGCCCACCCGTTCAGCAATTCCCCCAAAGACCGCGGCAGGGCTTTACCCTCCACCTGATACAGACGCCGGGCAGCGCGGTTTAGAAAGAGCACGTATGATTTGTTAAACAGGTCTACTACCACCTGCGGGTTATCGAGCAGGTAGGTTTCCAGATCAGGTATCCCGCTTTGCTTCAATGCGAGCAGTTCCCGCTTGACCTGCGAAAAATCCTGTTCCAGCATGGCAACCGGCGAGTCCATAAACAGCGCCCGAAAGCGCTCCTCACTGCTGCGCAGGGCGTCATGTTCCTGTTTGAGACGGGCGCGGTGATAGGCATCGGCCAGGGCATAAGGCAGGCGCGCCAGATAGTGATCGGTTTTGGGGATGTAATCCTGCGCGCCCAGCCGCAGGGCTTGCAGGGCAATCATTTCATCTCCCTGGCCGGTGACCAGTACGATGGGAACGGAGAGGCGATGAACCTCACGGATTTCCTTGATCAATTCCAGCGCATTCATCCCGCCCGGCAGGTTGTAATCCATCAGCAGCACATCCACCTCAGCCGGCCGGCTTTCTTCGGTCAAGGTGCGCAAAGCCTGTTGAGCAGTCGTCACCACCTCCAGGGTGATGTAAGGAGCGTGTTTTTCCAGATAGCGGCGGGTCAGGTCAATGTCGGCCGGCTGATGCTCGACATACAGCACGCGCAACGGGCGGTTGTAACGGATGACCTGCTGGCGGTAATGCTGCCATGCGCTTTCAATGACGGCAGGCAGGCGCTCCAGATAATCATCGCGTTTGATGATGTAATCATCGGCCCCGGATTTCAGCGCCGCGATGACGGTTTCTTCATCCCCGCTGCCGGTCACCATGACCACTGCCACCGGCAGATTGAGACTGCGCAGTTTGACCAGCAGCGAAAGGCCGTCGCCATCTCCCAAATTTCGGTCAATCAGCACCACCTGAAAGGGCTGCCGTTGTTCACAAAGCAATTCCAGCGCCTGCTTTTGGGTAGCAACCGTGCTCATCCGAATGTGGGCAGCCAGTTTCCGCAGCGCGCGGGCGGTCAAATCGGCATCCTGCGGATTATCCTCCACATACAGCACTTGCAGGGGTTCGTGGGGAGAAGTGGCAGGGTCGTTCATACTCTACCTTACGAAAAGTGGAGGGACGGCGGCTGGTTGAGTAGCGTCCAGTACACTTCAATCTGGGCAGCCACTTCAACAAACTTTTCGAATTCCACCGGCTTGACGATGTAGGAATTGGCACCCAACTGGTAGGCGGTTTCGATATCCCGGTCTTCAGAGGAGGTGGTCAGCACCACCACCGGGATGGAGCGGTAATGCGGGTGCTCCTTGTAGCGGCGCAGCACCTCCAGCCCGTCCACCCTCGGCAGTTTCAGATCGAGTAAGATGACCACCGGCAGGGGTGAACCCTCATCCCAGCGGCGTATCCAGTCAATGGCTTCCTCGCCGTCGCGGGCAAACTCAAAAGGGTTGACCACCCGGCGGCGGCTGAAAGCCCGCCGGGTCAGATCCAAATCCATGGGATTATCTTCCACCAAAAGAATGGGACGAAAAGGCACAGACAGGCTCATCCGCGGACAACCTCCATAAACAGGTAAACCTTTACCGGCAGGTTGCCCCATCCCGGCAAGGCCTGTTTTTGTAATCATAGCATAAAACGAGCCGGGTTTTCAAATTCAAATTAATTGAGGGTGTTGAAAAACTCAGGTCAACCCCCACCTGTGGTGGTATTTTTGCCAAAATTGCGAAAAGCAGCCCCCATATGTGACTTTTTCAACACTCTCAATTAATTTAACCTGAACTGGTTTTCGATGCAAAAACCGAGAAGGAATACAATGAGCCCTCCATACCTCCCCAAAATCGCAGGGGCGATTTTGGGGGAGGCGCAGGCGCGGTCGAAAATGCTCAAGATGGATGGGTTTATGATTTATTCCAGACCGAAGTTAATATTAAATCAGTCGGTTGAGGCTGCCAGTTGAGGCGGGTTGCTGCGCCGCCGCACATTCCACTCGTTCAGCGCCAGCGCCGCCAGCACCACCGCCCCGCCGATCAGCAGGCGCGGCAGGTCGGCCTGCTCGCCGAAGAAGACCAGTGAAACCGCCACCGCCAGCGGAATTTTCAGGTCGTTGAAAATTGCCAGCGTACCGGCGTTGACCTTGCGCGCCCCAACATTCCACAGGAAGAAACCCACCGCCGAAGCGACTACCCCCAGATACAGCAGCGTCAGCGCCTGATTGGGCAGCAGGTTGAGGCTGGCCCACGGCGTGGTGAACAAGGCGGGGAAACCGGCTGCCAGCGTGCCGCCAAAGTAAAGCAGCCCAAAAATCTGCCCATCCCTGATTTGAGAGTGAGGGCGCATCACCTCGCGGTAGGCCACCTGCCCCAGCGCAAAGCACAGGTTGCTGATCTGCACAATCAGAAAGCCGCGCGTCAGGTCGGGGCTGAGCAGGTTGGCCTGCTGGACGATGGCCGTCCCTGCCACCGCCAAAACGGTAGCCAGCAAACTGAACCAGTTCAAACGGCGGTGATAAGCGTCGTTGATCAGGGTAACATACAACGGCGTAAAAATGGTAAACAGGGCTACCTCATAGGCTTTGAGAAAACGAAACGAATAGATGTAGGTCACATACATCAATCCATACTGCACCGCGCCAATCAGCGCCAGCCGCAAGGCCAGCCGGCGGTCAACCCCGCGCAGGCGCAAAAACGGTAGAAAAGCCAGCCCGGCCAGCAGCAGGCGGGCAAACGCCACAAAACTGGCATCCAAACCGGTCAATTGACCTTTTATCAAACCGAAGGAGAACGCCCACAGGAGAGAAACAATCCACAGATAAAGCATGTTGGACACCTCAGGGGATAAAAGTTTGGGAGAAAACCATTTTAGATGAGAAGGGGACAGCTTGCTGCTTATTATATGCAAAAATATCAGACATTTCAGTTGTCTTAATTCAGACAAATGGCAGGAAAATGCTCTTAAATTCCGTTGAACCCAAACCGTAATGGCTTTCTCAAAGTTCCTTGACAATCCTAAAACTTTGTATCGAAACTCGAATTGTGGCGAAACGACCCCCACCCACCTCCCCCAATATCGCTTTCGCGATATTGGGGGAGGCGCAGGAGGGGGCAAAATCGCTCGATTTGACGTATCAGTGGATTATTCCGAATAGACATCGGTCAGCGCCGGCCGGCTGCTGTTTGACAGTTCTCGACTTTGAGAAAGCCATGCCCAAACCGTGAAAAACGCTTGAAATTTCAATCTTTTTTTCCTTAAAATGTCCTATTATCCCTTTAAGTTTTTTTGGAGCAGCCGTGAACTTCATTGCTTTTTCTCCGCATTATCCGCCCAACTACCTGCCTTTCTGGGTCAACCTGCGTCGTTTTGGGGTAAATGTGCTGGGGCTGGGCGATTCGCCGTGGGACGCGCTGCGCCCTGAGGTGCGCAGCGCGTTGAGCGAGTATTACCACGTTTGGAACGCACAGGATTACGACCAGCTGATCCGCGCGGTGGGCTACTTCACCTACCGCTACGGCAAAATTGACCGGCTCGAATCGCACAATGAATTCTGGCTGGAATCGGACGCCCGCCTGCGCACCGACTTCAACATTCGCGGCCTGCACAGTGAACAGATACCCGCCATCAAACGCAAGTCCGAAATGAAAAAGATGTTCGCCAAAGCCGGTTTGCAACCCATCCGCGGGCGGGTTTGCCACACCCTGCAGGAAGCGCATGCCCTGGCCGACGAGCTGGGCTTTCCGCTGATTGCCAAACCGGATATTGGGGTCGGCGCGTTTCAGACCTACCGGCTGCAAAGCCGCCGGGACATGGAGGACTTCTTCGCCCGCAAACCACTGGTCGAATACCTGCTGGAAGAACAAATTGAGGGTGAAATTGTCACCTTCGACGGTTTGACCAATCAGAACGGTAAAATCGTCTTTAGCTCCTCCATGCGCTACGGCAGCGTCATGGATATCGTCAACAACCAGACCAGTTTCTGGTATCTGATCACCCGCCAGATTGAGCCGGATGTGGAAGCCGCCGGGCGTAAAATCGTTTCCGTTTATCGCCTGCAGGAACGCTTTTTCCACTTTGAGTTCTTCCGCACACCGGATGGCGGACTGCGCCCGCTGGAAGTCAACATGCGCCCGCCGGGCGGCCTGACCACCGATATGTTCAACTTCGCCAACGACATTGATGTGTTTTACGAATATGCCAATGTGGTCGTCAACAACCGCTTTGATGCGCAGGTAACCCGCCCGTACGCCTGCGCCTATGTGGGCAGACGCAACGCCATCACCTACCGCCGTTCGGTGCAGGAAATTCTCTCGGCTTTTCCGCAGCAGACGGTTTACCACGGCGTGATTGACGGCGCCTTTGCGGCTGCCATCGGCGATTACGGCTTCATCGTCCGCTCGCCTTATGAAGAAGAAGTGGTCGAGATTGCCAGTTTCATCATCGAACCGGCCTGAGGAATTCCCATGAATATCGAATATCACCGCTACTGGAGTGAACACCTGCATCAGGACATGGAATTTAAGGTTTATGGTCATGCCGGCAAACCGGTGCTGGTCTTTCCCGCCATGGGCGGGCGGTTTTACGAGTTTGAGGACTTTGGCATGATCGGGGCTGCCGCATGGTTCATCGAACAGGGTCTGTTTCAGTTCTTCACAGTGGACAGTGTGGACAACCAGGCCTGGTGCAACTGGAACGTTCATCCCTATGACCGCGGCTGGCGGCATGAGGATTACGACCGCTACATCATCCACGAGGTGGTGCCGTTCATCCGCCAGCGCTGCGGGGAAGATACCCTGCTGCTGACTACCGGCTGCAGCATGGGCGGCTATCATTCCGCCAACTTCTTCTTCCGCCACCCGGATGTATTCGACAGCGTCATCAGCCTGAGCGGGGTGTTCAGCCTGCGCCTGTTTGTGGGCGATTATGTGGATGAACGGGTTTATTTCAACTCTCCGTTACTGTACCTGCCCAACCTGAACGATGAATGGTATCTGGAAAAGTACCGCCGCAGCCAGATCATCCTGTGCGCCGGACAGGGCGCCTGGGAGGAAGAGATGAACGCTGAACTGGCCGTACTGCGCGGTATTCTGGAGGCCAAAGGCATCCCGGCCTGGATTGACCTGTGGGGACAGGATGTCAACCACGACTGGCCGTGGTGGCGGCGGATGCTGCCTTATTTTTTGGGCAAACTGACCGAAAATCAGCCGCAGTCAGAATGAAATTTGTCCCGAAGGCGGGCGACAAACCGCTTAATTTTGCGCTTTTCGGCGGGATTGGTGGTATAACAAAAACACCGGCAAAATCCCCCTCTCTTTGAAATTTAACAGATGATTTTTTAACGCGGTTCGGGATAAGCGCAAAACCCATATAGAAGCGAATTGACCCCCACCTACCTCCCCCAATATCGCAAAAGCGATATTGGGGGAGGCGCAGGAGGGGGCAATTAATCAGCAGTGGTGGGTATCACTTCGCTCGGAGTGCCATTGTTGGGTTCACGTCCTTTTGAGCGAGCAAAAACCCCAAATGAGACTGGTGAATGGACTTACCCCGCATTGAAGTTTGACATGAATTCGGGTTTGAGCCAAACAATCCTGTGAGTGGGATTGACCCCTTCCCTCCACCGCCACCGGAATTCACCTGACCTTACCCTTCGATAATGGGATTTTTGCCCTGGACTCTGGCGCAAGGCGAGGAGCAAATCTGTGGATTTTTCGTTTGTCGTCATCATTTTGCAGTTGATCTTTCTGGAGGGTATCCTCTCCATTGACAACGCGGCTGTGCTGGGGGCCATGGTTTCGGTCCTGCCGCACGATCAGCCCATCCCCTGGCCGAAAGCCCTGCACTGGCTGGGAAAAATTTTGGAAAAACCGCTCGGCCACCAGCGTGAAGGCGCGCTGCGTGCCGGTCTGCTGGGGGCGTACATCGGGCGCGGGCTGATGCTTCTGGCAGCCAGTTACATCATCCGCAACCCGTGGCTCAAACTGATTGGCGCGGCTTACCTCATCCGCCTGGCGCTGGATGATTTGGGCGCCGGGCATCACCAGGAAAGCGATGAGGACGGGCTGCGCAAGGTCAAGCAGACCGGCTTCTGGATTACGGTTTTGAATGTGGAGTTGATGGATCTGGCTTTCAGTCTGGATAATGTGGTCGCGGCCGTGTCGCTGTCCGATCAACTGTGGGTGGTGATGCTGGGTGTTTTCATCGGTATTTTGGTGATGCGTTTTGCGGCCGGCATTTTCAGCAGTGTGGTGCTGCGTTTTCCGGTGCTGAAATCCGCCGCCTATGTGCTGGTGCTGAACATCGGCGTGGAGCTGGTACTGGAAGAAATGGGGGTGATGGAATTTTCGGACTGGGCGCGCTTTGGCATCTCGGCGGCGACCATTTTGATTGCCCTGGCGTATGACCGTTTCCACTTCCTGCAAGTGGTTCTGCGTCCCCTGCTGGTCTGGCTCAGTCAGGGGTTCGGCCTGATCAATGCGATGATCAACTGGCTGCTGGCGCCGATCAGCGGCCTGATTGGGCTGATCTTTCACCGTGCCCGGCGCAGTCATCCGGCGGCTGAGGCTTAATCCAGTTTCTTTTCCATCCAGACCACCTGCGTGGTGCCGAAATACGGGGTTGGCAGGCCGGCCACCTGATAGCCGTATTTTTTGAAATAATCGGTCGTGTTGAGGCGCGAATAACAGCCCAGCACTTTGTACCCGCGCTGACGGGCAGCCTCTTCCACCGCCTGCATCAGCAGTTTGCCGATGCCCTTGCGCTGGGCTTTGCCCGAAACCGCCAGATGCGAAAAACAACCCACCTCCGCTTCTTTTTCATACAGTTTGACCACCCCCAGCACCTCGCCGGTCTCGCTTTCCACCGCCATGAAATGCTGGCTGATCGGCTCGTAGTCATCTTTTTCGGTGCCGCGCGGCATTCCCCACGGTTCACGCAGCACACGGTAACGCAGGTCATAATAGGCTTTGAAGTCTTCACGGGTTAATGGCGAGCGGATTTCGACAGTTTTCTTTGTATTTAAATTTTTGGAATGAATGTATCATAATTGGGCAACTCAGTCTTTACATCCCATGTACCAACCTTAATTTTTTTGATTATTTTTCCTTCACCATAATCCAATAAATCTTCTCGTTTGAAAGTATATAAGATTTTATTCAGTGAGCCAAGACTGGATGATGTGAGTAAAAAAGCTTCCTCGGGATCAATCAACTTACAATAAGCCCATAATTGACCCAAATCTCTAATGTTTAGAGGTGTCTTTTTAACTTCTATAAAGAAGAGTTTATAGTTTTTTGCAGTTTTTGTAATGCCAAGAATATCTATCTTGATTTCAATCCCAACAGACATAGGGCAATCAATATTTTGT
>Ga0308418_1001653_pt1 | contig 11522 bp, 9 predicted proteins | sample HotsprSampleR4cd_FD_203517 | JGI IMG/M metagenome (GOLD analysis project Ga0308418, IMG submission 203517) | Hot spring phototrophic mat microbial communities from Mushroom Spring, Yellowstone National Park, Wyoming, United States - 20090729_R4cd ... | reverse complement strand
CCGGCTGGTGCGCGAATACCGCGACAACCTGGCTGCGCTGCCGGCGCGCCTGCCGATCGCGATCGCCTTCGTCCAGCAGAGCTTCTGGGGCAAGTTCGGCATCTTCGCCCGCGCGGCCACACCCACCTTGCACATCGGCTGGGTGACGCTGCTGGCGCTGCTGGCCGGCGCGGTCCTTGGACAGGCCGTCCGGCTGGTTGTGCGCCGGCAGCCCGACCCCGACACCGCCGCGCTGCTCGGCCTGTGGCTGTTGGGCGCGGGCTTGCTGATCCTTCAGACCTTCGCGCCGCTGCTGAGCTTCGCCGCCGAGGGGCTATGGCTGCCGCAGGGCCGCTACCTGTTCGGCGGGATGGGGCTGCTCGCGCCGGTGATGGGCGGCTACGCGCTGACGGCGCAGGCGGATCGCCGCGGGTATGCGCTCTTGGCGCTAGCAGGGCTGGTCTGGTTGGGCCTGGCTGTGATGCTCTATAATGACTGTGTGAGGTACTACGTGCGATAGCCAACCATTCCTCTGTTCTTTAAACCCTGCCTGGATGCATGACGAACCAAAATAGTAGTAGCAGTAAGCGATCCTTGGCGATGCAGTTGCGTCGGTGGTTGGCCGGCCGAACCCGAAACGTCGGTTGGGTGCGCCCGCTCGCTCAATGGCAAGCCAGACAGCGCGTATTACCGTATGCCTTGCGCTTCCGCATAGCCCGTTGGGCTAACTTGTTGACCCTGGACGCCGGCATGCCTGAGGTGGTAGATTACCATGACCAGCAAACTGGTCTAATATTTAAGCTGAACTTGAGAGATTTTGCGTCTTGGATGGGATTTTATTTTGGTAGATATCAGCAACAAGTGATTGATACTATTTTGTCGCTGATTTCACCTCAGACATGTTGTATTGAGCTGGGATCAAATATAGGGCTGCACACTCTCTTTATAGGCCGCCAATATGCAATCTGGGGTAAGCAACAGTCTGTGATCGCATTTGAGCCTTCTCCATCTGCTTACGAAGTTTTGAGAGAACACATACATTTAAATCAACTCGAGAATGTGATTTTGCCCTATCCTATGGCAGTGAGCGATTTTGATGGCGAATCAGAGTTATATCTTGCAACTCAAGTTGCCTTTGGGGGTACTAACTCGGGTAATAACTCCTTGCGTGACCTGAGTGGCGCGCCTGACAGTGCACACGAGGGCAGACACACGAGTGTTCGCACAGTCCGACTGGATACGTTCTGGCAACAGCCGCCTACCGATCAGCGCATCGGTCTCATCAAAGCGGACATTGAGGGCGCCGAATTGCCTGCGCTCCGAGGTGCTTGCTCTTTGCTTCGCAGCCACCGTCCATGCCTCATCTTTGAAGCACACCCGGTTTGGATGCGCCATTTTGGGTATCGTCTTGATGATGTTTTGTCTTATTTGAGGTCATTAGAATATGAAGTGTATTTCATTAAAGGCGAGCGGACTTTTACTAAAGTTACGCAAGACAGTGTGTTACAAGATTCAACTGATTGTTTAGCGCTGCCTGTAGAAAGTGAAAGAGAGATATTTGCTAAACTGCTTTAGCTGATTGACAAAAGATGGTTAAGACTTTGGTTTTCCTGCTTGTCACTATGCTGGTGGTTGGCTGCGCGCAGACGGCACAGCGCAATACACCTTCAGCACCCACCCAGTCGCCTAGCGAGGGCGTCCTTGCGTCGCCTCTCCCCCTGCCCGAGCTGACGCCCTACCCGCTGCCGGAGGGAGTCGTACGGCGTTCGGGCGGCGAGGGATACCTTGCTTTTGCCACGGACATCAGCGGGGTGTATCAGGTGGGCCTGCTGGACCTCAAGTCCGGCCAAGTCGCGCTGCTCACCCGATCGCCCAGCCCCGGGGATGCGGAGCCGCGCTGGTCGCCGGATGGTCAGACGATCTACTTCGTCTCGGCGCGCGACAGCGCGCTGGGATACGTGCTTTTCACCATGAAGCGCGACGGCAGCGACCAGCGGCCGTTCATCTCGTTCCCGGGCAAATACACAATTAACGCCGGCTTCGCGCTCAGCCCCGACGGGGAGCGCGTCCTCTTCCACAGCAACCGCGACGGCAACTTTGACATCTATATGGCCAATGCAGATGGCAGCGACCCGCGTAATTTGACCAAACACCCGGCCGACGATGTCACAGCCGCCTGGTGGCCGGACGGTTCGCGCATCATCTTCGCTTCGAACCGCCAGAACAACGAATATCAACTCTTCGAGCTGGACCCGAACACGGGGAACGTGACGGAGTTCGTCTCCTCGCCCGGCAACTCGATGCACTCGCCGCGCTTCTCGCCGAGCGGGCGGCGGCTGGTCTTCGTCACGCGCCCCTCGCTGGTTGGGCCTGCCCAGTTGGCCGTTTACGACGTGAGCACGCGCCGGTTCGGCATCGTGACCAACGGGTTCGACGAGCACACCCGCCCGGATTGGATAGATGACGACACGCTTGTTTACGCCAGCCGCGTCTCAGAGAGCGTGCCGTGGGGGATCTTCGCGCTGAATATCGAGACGCGCACCCGCACGTCCCTGCTGGTCGGGGTGAGTAACTTTACCGATCCGGACTGGATAGCCCGATGAATCCGCGTGTCTTCGTGCTGGGCGTAGATGGGCTGAACGAGGCCATCTGGCGTCACCTGCGCGACGCCGGCCTGGCGCCCTTCCTCACCCGGCTCATCACTCACACGCTGCCCCTGCAGTCCACCACGCCGGCGCACACCGCGCCGGCGTGGACGTCCATAGCGACCGGGCTAAATCCGGGTCGGCACGGCGTGTTGAACTTCTGGCAGCGCACCGCAACCGTGCCGGTGAGTTGGCGTTCCTGCCCGCTGGTGACGCGGGCCGCTCAGCCGTTCTTCTGGGAACTGGCTCATCAGCAGGGGGTCCAAGTCGGTGTCTTTAACTACCCGCTCAGCTATCCGCCCAGCCCCGTCTCGGGCTATTGGGTCTGTGGCCTCAATACGCCGTCGCGCGCGCGCGACTTCATCTACCCGTCCTCACTGGCGGCGGAGCTGGACTTCGCCGTTGATGTGGACATCGCCGGGCTGAGCCTGCCCCATCACGGGCGCCTCTCGCCGCGCCGGCGACAAGTGGCGTTGCGGCAGATCACCTGGCTGTTGCGCAATCATTTCACCGCTGGCCAGCGGGCGATCGCCTCAGTCGGCGCAGCGCCTCGGCTCTACGTCCACGTCGTTACGGCCACCGACCGGCTCTTTCACCTGTTCTGGGATGCGCTCTTCGACGTCAGTCACCCGCTGGCGGCGGAGATCGCCGAGTTCTGGGCCGCGCTCGACGCCGGCGTTCGCGCTTGGCTGGAGGCTGCCCAGCCCGACGTCGTCCTGTTGGTCTCGGACCACGGCGCTGCGCCGGCGCCGCAGTTTGCGTTTAGCGTTGACCGTTGGCTGACGTCGCTCGGCGTCGGTCAGATGACAGGCACAGAAGCGTTCTTACATCTGCCATCGGCCACGCTCCTCAAGCGCCTGGTCCGCCGTCTGCTGCCCGCGGTCGCCAGCCGGCTGCGCAATGGCCGGGAAGCCGACGCGCTGGCCTTCTATGCCCAGCACTGGCCGGCGATTCCCGAAGTGCTCTACGGGCCGACGATCGGGATCACAATGAACGTGCGCGGCCGACAGCCGGCCGGCTTGCTCTCCCCAGCACAGGCGGATGAGCTGCTCGCGGCCATTGCCGCTGCGGCGCGAGACCTGCGCGACGCAGAAGGACGGAACGTCTTCCAGGCCGTGAGAAGCGCTGCGGAGGTCTGGTGGGGTGAATACGCAGCGCGCTTCCCAGATTTGGTGCTCGAGTTGGCGCCGCCATACAGCGGCGCAGTCGGCAGTTCCGATCAACGCATGGTCTTTCCTGTGTTAAGCGCGCGCCTCGGCGATCATGCCGCACTGGGCATATTGGGGGCCAACCGCCCGCTGGCGTATGATGCTCCGGTGGTGTGGGATGTGGCGGGTCTGGTCCTGGACCTGCTCGGCGCGGCAGTACCCAGCGCGCTCGATAGCCGCGCAGCCGACCGCAGCGCTGCGCCTGGGATGCCCCTTCCTCACCCTCCTGTTGCGTTTAGCGCTGCGGATGCGGATGTCATCGCGCAGCGCCTGCGACGTCTGGGTTATGTGGACTAAGCGCGCCCTGTTGTCTGCCTTCGGACGCATGTGCAGACGATCTCCCTGGCTCACCAAGCTTGGGCGTGCGATGAAGCTTGGCCGGCTGTTCGCAGCAGGCGACATGGGTCGGCTGGTGCTGGATGGGGACGTGCAAGTTGATTTTGACCTAAGCGTAAGGGATTTTAGGTATCTTTATTTTATGACTGATCTGGCAAGCAGTCCAGAGTTTAACCTCTTAAAACGTCTACAAAACCCTGAGGGTATTTTTATAGATATCGGCGCAAGCACGGGTTTTATTTCTCTAGTGGCTGCAAAGTACTATAAACATGTTTTTGCCATCGAGCCAGGTTTTTCAAACTTAAGATACTTGCGTCATAACTTAAACTTGAATCCTAATCTTTCCAAGAAAATAACTGTATTGCCTTTTGCGCTTGACAAATGCCAGAAGGCGGGGAGTCTTTATTTTGACTCAGACCGGCCATTGATTGCTTCGCTGGCTCCTATTGAAGGCTCGGTCACAAGATCAGAGAATGTTCAATGCAGAACCTTAGATTCTATTTTTAGCAAATATAAAGATGTAACTTTGATCAAGATAGATACTGAAGGTTCAGAATATAATATACTGTTGGGCTCTGTTTACACTATAAAGAACAACAGACCTTTTGTGATCTGTGAAATATCAGATGTAATGCAGAGAAGATTCCAAAACAAGGCAAGTGATATATATGATTACTTTGCTGATCTAAATTATATATGCGTATTATCTCCATATAATAGAGATTTGATTCTTAACAGAGATCGCTTTAACGAAAGGGCCTCGCAGGCTGGCGGCCCTTTTAATGTATTATTTTCTCCCAGAGAATCTTTGATTGATCCGGCGTGAGCAGCAGACTGCGTATTCTCTTCGTGACCGATTTTGCGCCCTCTGTGCGTGCCGGCGATGCATGCGGTGAAGTGCTTGTTTACGGATTGCCCTCGCTGTCAACTGTTAGGACAATGGATCGTAGCGTTTTGGATTGGATACAGACATTAACAAGGATGTATCGCTTTGACCAGTGAGCTAGTCTGTTCGCCGTTTTATTGTTCTTGCCTAGATAAATATTTAAGCTGTATCTATAAGATACTTAATCAATATATAATATGAGTAAAAAATTACACATTCTTTTTTTATCAGATTTTGTGCCTTCGCCGCGCTCTGGTAGTGCAGCCAGTCAATTATACGCTTACTACATTGAAGGGCTGCGTCGGCGAGGTTACGATGTTTCTTTCGTGGCTCTGGCGCGTGCACATGAGCGCCATCTCGCGGATGACCTGCTTCAGCAGGTGACCTATCGTCAAGTCGTCCCGATCGCTCAAGACCTATTTGCGCGCATGGGTCGCCTGGTGCGACGGGTGATTGATCCCGCAGAGTATGCGCTGGTGCACAGCAGTGGATTGGATTCGATACTGCTTGACGTGATGCGACGGCAGCGTTTTGACCTCATTCACGCCAATCACCCCTGGCTCGTTCACGCGGCGCGGCGCGCGCTGCGGCGCTTGTCTAATGCCGTCCGACCAGTGTTGATCGGTCAAGTGATGGATATCATCACTGCGCTGCGCTTCCAGCACATTTATTCCGCGCCTCGCGCAGTTCGACCACTCTACCTGCTCTCTTTTGCCAGAGCTGCTTATTGTGAATTTATCAACTATAGCTTAACAGATGGCCTGATTGTATATAATACGAAGGATGCAGAAGTAATCAAGATTTTATTGCCTAATTCTAATAATGTTTTTGTATCTCCGGCGTGGTTTGACTTCATAGAAGAAATATGTGATGGCTATAGAGAGAGAAAAGGGAATAAAATTCTTTTTATAGGAAATTTCAATGATAAAAGAACAAAAGAGGGGATGGCTTGGTTTACAGATAGGGTATTGCCAAATTTATTACAAGCTATAAATAATCTAGAGGTAAATCTGGTAGGTGTAAAAGACAAAAAGAGCGAAGATGTATTCTGCACTAAAGAATATATAAAATGCTATGGATACCAAAGTCACTCCGATTTTTTAGCCTTCTATGACTCTGCGAGCGTGCTCATCTTTCCTTTGCAGTTTGGGCGCTACAGTTGCCATCTTAAGGTGTTAAATGCTTTTGCGCGTGGGCTGCCGGTGGTGATGACGAGCTGGGCCAATTCTGGCGCGGAAGCCGTGCCCGGCGAAGAGGCGCTGGTCGCTGACACGCCTGAGGCGTTCGCTGAGTGCATCATCCGGCTGCTCCGAGACCCCGCCCTCGCCGCTCGCATTGCCGAGGGCGGGCTGAGGCGCATCCGCCGCGAATACCCCTCGCCGAGCGTCGTCTTGGATAGCCTGGAGCAGGCCTATCAGACGGCGATCACCCAAAAAGAGTATAGACGCTGAGGAGCTTTCTGACTATATTAGAGCCAGTCCAATTAACTTTTGGAGGCACAGTATGAACAGATCAACTCTCTTTCGACTTGCGTCGCTGTTGACCACCGTTGGCCTCACAGCGATGCACCTGAACACCGCCCACGCCGACCTGACGGACCCCAGCGGTTATCTGGTCGGCACAGGCAACAGCAGCTATTCGGTGATGAATACGTCGAGCAGCACTCCGGCGACTGTAGTGGCCGAGTACTACAACGCAAACGGCTCACCCGCCACCTCGCCGCAGAACTTGCCGTCCATCCCGCCGCTGGGCCGCGCCGCCGTCGCTCTCTCCAGCGTGCCCGGCCTGCCGTCCAACTGGGTCGGCAGTATCGTGCTCAGCGCCGACCAGGACATCGTCGCCGCAGCCACGACAGTCTACTCCGGCCGCAACCCAGTGCCAGACCAGTCCGCTCCGCCGTCGGGCAATGAAGCCGGGGCATACGAGGCGTTTAACACGGGTTCAACCACCCTCTTTGTGCCGGCGATTTATCGCATTCCAACCGCAAACGGCCAACCCGCCCGCCAAGCGAGCCGCTACACCATCCAGAACACCACCGGTTCCACCGCCAACTACACCATCACCTACCGAAGCTTTGCTGGGGTGACCATAGGCACACAGACCGGCACGCTGCAGCCTTACGGTTGGCAGACCTTCCGGAGCTGGATAGACAGTGAGGCACCAGCGACAAACATCGCTGCATTCAGCGCCGTGATCAACGCCACGCAGCCTCTGGCTGGCGCAGCAGAAACACTGACCAACATTGGCGTGCCACCCGTCTTAGCCAACTGGGTCGGCGACTACGCGATGCTCACGCCAAACGCCGCCGCCACGGTGCTCTACTCGCCCTCGGCCTTCCGCCTGTGCCCGAACACGCTGGACGCCCAGGCGAACTGTGCGAATTACTCTGGCATCAACAATTTCTACACCACCTTCATCCAGTATTCTTCGTTCCAGCTCCAGAACACCACCGGCAACGTAGCCAACGTGACGGCCGACTTCTTCTATCAGCCGACCGGTCAGATCAGCTACACGCTGAACTTCACGATCGCGCCGTTCTCCAGCTTCGGCATCAACCTGTTCAACGGCGGCAGCCTGCCATTGACCCATCCGATCTTCCCCGCCCTGGGCGGGCGCTTCGCCGGCAGCGTGCAGTTCACCTCTAACCAGCCGCTGGTGGGCGTGGGCAACCTCGACTTCCCGCAGACCACGGTGGCCTCCTACGGCAGCTACAACCTCGTCAGTGATGTTGACGCTACCAACACCGTCTTCGCTCCCGTGTTTGTGCGGATCTGCTCTGCGTCGCCTTGTAATCAGAATAACCTGCAGAACTTCAGTCGTGTTTCTGCAATGCAAGTGACGAACGTGGGCGCTAGCCCTGTGACCATAACGAGCATTGATCTGATCGCGCCAACAGGTGTCACAGCACTCTCGATCACTACTCTGCCTGGCGGTGGATCTATCGTCCTCAATCCAGGCGCGAGCGTCGGCCTGAACCTGCTCAACGGCGGCACGTGGGGCGTTTCTTACCTGAACAGTACGATCATCCCTGCGATCGGAAACAACTTCCAAGGGGCAGTGCGGGTCACTGCGCCCGCCGGTGCAAAGTTGAAGGCGCTGGTGGAATGGCGCGACGGCAACCGCGGCATGGACGTCTTCAACGCCTTCAACCGGTAAACGCACCGTCGGTCTTGACGAGAGGAAAGAGTGATGGCTATACTCAGCCATCACTCTTTTTTGCCATGCGGGTGCTTCACTTGAACCGCTTCAACCGCGTCATCGGCGGCAAGGAGCGCTATATCGCCGAGGTCAAGCCGCTGCTGGCCGGGCGGGGGATTGACTATGCAGAGTTCTGCCTGGCCGAGGCCGGCAACGCGCCCTCGCCCTGGGCGGCTTTCTTCCCGCCGCGCCTGGCAGTGGACTCGCCGAACCCGCTGCGCCGCCTGGAGGCGGCTGCGCTGCGCGTCCACAACTGGCGCAGCGTGCGCGCGCTGGGCCGGTTGCTTGACCATGCACCCTGCGACATCGCGCACGTTCACTCGGCGCACCACTTCTCGGCGGCCACGCTGCTGGCGCTCGCCCGGCGCGGAATTCCAGCGGTCTGGACGCTACATGACTACATGGCGATCTGCCCAGTAGGAACCTTGTTCACCAAGGACGCGACCTGCGAGCGCTGCCGGGGCGGGCGCTTCCATCAGGCGGTGCGCCACTGCTGCGCGCAAAGCGGCCTGGCCGGCAGCGCCGTCGCCGCGCTGGACAGCGCATGGCTGCGCTGGAGCGGCGCGCTGGCGAGCGTCAGGCGGTTCATCGCGCCCAGCGACTTCGTCGCCTGCAAAGCGCGCGCATTCGGCCTGCCGGAGGACAGGCTGATGACCATTCACTACTTCGCGCCGGTAGATAAGTGGCCGGCCAGCGCAGCGCCGGACCACGGGCCGATCACCTTCATCGGGCGGCTCTACCGCCAAAAGGGCGCGCACGTCTTTCTCGAAGCGCTCAGCAGACTGCACCTGCCCGGCGGTCAGCGCGTTGTGATCGCGGGGGACGGCCCCGAACTGGCGCGCTTGAAGGCACAAGCCGAGCGCCTGGGCCTGGCCCAGGTGACTTTCGCCGGCGCGCTCGACGAAGTCGGCGTGCGTCGCCTGCTCGAAGAGAGCCGTTTTGTCGTTGTCCCCTCCATCTGGTATGAGGTGCTGGGCATCGTGATCCTGGAAGCGTTTGCCGTCGGTCGGCCTGTGGTCGCCGCCGCCGTTGGCGGCATCCTGGAGGCTGTTATCCATGGCCAGACCGGCCTCTTGTGTCAGCCGGGGGATGCAGAGGCGCTGGCCGACCAGATCGCGACGCTGCTGGCCAGCCCAACGCAGGCCGCCGAGATGGGCAAAGCGGCCAGGCGCTATGCCGAGACGGCTTTCTCGCCGGCGCGTCACCTCGACCAACTGGTTCAGGTCTACAAAGAAGCCATCGCCGAGGTCAAGGGATGACGACGGTGCTCTACCTGGCCGGCGCCGGCCGCAGCGGCGGCACGCTGATCGGCAAGATACTCGGCCAGCACGATCAACTGCTCTACGTGGGCGAGGTCCGCGAGCTATGGACCCCCGGCCTGTTGGTGGACAGGCTGTGCGGCTGCGGCGAGCGCCTGATGGACTGCGCGTTCTGGCAAACAGTGTTCGCCAGCGCCTACGGGGGACTCACCAGCGAAGATGCGCGCTGGATGTGCGCGATGCGCCTGCGATATACGCGGACGCGGCAGGTCTTGCGTTGGCTGTGCTCGGCCGGCTGGCCGGAGGCACTGAAGCGCTTCGCTGAGCGTTTGGAGCGGCTGTATGACGCCTTGCGCATGGCGGGCGGGAAGCCTGTGCTGATAGACGCTTCGCGGTTGCCGACCTACGGACGGCTGCTTCAGCACATCCCCTCGATTGATCTGCGCGTGGTGCACCTGGTGCGCGACGCGCGGGCCGTGGCCTTCTCGTGGGGGCGCCAGCGCACAGGCCGTACGGCCCGGCGAATCGCAGTGTTGCCGCGCAAAGCGGTCTGGCGCGCCTCAGCCGAGTGGCTGATCCAGAACTGGCTGACTGAGCACTTCTGGGGGGCAGATCCAGCACGCTATTATCGGCTGCGCTACGAAGACTTTGTCGCGCAGCCGCGGCGCGAAGTCGCACGGCTGTTAGACTGGCTGGGGTGTGCCGAACGGGAACCGAGTTTCATCGAAGGAGCGATGGTGCATCTAGGCATCGCGCACAGCGCTGCTGGCAACAGCTATCGCCTGCTCACTGGAGCGGTTCGACTGGAGCTAGACCGTGAGTGGCGGGACAGAATGCCCAGCCCTGCCCAGTCTTTTGTTAAATTTTTAACCTTTCCTTTACTACGCAAGTATGGCTACCTATAAGTAATGCATAGCAAGAGCTCATTTCTTAGTCGCTTACCAAAACCGATAGCAAGCCTTTTGGTGCATAGCCGTCAAACCTTTTTAATGCTCTTATCTCCACTTGATAGGTTGTGGTTGATTGCGAACGATAAGCGCGCATGGCCGCCGATCTGGTTGCGCCGCTACGCTGGCCCCCTGCGCACGTTCGATTCGGCGGCTGCGGAGTTCTGTACGCTGATGAAAGTCACGGCCAACCTTCAAATGAACCACACCGTGCTTGACCTGGGCTGCGGGTGCGGCGCATTGGCGCTACAGCTCGTCGGTTACCTTCAACCCGAGCGGGGCGGAAGGTTTGTCGGCGTAGATATCCACCTGCCAAGCATCCGTTGGTGCCAGCGCCATTTGAAGTGGCCGGGCTTCTCATTCCACTGGCTGGATGCCTACAATGACACGTTTAATCCCGGCGGCAAAGTTGATTTTGACTATCGGTCCGCGCTCACTGCACTGGGGAGATTCAACATTGTTGTTGCCAAGTCTTTGTTTACTCACCTGCGCCCGGAGACGTGTCTGGCCTATTTGCAGGGGGTGAGGGATGTCCTCGCACCGGACGGGCTCTTCGTGTTTTCCATCTTCGTCTTTGAATCGGAAGATCAGCTTAAAGATGTCAGCATCGCGTTCAGATTTGGCGATGCGCACTTTCGTTATGCCTACGCCCATCGCGTCGAGTCCGCAGTGGCCTTTAGCCAAGCGTGGCTGGAGCACGCGCTCGCGGAGGCGAAATTAACCGTCAAAGCCCATTATCCGGGCACCTGGCGCGCTGCCGACGCGGGGTTGTCCTTTCAAGACATCTTCGTGGTCGGTGCGCAGTAGGCGCGTGATGCGTTAAATGGCTAGCGCTGAGAGTCACGTAGCACTGATTGACGCCCATCTGATCGGGGCGCAGGAGACTGGCAACGAGACCTACACCGCCGGCCTGCTGGGCCAGGCCGAGGTCTTCGCCGCGGCCGGCTGGCGGGTCTTCGCCCTGATGCCGGCGCCGCGCCCCGAGCTGATCGCGCCGGCGCAGACGGTCGCCGACCCGCGCTGCGCGGATGACCTGTATCGCTTCTTCCGCGCGATCCCGCGCG
>Ga0308418_1001651_pt1 | contig 11540 bp, 24 predicted proteins | sample HotsprSampleR4cd_FD_203517 | JGI IMG/M metagenome (GOLD analysis project Ga0308418, IMG submission 203517) | Hot spring phototrophic mat microbial communities from Mushroom Spring, Yellowstone National Park, Wyoming, United States - 20090729_R4cd ... | reverse complement strand
GACGCGCAGACCGTCGCTACTCTTAGCAAACTTATTACTACTAACCACTGTAATAGTCATGACCTATGCAAATATCCCGCGTGCTCCGCAGAGCAACCTATTGGCAGAAGACGCGGATAATCCGAACCCATGCTAACGTATAGCGAACGCAGTATGCCAAGCACCCGAAGGGCGAACGAGAAGAGAATAGGCGGTGAGCTATGATGAGGGTGAATCGCCTATTCGCAGCATCTGTCGCCATTGCGCTGCTCAGCGCGCCTGCCGTCGCGCAGAAGCCAATGCCCATCCCGTTTTTTGTCCTACCCAAGGACATAGACGGCTTCGAGGGCCACCAGCAGATCGACTGTTGACATCCTCCCCGGCCTGATTCCTACCACGCTACGCATATGCATAGTCGTCTCGGTGGGTTCTGCGCAACCGCTGCTCATCTCTCCAACTTCCGACGGTAGGCCGCTTTTGGTTTTAGCGTTAGCTCCGCCGTTCGCGCTATCCTTGAACGGCAAGGCTTGTCGTGCACCGGGTCAGTTGGGTCGAACCAGCTGTAATGCACGATGCGCTTGCTAACCCCGGCGTGCACCTGACGCGCCCCGAGCCGGCTGTGCAGCTTAACCAGCACGAAATCTATTTCCTCCCGCGGCACGCTATAGCAAGCTGTGCCAGCTCAGTGCTTCCTCGGTCACGATCACGGCGAACGCTGATGGCACAGCGAAATATCAGGCTAGCGCTCATGCCAGCAGGATCATCAAGAACCTTGCGCCGAGCGTCGCTGTATGCCTCGGATGTTCCAGCCTGGCTAAAGATGCCGACGATGTTGGCCAGGCCAGTAATGGCAAGCACGGCAGCGCTGAACACGCCGCAGGCGGCATAACAAAGGAGGAAGATATGTACTACCTTGTCCTGTCCCTGTCCATGAATGTGCCCTTTTTCTTGCGCATGTAAACATCTGTGGTATAGTCCGGAGTAAGGAGGTGAGCATGTATTCCCTATCCCTTGCAGACCGGGCACGCGAGTGCCTGCGCAGCGCCGCCACCGAAACACCGATTTGGCAAATCAATCCTGACAAGTTAGCTCGGCGCATAATCGAACTCGAAGGCCTCCCCGCCAGCGACAACCCCAAAGAGGCGGAGGCCCGCTACCTGAACACATTCCGCAGCGTACACGCGGAGACGCTCCGCGATGCGATCGCCAACGCGCTGCCCGGCGACATCGCCAAGCGCATCCAGCCGTGTAAGCTGCTATGGATGCCGGATGGCGAGTCACTCGAGAAACTCGGCGACGCCGCCGGTTACTTCGAGGACGGCGACGGTGGCAAGGAGCCAGACGGCGATCTGCTGCTAATACCGGCAAACATGTGCAGCCCCAACGAGCTCGCCGCTGCCCTCGAAGCAGGCGGCGAGGTGGTAGAGGGATACGAGTTCCACTATCCAGATGCTGTTGTGATTAGGCGTCGCTCGCCACGCATCATCGCGCCAGGGAAAGTAGCGGTTGGCGGGTGGTGCGCGTATTTTTACGCCTCAGTCGGCTACGCGCTGCGGCGCGAGGTTGCCGAAGCCGTGTGCGCGGCCAGCATCATGATGAAGGCGGTGCGTAATGATGCTGAAAAGCAAATCCGGCCTACACAGCTGCTGTGGATGCCGAGCGGTTCGCTTGCAGCGCTCGGCGACGCAGCCGAGTGCTTCACCGACAACGGTAAGGAACCCGACGGCAATGCTCGGTACGCGCCCATCTACGCATTTAGCGGAGACGAGCTTGACGCCGCCCTCGCCGCCGGCGGAAAGGTGATCGACGGGTACAGCTTCCCGTACCAGCGCGGCGTTGTCATCAACCGCTACCTACCGTGCACCGCAGTAGCAGGGGAAGTGGCAAACGACAGATGGTGCGGATATTCCGCCCTCAGCATCGGCTATGCGGGGCGACGCAAGGTTGCCGAAGCTGTTTGCGCGGCCAGCATCGCGCGGGCGAAGGAGGGTAAGGAATGACAACAGTGTTGTTGAATTCCGCCATGATGCCCGATGAGGGCGTCTACGTACTTAGACGAGTGAGTCGTGGCGAATTCGCTAAGCTGGTCGCCGACGCTTATCAGCGCGGTGACCTGCAAAGCTACGTTGATTACCCGGAGACCGCTCAGCACATCGAGCGCGTCTCCGGTGTTCCGATTCAGGTTAATTACGCAGCTAGCTGATCAGGCGACAATCCTGATCTGCAAACTCGCGTACCGGGTGGCGGACCCGAACATGAAAGGCAAGTTGCAGCTGATCGACGAGGACTACGAGTATTTCGTTGCGACATATACGCGCTACTGAGCTGAGTAATGGGCTCAGTGCTGACGAAATAGACGGCGACGAGCTGCTAGCGCCGGCATAAGCGTTTGACGACAACCAGATCGCCGCGGCTCTCGAAGCGGGCGGCGAATTGCTGTGGGGATATGAATTCGACTATCCCTAGCGCGTCGTCCGGCCATGGGACATGCGACTCCACGACTGGTGCGGCGATGCCAGGCGTGGCGTCGCGTATGCGCTGTGGTTTGATGTCGCCGTCGTTGTGTGCGCTCTCGCGCAAGGTAAGAGGATCAGTTGGTTGGATTGTCGCCGGCGGCGCTGAACACGCCGCAGGCATAACAAAGGAGGAAGATATGTATTACCTGTCGAGTTCGCTTTCAGATCGAATCAACTACGACGAATCCGTGCGTATTTACGCGTACGAAACTATGCGCGCCGCCGAGGTTCCAGTTTGGCAGATTAACCCTGACAAATTAGCTCGCTACTGTATTAAACTCGGAGGTCTGCCAAAAAGTGACGACCCCGCTGAAGCCAGAGCGCGTTACATAGACGCCTTCCGCCGGACGCACGCGGAGATGCTCCGAGATGCGATCGATGAAGCAATCGATGAGTACAACATCGGCGACATAGACGAGCACATCCAACCGGTTCGTCTGCTCTGGATGCCGAATGCCAACTCGCTCGAGGCGCTCGGCGATGCAGCCGGGCACTTCGGCGACAACGGGGACAATCCGGATGGCGACGCCTGGCTTGCACCCGCTAACGTCTTCACCCAAGACGAGCTCGCCGCCGCTGAGCGCGCCGGCGGCAAGGTGATCGACGGGTACGAGTTTGACTACCCATGCGGCGTTGTCATCGATCGTCGCATGTCACATATCTTCGAACCCGGCGCAGTGGCGCTGCGTGGCTGGTGCGGGTACCAAATACACAATGTCGGCTACGCGCTCGACCGCAACGTCGCCACCGCCGTGTGCGCCGCCAGTATCGCGCTGGCGAAGGAGGAAGAGGAAGACTGAGCAACCGCCTCCGCGTCACGTGGAGCGACATGCACGGATGTAGTGCAATCCGCGCATGTCGCCGTCTTATATCCGCCTGCGCCAACATGAACGCAACGCGCTCGACCGCGCAGAACGGGAACACCAGACATAAGGCGTCAGCATCCTGCGCGCTTTGGCAGATCGCGCCAACGAGCTGATGTGGGTGCTCAAGCTGCTGCACCTCGCTGACGATGCCCTGCGCCCACAACGCATCGCCATCGCCGCGCGCGCCCTGGCCGCCCGCTCGCCAACCGAATTGGCCGCCCTTGACGACGTCGTCTGCCAACTCGCCGCAGTTCTGCCAGCCGAGGATGAGCCGGCCCCCGACGCTGCCGCGCGCGCTGCCTTCACCGACTTAGCCATCTTCGCCCTGACCGAGCCATGAACCGCGCGCTGGCCACGCTCTCTATCGCCCTCAGCGCCCAGGCCACCCGCGAAGCCGAACTGCGCCAGCGCGCCGCGCGCAACATCCAGATCGCAGACCTGCTCCCGCTCGCCATCGCCACCGCCCTCTTCATCCTCGCCATCGCCGGCCCGCTGATCGACGGCCTTTTCGCCCTCGCCCGCGCCATCACCAGGCGCAAAACCACCATCGTTCAGATCGTGGAGGATAAATGCGATGAATGACGCCATCACCTACCGCATCGCCAACGCCAGCGCCGCCCTCGGCGTCCCCGTGCAAATCACCCACGCCTGGCAAGTCGGCGCAGTCGCTTGCTACGCCCTGGCCTTCTCGCCGCGCATCACCGTCCGCGAGATCAAAGCGCGCCAGGACGACCTCGCCCGACTCGTAGTCGCCAGCGTCACCATCAGCCAGGACGAGACCACCGGCATGGTGATCGCCCAGGCCCGCGCCCCGCGCCGCCAACGCCTGCTGACCGGACCAAAGCGCTCCGGGCTGCGCGTAGCCATCGGACGATTCACCAGCGGACATGGCGACGCCGTGCTCGACTTCACCTCCCCTGCTCACATCCTCCTCCTGCTCGTCGCCGCCATCGGCGGGGACAAAACCGAGGCCATCCACACCATCCTCTACCAGATCGCCAGCAAAAGCCCGTTCGCTCAGGCCAGCCTGCTGCTGATTGACCCGGCAGGCAACCGCATCCACGAAGCCTGGGATGGCTCAGATCACCTGGCCGTCCCCGTCGTGCGCGCCGACCTCGCTGCCGCCCTCCGCGCCCTGGAATGGGCCGCCGACCTTGTCCGCCAACGCAACGCCGAGCGGCGCAATAGCCCGCACCTGCTGGTCGTGGTCGACGAGATGGCCAGCCTGTTCTTCGCCCGCGACGACGCCGAGCGAGCCCGGAACGCGCTGGCCGCCATCACCCAATTGGGACGGGTGGCCGGCGTCGCTCGCCACCCAATACGCCAGCCGCGAAACCCTCGGCAGCCCCTTCATCCGCGCCAACCTGCGCGCTCGCCTGGTCGGGCGCGTGGACTCAGCCCAGGCCAGCGCCATCGCCTGCGGACGCGACGGCTGCGATGCCCACCGCCTGCTCGGTCACGGCGACTTCTTGCTGGTAGACGACACCGGCGCGCGCCGCCTGCAAGTCGCCCTCACCCGCCCGGAACACATCGCTGCGCTCAAGCGCGCCCCCGCCCCGCTGCGGGCCGCATTCCTGTCTGCGCCCCAAAGACAGCCAGAAACACTCATCCCACCGCCGCTCGAGGATGAGCTGCTGAGAAAAGTGAAGGAAATCCTGGATAAAAACCCGGACGCCTCCAACCGTGAGCTGGAGAGGACTATCTTCGGCTACACCGGAGGGGCCGCCACCACCACGATCAAGCGACTGCGAGAACGCCTAACATGCGCCGCATGAACTGGACATTGGTCATCATCGCCGCCCTGATCCTGATCGGCTAGATCGCCTGGCAAACCATCATCAGCCTGGCTGCCGAGACGCGCAGCTTCCTGGTCGGCCTGCTCGCTGGCGGATTCTTGATTGCGCTCAGCGCCATGACCGGCCTGATCCTGATCGCCCGCCAGCAGGCCGCCATGATCGACCAACTGCGCGCCCACATCGGCGAAGCGCACCGCATGCTGCAGGCGCGCGCCGAACGGGCCAGCGCGCTGCCGCTCGACGCCCCCGTCCCACCGCCCGTCCCGCCCCCGCCAACGCACGCCGCCATCCCCGCCAGCGCCGGCGACTGGGAGGTGGAATACGACGAGGGGAGTTGAAAAACCTAAGCGCTTGGGTTATAATCAAGGGCAAAGGAGGTTAACATGGACATCGGAAAAGTCATACGGCGCGTGACTAAGTTGCCGCGCCCGACCCCCGTCAAACTGCCCAAGCCCGTACCGGTCCCTGCTCCCGTACCAGCTCCTGCCCCTGTCCCCGACGGGGACAAGAAAGGAGGAACGCGATGAGCATGGCAAGCTATATCGCCTTCAAAGCGTTACGTATTTGTAGCGACGGGGTGTATTCCCCGCAACGCAAAACCAAATGGGATGAGGTCTACGCCCCATCCCTCGGCAGGCTGACCTACAGCCTATCGGCGCCCTCGCTTGAGGGGAAGCAGGGCGTCTATGCCTCAACCTTTGGCGATGCGTCGCGGTACATGGAGGAGGACGGCCGTATGTTCCTGGTCATGCCCGACCCGGACGCCGAGACCGAGGTCGGGACAAAGGGGTGGCGCACTACCTGCGCCCTCGTGATCGGTGAGGTTCCCTCCCTGCACGACGCCGCCGGCCTGATCCTTGCCAGCCACCAGGCCGGCTATCCCCAGATCCGCGAAATCCTGCGCTGGGCGCGTTCCATGCAGGTTATGCCGTGGGAGGGACTGACCGCCCGCGAACTAGTCGAGAAATCAATAGAGGTGCGCCGGATGGTGCGCGCCGCCGCCTGGGGGTATTACTCCACGATCCGCATCGGGCGCTCAGCGCACACGGCGGGCGTCACTTGGAGCACACCGATCAGAGTTATACCGGGTGACGAGCCGCCGACGCTGGTCGGCAAGCCCTACCTAAAGACCAATTTCCAGCGCGGGCGCTTCTCGCGCACGTTATATACCCCCTCGACCCTCTGCATCGAGGTCGGGGAGGACTGGCCGCCGTTGAAGTCGCTATGCCAGATGAGCTGAGCCAGGCCGCTGCTCTGCTTGGTGCGCGGGGCGGGCGCGCGCGCACCCCCGCCAAGGCGGCGGCATCCAGACGTAACGCCCAGCGCGGCGGGCGCAAGAGCCGCATCGAAGTCGCCGCGCGCGCCGTGGTGCACGCCTGGCGTAGCGAGCCAGGCGGAGAAGCGTTCCTGCGGGCGCTCGAAGCGCTCGAGGCGCTCCTAGAAGGGAGACACGATGATGAGCAGTAGGTAAGCGCTGGCTGCTGCTGGTCGGCGCAGTTGAGCGATCTCCATAAATGACAAAATCCGCTGGGGTGGGGTGAGGGAATTTGAATCGCTGTCCGTCTGCACAGGGTGGGCAGAATTACGCGACGGGTTGGCCGCGGGCATGGGGCGAGGTGGGGTGGTAGCACGGGGTTGGGTAATCATTGCTGCACCTCCTTACCATCGTCATACCGCACTTGTAGCGAATTCGCTACATGTCAACAGATGTAGTACCATTACAGCGCTATGCGCTACAGCGAAACCATACGCGTCCGCGTGCCCGCCGAGATCGCCGCCTGGGTGCGCCAACGCGCTGAGCAGGAAGGACGGACGATCTCGGAAATTGTCCGCGAGGCGGTGGACGCCTATCTGTCAGAGTCCAACCCACAGGAGGACAAGGACGCTGAGGACGACAGCGCTGCGCTCTCCGTCCGCCTCGCCCCAGATCAGCGCGCTGCCCTGCGCGCCCGCGGCAACCTCGAGCGCTTAATCCGCTGCGCCCTGCGCGCTTATCACGCTGCGCCCCCGCCGCTCAAACGCGCCCCGAGCACCGCGGTCGGGCCAAACAATCACAATTACTTCGTGCGCATAACAAAGGATATGCGTGACAAGCTACGCCGTCAGGCGGCTAGGTACCGCACCAGCGAGGCCGCGATCATCCGCTTGGCCCTGCAGTGCGCAGCAAAATAGTCCTGCACCTCCCCGAAGACATGTGCGCTGCCCTCCGCCAGCGCACCCAGGCCGAGGGAACCAGCGTGTCCGGGGTCATCCTTGCCGCCCTGGAGCACTATTTCACCGCCAAGCCAGCCATCCCTGCTCCCCTGCCACCGCCAGGCGCGGCGCTCTCCGTCCGCCTCACCCCGCAAGCTGCACAAGCCATCGCCAGCCGCACCCACCGCGCCACGATCAGCGCAGTCGCGCGGGCTGCCATCTCCGCCTACATCGACAACGACCGCTGGCAAGGTCAATTGGTCGAGGTCTCCATCAGGTGCCCTGAAGCACTAGTGCGCGACCTGCGCACCGCTGCCGAGAGTGGCGGGCATGAGGCGCTGTTCGTGAAGGCCATCGCGCGTGCAATGCAGCGCGTCGCACATCAGGCTGACAGTGTGCCTGAGCAACGCACGCGTCATTACCAGCGCTGTGGCTACCGCTGGATCAGCACCTACGGGCGCTATTACCACAACGGCGAAGATGGGCTGGCGATTGAGAAGCAGCTCTGAGAGGCGATCAAGCAATCTGACACGGCGACGCGAGCCGGGATTGATGCTTGCGTGGGCGTTTCCACGCAGCCAGCAACGCGTCGTTCTGCGCCACGAAAGGCAGATACTCCAGGTAGCGACGATACACCTGGTCGAACTCACCTGCTTAAACCAGTTTCTCTTGGGCATATTGCCGGATGGTGTTCGAGGGGCTGCAACGCGGCTGTGCCCCGTGCTCGTCCACGATCACCAGCGATTTGTTCACCAGGTGTGTGAGCACATCCTCCCAGCGCAGATGGGCACGGTCGTCGCGCGGCTGTGCTGCGGCCTGCTCCGGCTCCCATGCGCATACTGCCTCATCCAGTTCCAGCGTCCAATCGGCAATGAAGATGAACAGCCGGCGCAGCAATCCCTGCTTGGCCTGGGAAGGCAAGTCATAGCTCCGGTCCATCATGGCACGCAGCGTCTGTTACTTTGGCAATACCATGCGATTGCCGTCGGTCAGCAATCTGAAGCGATCATCCAGCTGCGCAGCGATCTGTTCCAGCGAGAGCACCCGCAGGCGCGCTGCCGCCAGCTCGATGACCAGCGACAACTTGTCCAGTTGCTGACAAATCTGGATCAGCGATGCCTCATCTGCTTTGTCTAGCGCGAATTTGGGGTGGACAGCCATGGCGTGCTCGATGAAGAGTTGCATGGCTTTCTCGCAGCACATCGGGGGCACTTGCCACGTCGTCTCGCCAAGCACGTTCAACGGCTCGCGGCTGGTGGCCGACACGCTCACGTTTTGGCACCTTTGTACAAACATTACTTTGACATTCTCCCCAGCCTAATTCCTACCACGCTACGCATATGCATAGTCGTCTCGGTGGGTTCAAGTGCGCAACCGCTGCTCGTCTCTCCTAGTAGGCCGCTTTGGGTTAGCTCCGCCGTCCGCGCTATCCTTGAATGGCGTGGCTTGTCGCGCACCGGGTCAGCGTTATTTTTCAAGTCGTGAATAGACTTCATTCAGGCGAACTATTTTATTGTCAACGCTAGCTGACGCCGCTGCGATAAGCTGCCTGCGAGACACACCCTATAGTCGTGCTTATCGCGCACGACAGGTGAGCAAGAGCACGCTCCTACAACGGGCTGAGCCATTACGTCATGGAAGACCTCGATACGCTGATCCAAGCCCATGAGCATCCTGTAGGCCAGCGCATATGAGGTTGTGGTGGATGAGGTGCAGAGAGTTGCTCATGAGCGTCAAGCGCGCCGTTGATGTGTATCCAGGGCGCTATCGGTTCTTGCTCTCTGGATCGGTCAACTTGCTGCTGATGAAAGCGAAAGCCTAGCCGGGCTGCGCGCTCTATCTGGTGCTTGACCTTGAGTATATCCAAATGCCCCCTCAGGAGGCATCCCGACTGGGATCCAGCGCGAAGCGGATATCACCTGCATCCCATTGCCTTCAGCACTCCCCTCGCTCTGCCGACTGACGCCCATATTGCGCCAGGTCGTCTGTCACTTCCCCATCCTTTATGACCACAACGTCTCGCCCAGAAGCAGCCGGAGCCGCTTTCAGCAAGGAACCGGGCCAGCCGATCGCGATGACAATCCGAGTCACTTGTAAATCCCACAAGAATTTTCTTTCGTTTTCCGTTCGCCGATTCACTTTAACCTCTGTTCAACCTTGTTCTTGAGCAAACTTGATCCTCTTTCTGGTCAGCGGAGGACACTCGGGCGTAGGTGACCTCTTGGCGAAGCACTTCTACTCGGATTGTCCCAGTAGGCAATTGGCGATCAGAGTTTGAAATCACCGCCAGGCAGTGATATAGTTGTTCCCCTGTTGACGATCTCAATTCGAGAGTTTTATGGTTAAAATAAATAATAATCAAATTTCCATTAGTTGTCAGCCCCCGGCAGATCCTTATGCTGCAAGCGCGCGCCGAACAAGCCAGCGCGCCCCCTCCCGCCTCCCCCGCCAACGCATGCCGCTATCCTCACCAGCGTGAATGACAGCGACGACTGAGAGTTGGAATATGAAGATATAATATTATACATGGAAAGCGCCATGAGTACAGTTAAAAACTCTTTCTCTACACCGAGACGCAGAGTTCATTGGTTTGCGGCAGACAAAGCATGCACCAACTAAGCAGGTCGCCTACTGTTGCGACGTATATGGGCTACTGAACTTCACAAAAAGGGGAAAGATATGTACTACCTGTCTAAGTCGCGTTCAGATCGAGCTAAATACGACAAATTTGTACGCGCCTACGCACGCGAGCGCCTGCGCGCCGCCAATTTGCGAATTTTCGAAATTGATCCCATCGCGCTCGCCCGGCGTATCATCAAGCGTGAGGGTCTGCCGGAGACCGACGATCCGGAAAAGGCCAGGGCCCGTTACCTGAACGCATTCCAGCAAGTGCACGCGAAGATGCTCCGCAAAGAGATCTACAACGCAATACGCGCGCTGCCCGTCGACATTAGCGACATCGCCAAGCACATCCAGCCGTGTAAGCTGCTATGGATGCCGAACAGTTGGTCACTCGAGGAACTCAGCGAAGACGCCGCCGGTTACTTCGAGGACGGCTTCGACGGCAAGTCACCAGACGGCGATCTGCTGCTAACGCCGGTGAGCGACTTTGACCAGGACGAGCTGGCCGCTGCGCTAGAGGCGGGCGGCGAGGTGGTGAAGGGATACGCGTTCTACTATCCCGAAGCCGTCTGCATCAACCGTCGCTCGCCACGCATCATCGCACCAGGAAAAGTAGCTATCGACTGGTGGTGCGGGTATTATTACGGCCACGAAGGCTACGCGCTGCGGCGCGAGGTCGCAGAAGCCGTGTGTGCGGCCAGCATCATGATGGAGGCTGCGTGTAAAGATGCCGAAAAGCACATCCAGCCTGCACGGCTGCTGTGGATGCCGGACAGTTTGCTTGAAGCGCTCGGCGACGCCGCCAGGCACTTCCGCGACAACGGGAGAGACCCCGACGGCGGTGCCTTGTATGCGCCCGCCGACGTTTTCAGCTCGGAGGAGCTCGCCGCTGCCTTGCGCGCCGGCGGCGAGGTGATCGACGGGTATAGCTTCCCGTATAAGCGCAGCGTCGCCATCAACAGCAAACTGCCGTGCGACGCAGTGGCAGGGGAGGTGGAGGACGACCGGTGGTGCGGATATCCCAGCCTCGGCATCGGATACGCGGTGTGGCGCGATGTTGCCAAAGACGTTTGCGCGGCCAGCATCGCACGTGCGCAGGAGGAAAGCGAGAGCACCAGGCAGAAGGCGTCAGCATCCTACCTGTCTTCTCAGCTCGTACCCTAGCCACCCGCTCGCCAGCCGACTTGGCTGCCCTCGACGACGCCGTTCGCCAATTTGCCGCAGCCCTGCCAGCCGAGGATGAGCCGGACCCCATCGCCGCAGCGCGCTGCCCTCACCAACCTGGCTATCCTCGCCCTGATCGAGCCATGAACTGCGCGCTGGCCACGCGCTCTATCGCCCTCGGCGCAAGGAGAGGAAGTCATAGCTCCATTTCGTCATGGTGCGCAGCGTTAGCGTCACTAGGCAATTGCCACCGGTTAGCAATCTGAGGCGATCATCTAGCTGCGCAGCGATCTGTTCCAGCGAGAGGACCCGCAGGCGCGCTGCCGCCAGCTCGATGGCCAGCGACAACTTGTCCAGTTGCTGACAAATCTGTATCAGCGATGCCTCATCTGCTTTGTCTAGCG
>Ga0308418_1001643_pt1 | contig 11574 bp, 8 predicted proteins | sample HotsprSampleR4cd_FD_203517 | JGI IMG/M metagenome (GOLD analysis project Ga0308418, IMG submission 203517) | Hot spring phototrophic mat microbial communities from Mushroom Spring, Yellowstone National Park, Wyoming, United States - 20090729_R4cd ... | reverse complement strand
GTAATTGGTTCCTGGGTATACCGTCATTGGGGTACCGCTTCTTTATCTTGCCTAAGACATCCAGGAGGGAACTGTTCTTTCTGCCGCCGATCGAGCAGGCGGTGTGGCATTTGTCGTGGAGCCTATCCAGGATGGGTCGCTTTTCCTGCGGCCGATCGAGCGTGGCCGGGACCGGCTTACCGAAAAGCACCTCCGGCAAATCGCAGCCGAACCCGCCTGGCAACACCCGCATGTCATGGGGCGGCGACTCAACACTCGGGTTTCCATACCGAGCAGGCACAACCTTTCTTGTCCTGGAGGATTGTCGTCTGAGTGCCAATGATTATAATTTCCACTCTGAAATGGTTTAGTTAACAAGGACACGGTTCCTGCCCACCGGTTGTGTTCCTACGTGCGGGTGGAGATGACCATGACGGTACCGGCGTCTTTACCTCCCGGCCAGATTTTGAGCGGGCCGTTCTTTAACGAGCCTATGCGGGTGGAAACGGTCAGCTCCATCGGCGCTTGTTCGTGGGTAGTGGGTCTTGTGGGGGTGTAGACGGAACGGTTTGGCCGTTTTAGACTCACCGCCGAGGAGTTGGCTCAATGTTCCATTTGCGAAAAAGTCTTCTCTTATGACGGGGATGGCAAGCTCCTTCGGCTGGGGCTGCAGGCGTACTTGCTGGGCATCGCCTACGAGTTCGACCCCTACTTCGGCCTCTCTGTTTCCAAGGTGGATCCGCTGCCGCATCAACTGGAAGCGGTTTACGACTATCTGCTGAAGCTGCCCCGTGTCCGGTTCTTGTTGGCCGATGATGCGGGTGCCGGCAAGACGATCATGGCCGGGCTGCTCATTCGGCAGCTTCGGTTGCGTGGTTTAGCGGAGCGGATTCTCGTCGTTTGCCCGGCCAACCTCTGCTTCCAATGGCAGCGGGAACTCAAGGAGAAGTTCGATGAGAAGTTTCTGATCCTCAAGGGGGGCGACATCCGCGAGCAGTTCGGCGTCAACCAGTGGCTGGAGCAGAAAAAGATCATTACGTCGCTGGACCTTGCCAAGCGAACCGAGATCCTCCCCGGATTGAGGCAAGTCCACTGGGACCTGGTCATTGTGGACGAGGCCCACCGCATGTCCTGGACGCCGCCGGCCCGGAAGACGGCCCGTTATGCTTTGGGCGAATTGCTTCGGGACTCCACCGACCACATGCTGTTATTGACCGCCATGCCGCACAAAGGATATCCGGAAAATTTCCGCCTTTTCCTGCAACTGTTGGACCGGGACGCCTATGCGGACGTTCGTTCCATCCACGAGGCCATGGCGCAGCGGCGGGCGCCGTTTTATTTGCGCCGTACCAAGGAGGCCATGGTCTATTTCCTCGAACGGAGGCCGGACGGCACCTGGGTAGCAAAAAAAATATTCACCAAGCGTATTCCGCACACGGTGGAATTTCAAATAGACGGGGCGGAATTCGATCTCTACAAGGAGGTCTCCCTTTTCGTGAAGCGCCAAAGTGCCAAGGCCGCTGCCCAAGGCGATGTCCCCCGAGCCCGCGCGGTCGGCTTCCTGATGTCCCTCTACCAGCGCAGGCTGGCTTCCAAGAAACTCAATCTCCAGATGCTCCTGGAGCGCCGGGCGCGGACGCAGGAGCGACGCGTGGTGCCGGAAGCCATTGCCCGCTTCCTCCGCGAGGCGGCCGAGTATGTCCCGTTCCGGCTCAAGGTCGTCGAGAACATGCCCCACACCTTCGAGCCCGAACGCTCGCCCTCGGTCCTGCGAGAGTACGAACGCTCGCCGGACTGGCGACTGCCCCCCTGGCGGCAAAGTACCCCCGCTGTTCGACGGACCGAGAAACGGCCGAGCGGCACCACTTGGAGTGGGTTACCCCCGGGCATCCGCTTTTTGAGGCCATACGCCGTCATACCCTCGCCCGCGCCGCCGACGCGTTCGCCAAAGGAGCGTGCTTCTACTCGTTGACCCACGATACTCCCGCGCGGATCGACTTCTATCGCGCCCGCGTGGTGGACGGTCAGGGCCAGGTGGTCCACGAACGGCTTTTCGCCGTAGAACTGAGATCTCACCGCAGAGACGCTGAGGACACAGAGAACAAAACAGATGTCGAACTAAAAGCTCACCGCAGAGGCACAGAGGACACAGAGAAAAACACCGAAAAAATAAACAACACTCTCCGCACCCTCCGCGCCTCCGCGGTGATAAAAATAAACCGCAGAGACGCAGAGTACGCGGAGGAAAAAATATAACTTTGGATTTCTAATTTTAATGAAAAAAACCTCCGCGCCCTCTGCGCCTCTGCGGTAATAAAATAAACCGCAGAGACGCAGAGTACGCGGAGGAAAAAATATAACTTTGGATTTCTAATTTTTAATGAAAAAAACCTCCGCGCCCTCTGCGCCTCTGCGGTAATAAAATAAACCGCAGAGACGCAGAGCGCACAGAGAGGGGAAAAAACAAGATTTTTTAATCCCCTTTTCCAATTCTTCCTAAAAACCCTCCGCGCTCTCCGCGCCTCCGCGGTGATAAAAATAAACCGCAGAGACGCAGAGTACGCGGAGGAAAAAATATAACTGAAGAGTTCCAACGCGAAGCCAGTCTGCCGATCGAATATTTCCCAACCGATAGCACAGCAATCCCCGATTCCCCCCGACTCACCCTGGTGGTGGTGGATCCTGAGGAAGAGTGGACGGACGAAGGCAGCCTTCGAGATCGGATCGCCCAATGGACCACTAGCCGCGGCAAAACGCCCCGGCTCTATCCGGCCGCCCTGGTCTGGTGTGTTCGCAAGCGAGGGCGGGACCTGCGAGAGAAGGTGGCGATGTGGCTGGCCTGGCAGCGAGTGGAGAGGGACGTGCGGGAAGAAATCCTTGGCTCCGATTACGAAAAAGCAGACCTTCGCGAGATCGAAGTCAAAATCAAAGACGCCCTGGAGCAAGCCAAAGAGGAGGTCTGGGGGAGTTACCGCTTTGTCCTTCTGGCCGACAGCGCCGCCCCAGGCGGATTACGGGTGATCGACGTGGGAGCCGGCCATTCCAGCGGAGCGGACACATTGTGCGGCCGGGTGATCTCCGCCCTGACGGCGGAAGGACTCCTCAACTCCTCGGTCAGTGCCAGCTATATCGACCGCAATTGGCCTCCCGCCCTCAAACCGACCGGCGCATGGCCACTCCCTGGTCTGCGCCAGAGCTTCTTGAACGGCGCACTGACCCGATTGGTGGACCCGGATAGCGTTCTGCGCGGGAAGATCGTCGAGTTTGTCGAGCGGGGCGAGTTCGGGCTGGCATCGGGGCCCAACCCGGACGGAACTTACGAGCGGGTATGGTTCAAAGAACTTGTCCCGTCCGATGAAGTGGCCTTTGAACCGGGCGTTTTCCTGCTCACGAAGGAAAAAGCCGCCGCCCTAAAAAAGCCCCTCCAACCCCCACCCGAAGTCGAGCCCCCGAAACCACCCCCCTTTACTCCGGAAAAGGATCGCCGTGACGATACCCCCCCAAAGCCGACACCCACACCCACTACCACGAGAATCCGAGTTTCTGGCAGTATCCCCCCGGAAATGTGGAATCGGCTAGGCACCCAGATTCTAACCAAGCTCCGATCCGGTCGGGACTTGAACATCTCCGTCTTGCTGGAGGCCTCCATGGACGCCCCTTGGGTCGAAGGGCTCCGGGATGAACTCCGGCGGATCATCGGCGAGTTGGGCCTGGAGGGGATGCTGACCGTGGAGTGTACCCACACCACACAGAACCTTGGCCAGACAGTCCATCATGGGAAGCCAATACAAACGATTCGGTCCATAGCTCCGCCAGAAACGCATCGAGCGGGGCTATAGTCTGCGGAAGTTTGCCCAATGGGTCGGCGTCAGCCCAACGTACCTCTCGCTGGTCGAGCAGGGAAACCTCCAGCCGCCTACTGCCGATCGAGTCAAACGCATGGCAGAACTGCGGGCGAAAACCCCGATGAGTGGATCGCCCTGGCGGGCCGAGTGCCGGAGGATTTGCCGAAAATCATCCAAAGACACCCACGACAAATTCTGGAACTTTTGCGCGAAGCTAGCGGCTTGACGGCCCAGCAGATCGAGCGACTTCGGGAGCTGGCCCGAAGGATGAAAAAGAAAAAGGGAACCTCTGAAAAATCCTGAAAATGTAGTGCACGATATGGACTTTCGATTATGTTTTCGGTCTCGAAGGGTGCCGAGGCGCGCTACAACGGATTGGGTGCTCGCATGGCCAGCAGCCCAATAGAGAGGGTTGGCCGAAAAATCTCCTGAAATACTTATCTTTTGCCCACATGAAGGATTCAGAGGTTCCCAAGGAACAACTCCCCCAAAAAAAGGTCCCCATGCCCCAGGCGCCGGAAGCCACGACCTTGAAGGATTCAGAGGTTCCCAAGGAACAACTCCCTATGGCGTTGAGAGACTCACCATAAGCCAATGCGCCAAGTGCCGGCGCCGGCCACCCGATATTCTCCCACGCCGAATCGGCCTCCCCACAAAAGCCAAGGAAGCAGCACGACCGGCACATCGGTAAACACGGCGCCTCCGACCAGGCCTCGTAAGCAATACCGTTGCGCTTGGCGATGGCTCAGATGCATTTGCCGGAATGGTTTCCAGAAGGCGGCTTGGGTGGGGACGGAATCGGCCAATTGTTTCAGTCCTTGAAAATCCACATGGTCTTCCAGAAGGCCTTGGCCGAACTGCCCAAACGCCCGGCCCACCGTGCGCAGACAGGCTCGAAACAACCGGCCAAAATCCGGTCCGGGGCTGCCCAGACCAGGTGCTCTGGAAGAGCGCTGCCCGGCACACATGGGCTTTGGGTGGGCCGCTCCGTTCAGATCCACACACGCCGACTGCCCCCCGATTTGCCGCTGGGTGTCCTCCATCGGCTCCCCGTGGACCGAGTCGAAAGAATTCCGGCTGTTTTCGCCGGGTTGGGAGGAGAAATGGTTCCCTGGGGGCCGAGGGGAGGGGATTTCCGAGCCATCCCTACCGACTTTGTCCGAGGAGTCTTTGAGAAACAAGGGGGCGGTCAGTTCCAGCCGGAGCCAGGGAATCCGCCCCGCCTCCAGATGGGAGCTGTTCAGATCGCTCACACGGAGCCGATGGATTCCGGCCGGCCAATCGACTTCCGGCTCCATGAGGGTAAAACGTACTTTGATCTTGTGTTTACCTAATCGGAAGGGCACATCGGGCGACTGGAGATATTCGAGGATGAGGTGCCCGGCTTGGATGGCCCGTTGGCCCAGCAGACAGAGGCGGACTTGAACTGCATCGCCCGGCTCGGCCCAGTTGTCGACCGGGAAAAACGGCGCCAGGCAGATGGCCCGCTGACCATCCGCCTGAGCTTTGCCAAACCGCCAATCGGACGGCGGATCCGGCTCAAAGGTCAGCCCGTAGGGGCAGTCCTGCTGATGCGGACAGCCGCGGCAAAACCGCCAGCGACGCTGTTGCTCTTGCGGCGGCCATCGGCAAAAGTGCTGCTTGATCTGTTGGGCCAGCATCCCTCGAATGGCCGGTCCTAGCCAAGGGACCAACGGCCCAGCGCTGGCAAAATCCATCCGTAAAAACTGCGTCTGGACCCAGAGTTCCATTTGTTCACCCTTCGGATTTGGAGGGGCTTCCGAAATTTTCTTGTCTGAGCATCTTGCTTCAGCGGCTCAGAGAATCGACTCCGTAAGGTGGTCGCCTGGAGTTTTGGAGGTGGTTGGGAAGTTTTCGTCTCGCCTCCTGGATGTCCTAGAAGCTGTTCAAGTCCACGTTTGGCTTCTGGGGTGTTTCGGAAGTTTTCGTGGGAGCCGCCGTGGGGCGAATCAGGAGGTCCAAGGCTGGTTAGCGGTTCACCTGCCAGAGCTCGAATTTTTCGGTAAAGGGTTTGGGGCGACGTGTATTTTTATCCATTTCCGCCTGGCAGACCAAAGCAAAGCTGCCCGTCGGCATCGCATCGTACAAAGCTAAATTCATGATTCGTTGCCCCGGAGTTAAGTCCACCACCAGCCGATCTCCGGACATCCTATGTAAAAAGTCCCGGATGGCGTTCTGGAATTCCTGAAGCAGTTCTTCCCGCGTTTGCCCGGTAAAACGATGCTTCTTCAATGCGCAATCCTCTCCTATCGTCTCTTCGACCATCGGGATTTCGGTGGCCATCTCCTCATTATACAGCAGTAAACACTGTTGAGGTTGCAGCACCCCTACCGTCAATGCCTGCAGATCAAATCCTTTGCTGACAATGCTGACCAACAGGGGGGCTTCCTCCCGGAACCGAGGGACCTGTTGGTGGATGGCAGGTCGCCAGGCTTCTCGCACCTCGGGTAGAATATATTCCCTATAATATTGGCGGGCTTTGGCGTCGTCGGGAATGCGAAGGAAGTAGGCGGAACGTTGTTTTCTAGAGGCCTCCGGCCCCGGCGGCACTTCCAACTGATCCAGATATTCACGGAGCGATTCCCGGAGCTTCCGGGTCCCGGCACGCAGAGGCAAAAGGTGCAATCCATGGGCGACGGCGTGAAAATCCCCGTTCTTTTCTAGTTCCTTTTGTTGTTGCTCGGGCACAAAGAGCACCTTGGCCCCCCACTCGATTGCCAAGGCTGCCTTTTGCGGCAGGCCTTCGATCGGCTGAATGCCGCCATCCGCCCAAGCACCGGTGGCCCACACGGTGGGATCGGGTTTCCCTTCCCATGTGGCTAAAAACAAACCCGCCGCCAAGGAAGCAAACGCGGATTCATACGATCCGACCAGCAACTCTTGCGCCGGGCCTGGAGGGAATTGCTCGATAGCCGGCACAAGCCGCCAATTCGCCTCCTTGACCGACGGCTCTTCTTCGGCTACCTGCTGGAGGACCCGATCGGCAATCTGGCGTAAACCCTCCGGCAGGCGAGGGTCGTGCGCGCCAGACGGTTGATCTGCCGGGCGTCGCTGCCAGCGGAGCGGTAAAACGGCGGCCTCCCGCAGGGCAGGATATTTCTCGGCATTCATCAGCACGGTAACCACCCAGCAACTGCCCGCATCCTGCGGCAGGGCCGGCCGCTCCCTCCACGGCTTGAGCATCTCCGTCCAGATAGGATCGTCGGCCAGATAGGCGGCGGCTTTTTCCAGGACCTCCGGCTTCAAAAGCCAGCGGGAAAGTCCTTGAAGCCCTAACGCTAACCTCCCTGCCTCCCGGTCGGTGAGGGTTTCCGGAGGCTTGGACAACAGGTCTTTCCATTCCGACATCATACGGGGCGGCCTCGGAATCTAGGGTCCGTCGGGGATCAAAAAGGAGGGTCGATAGGGTGCCTCCGGGATAATTTTACCCATTCGGTGGGCTGGAGTCCTGTTCAGGAAAACCTTCCAGGGGAAGTTCTTCCCAAGGGGTAAGGTCTGGGCCGATTTTCAAGGTTGGATCGGCACCTGCCTGGATCGCCCTCTGCAATTCTTCTAAGGAGAAGGCAGCCCGGCCCTGCTCGTCCAAGACGGCCTGCAGCCCGGCCAAGACCACCGGTTGACCGGCCAACTCGGTTGCCTTCGCGGCGTCTTCGGTACGAAAGACTTTCAGATACACCGGTTGACCAACCACCGGTCGCAACGGCACAGGCATATCAGCGATGTACTTTCCCTCCGGGGAACGCCAATGGGCTACCGCCACTTCCGGCGACTCCACCGCTGGTTGGGCCGCCATGGCCATCGCTGCCGGTAATCGTTTGATCATCTCATGCCAACGCCGCCGCATGCGGATGGCCAAGGCCGCCGCAACGAGCACCTCCGGCTGGGGAGCCTCCACGGGAGATGGAGTACTAGGCTGACGCCTTTCCATCATCCGGCGCCACACTTCCCCGGCCGGCAGCGTGCGCCGACAGTATTCTGTAATTTGCTGGTCCACTCTCTCCAACGTGCCGTCCAGCCACCATGGTAAAACCTCCTTGTAATCGCCGGCTAAACTCTGCCGCCAATTCTCCAAAAGCGGCAGGTTAACCAAGGTAGAGAGCAGCGCAAGGTTTTCCGGGGTCTGCAGGGCCTCGTCGAACACCGCGAGCGCATCAACATACCGATTCACTGCATCCCAGAGTTCTATGGAAGCCGGTTCATTCCAGCTCGCATCTTGAGCTTCCGAAAGAGCCTCCAGAACAAAGAGGGCTTCCATTCTGGCTTCTAATAACTCGGCGCCCATTGTTTCGGCCAATTCCGGTTCGGCTTGGTCCCACCGGACACCCAATTGTTCCGCGCGCTCGATCCATTGTCGAAGGAAAGTTTCTCCTATCTCCGCCGCGGCGATGGCTACCTGAGGATGTAAGGTGCCATCTATGTCCACGGGGACAAGGACCCCAAACGCCCGGCATCGGCCCAGCGCCACCGCTAGTTGGTACGCCGCTCGTTTGGCCTCCTCGGAAACCGCTTTCGGTTCCCGGGTCTCGAACTCTTCTAGGGAGGCCGCTTCGAGGGCCTCCTGGAGTTCTTCCAGCCAGCCGAACGGATCATTCCCATTGGTCCAGTCTTGGCGCATGGTCATGGCAGTACCCATCCGTACAAAAGATTATCGCGAAATATGGAAATTTGTATAATATATCCGATAGCGGTTTTCGATCTGCTTCACCGGGCAAAGTCCCTCCCCAAATGCAGGCAAGTTGGGGCAGGAAACTGGCACATTCACGGGTGGTCGCACCACGTCTCATTTTCTCGTTCGCAGCCTCGTTGGCGGAGCCGGTGTCGTTTGGGACGTTTGCCTGGGGCCGGGCCGGCCGCCTCCCACGGTTCCAACCGGCCCCGCCACGGACTGCCCGGCGCCGCTGATAAAAACCCCCACGTTTGAGGGGTTACAAACCGAAACCCGTACCGATAGTCGGCCTTTTCCGACCGTACTTCCACGCTGTGTTCTGGTCCTGGCAGACATAAGCTCCTCTGATCGGCACTTCGGGGGCAATACCTCCACAGGATCATCTTGACTACCTGTTTCCATCGGCTGCTCCTATCTGTTACTACGCAGGCCGTCTGCGGATAGTAACAGGTCATCAGAAATCCTTTCTGTTTTCTTCCGCAGACAAAGGCGGTAGCCCCGCCGGGCAGCACCAGAAGCCACACTTGGCCACGGGGCCGGCCGGATTTGCCTTCCCCGTATAGCAACGCCAACGGCCGTTCTAGACTCTGCCGGATTTCCTTTCCTATCGCCTCCCATGCCTGACGGGCCGCCTCCGTGTCCGGGGAACCGGCTAGCTCCATCTGCCGAAGCTGCCCGCAGACCTGCTCCGAAAGCATCTCCTCCCACGGCTCCAAGGAAGAACGGATATGCTTCTCATGAATATGTATCCATGCATTCACGTGCAATGCGATGGCGATCCGTGCACCCGCCGGTGCCTCCGGATCACGTGGGTCCGGCAAATCCGGCCATTCGACCAAATACTCCGGTTCCTGGCAGTTCCCTACGCTCATGGCTCTACCTTTCCCGAAACAATTCCCGTAGAATCCCTCTGGCTCGATACCAATGTTGCCGGAGGGTATCAAACGGCATTCCCAAATACTCCGCTAAAAGCCGTAGCCGATCCAACGGGTCGTCATACTTGGCTATCTCCGGCGGGGGAAAATCCTCTGCCAACCCCGCCTCCTGACGCCATGCAGACCAGACCTCCCCGGGAATCCGTTCCACCAACCCTGCCGCCGCACAGGCAATCGCCCGGCGTAACACGGGGAGTTTTCTGAGAATCTCCAATTGCCGGTGCGAAAGCGCTTCATTGGCACTCACCTGTTCCCAAATAGGCCTTTGTTTATTGTCCCGAACGGTGGCTTCCCATGGTAACTGGTCCATTTCGGATTGTTCCGGGTAAGGTCCAAATTTTGCCCGCTCCCGCTTAGCTCGGCGTCCCCGGTCGATGGCCCAGTTAGAAAGCACTTGGGAACACCAGCCACAAAAGCATCCCGCTGACGAGTCAAACTGCGGTAGTTTTCCCCAGATATAACCAGGTGCCTCTTTGTAAAGGTCTCGTGCCTGTTGCCAAGAAAAGCACCGCTTGAATGCTATCTTTTTGGCCAAGGGCTTGATATAGCGTTCCGCGAGTTCTTCGAAGGCCCGATTGCGTTGTTCTTCTTGGCCTTGCCGGGTCTGCTGGATCAAGAGGGTGGCGTGTTGGCAAACAGAATGTTGTTCTTCGGCAGCGTTGGACCCCACGGAGAATCCTCCCTTGACTAGGATAAGCGTCTTCGTCCACCAGAAGGATGCCATCTGAAGGTATCAAATTTTCTCTTCTTTGTCGAGCACCCCTCTTCGTGGGAGATTTGGTAACCGACTTGGCAGTTGGTCCATGCATGACCAGGTTCCCCCGGCCAAGGTTTCCGCTTCAGCACGTTGTCTTAAGGACCTGGCAGTCCAAGAAAAAGCAAAGGGGCCTTTTGGGCCCCGGCCCCTGCGGTTCCCTTCAGGGGCATCTGTGCTGCCTGAGAGCATGGTGGGAGGGGTGGGCAGGCGGATTATTTCATGATGGCCTCCACGGCAGTTTCGGCCGCCTTTTCCCCGGCCCAGTAGCCGCCTATGGCGCCGGCGATTCCGCCGATGGCGCCTCCGATGGCCGTGCCGATGCCGGGGCAGATGGCCGTTCCGATGGCCGCTCCCGCAGCAGCGCCGCCCCAGCCGCCCGCCGCACCGCCGGCGTACCCCACCACAGCTCCCCCCACCGTGTTCACGTGGGCTTTATAGCGCTGCGCCTCCGTGATCTGCCCGGAGTCGTAGGCCTTTTCCGTCTCTCGCCAATTGTACGCGCGGATACCCATATCGACTGCTATCCCAATCTCCCCGAGTACTTTGAGTACTTTGAGACCACGCAGCCCCCTCGCGCTCGGGATCTCGCTAAGCTTGGCGGCCTGTTGGGCGGTCTCGTTGCGGGAACGGCTGGCCTCAGCAAGTCGCTGGCTGGCTCTTTGGACCTGTCGGCTGGCCGACTTCACGCCCCCTTCGAGGCTGTGATGGCCTTGGGATTCCTGGAATGGTCCACTTTCCGAGGGTGTCGAATTCGCTTGGCCGTTGTTGGGGCGACCGGCTTGTCCCTCGGGAGCGGAAGCTGGCCTAGTCCTCCCATCCTGGGTTGGTTTCGAAGCGGCCTTTTCCGGCGCCGGGTCCATACCGGGGATGCGGTACCTCCGGCCTATTTCCTGCGCCAATCGTTGGGCCTCTGGAGTGCATTTGGTAACTTTTTCCACCTTAGGCGGTTTCGGATCGCCCAGGACATGTTCGGTCCGCACGATATGCACTTCCAAGTTGCCCTCCGCGGCTGCTTTGATCACTGCTTCGGCCGCTTCCCGTTCCGCCGCGGAGACGTTCGGGTTATGGAGCACCTGCTCGGCCGACTTGACCGCCCATTCCGGCGTGCCTTGCTGGTAGCCGTAGGCACGACTCAACGGCGAGGTACCTCCCTTGGCCTCCAGCACAATGACCTTCCCCGTCTTGGGCGCTCGACAGACTATATCCGGCCCTTGAGGCATCTTTCGTCCCGTGCCGTCGAAGATCCGTTCAAATTGTTGTTCACGTGCATATCGCCGGGCGCCCTCCATCCCAATTTGCTCCGCAATTGTTATCCGCTCTTGGAGAGTGGCATTCAGCCATTCTTGCTGGCCCGGGGAGAGCTGTTTGGTC
>Ga0308418_1001639_pt1 | contig 11581 bp, 10 predicted proteins | sample HotsprSampleR4cd_FD_203517 | JGI IMG/M metagenome (GOLD analysis project Ga0308418, IMG submission 203517) | Hot spring phototrophic mat microbial communities from Mushroom Spring, Yellowstone National Park, Wyoming, United States - 20090729_R4cd ... | reverse complement strand
GCACTTTTTGTAGCGCGTTTGGGCTATAATATAGGCGGCGGTGTGGAATAACGCCTGCGGTAGCGCGTATGCGAGTGAGCATCTTTGGGTTAGGCTATGTCGGAGCGGTGTCGGCGGCGTGTCTCGCAAAAGAGGGGCACACGGTCATTGGCGTCGATGTTGACCCCCACAAGTTAGACCTCATCCGTCAGGGGAAGGCGCCCATCGTCGAAGCGAACTTGGAGCCGTATCTCAAGCAGGCGGTGGAGTCGGGCAGGCTGACCGTGACCGACGACCCCACCGAAGCAGTCCACAACAGCGAGATCTCCCTGCTGTGCGTGGGCACACCGAGCAAGGAGAACGGCGACCTGCGCACCGACTACTTAGAGCGCGTCGCCCGCCAAATCGGCGAGGCGCTCATCACGAAGCAGGCGTATCACATCGTGGTCATTCGCAGCACGATTCTGCCCGGCACGGCGGAAGAGGTCGTGCTGCCCATTCTTGAGGAGGCGTCGGGCAAGCTCGTGAACGAACACTTCGGGCTGGCGGTCAACCCTGAATTCCTGCGCGAAGGCACAGCCATCGCCGACTTCTACGACCCGCCATTCACAGTGGTCGGCGCGCTGCGCCCAGAGGACGCCGAAACCGTCGCCGCCCTCTACGAGTCGGTCAAAGCGCAGCTGTTTTTAGTTTCCATTCGCACGGCGGAGATGATCAAATACGCCTGCAACGCCTTCCACGCCCTCAAAATCACCTTCGCCAACGAGCTGGGCATGCTGTGCAAGGCGGAGGGCGTCGATAGCCACGAGGTAATGCGCGTCTTCTGCGCCGACACGAAGCTGAATATCTCCTGCAAGTACCTTACGCCTGGCTTCGCGTTCGGCGGCTCGTGCCTGCCGAAAGACCTGCGCGCCCTCACCTACCGCGCCCGTGCAAACGATTTGGAACTGCCTATGCTCGAAGCCATCCTGCCCAGCAACCGCCACCAGATTGAAGAGGTCGCCAAGCAGATTGTGCGTCTGCGTAAACGCAAGGTGGGGCTGTTTGGGCTGTCGTTCAAGCCTGGCACCGACGACCTGCGCGAAAGCCCCCTCGTCGAACTCGCCGAGCAACTCATCGGCAAGGGCTACCGCCTGCTGATTCACGACCCGAATGTCTCGTATGCCGCGCTGTACGGCTCGAACAAGGCGTACATCGAGCGCGAAATCCCGCACATTCGCGAAATCCTGCGCGAGGACGCCCGCGAAGTCGTCCAACACGCCGAAGTGCTTGTAATTGGGCACCTTGATTCCGCAGCGCGTGAGGCAATCCTCGCCGAGCATCGCGAGAACCAAGTCATCGTCGACCTTGCCCGCGCGCTGACACCCGATGCAATGAGAGGGCGCTATGTCGGACTGTACTGGTAAACCGAAAGGAAGAGTGCTGATATTAGTGGAGAATCTGCCCGTGCCAATGGACAGGCGCGTGTGGCAAGAGTCGCTCGCGCTGACCGAAGCGGGCTACGAGGTGTCGGTCATCTCGCCGCGTCCCAAAGACGAGCCTGAATACATGGAGCTTAACGGCGTGCATCTGTACCGCTACCCGATGCCACCGCCCACCAAAAGCGTGCTGAGCTTCCTCTACGAGTTCAGCTACTGCTGGCTGCAGACTTGGCGATTGGCGCGGCGCGTCTGGCGCGAACGCGGCTTCGATGTGATTCAGACCTGCAACCCGCCCGACACCTTCTGGCTTATTGGGCGCTGGTACAAACGCAAGGGCGTCAAGTTCGTGTTCGACCAGCACGATTTGTGCCCCGAGCTGTACGAGTCGCGTTTCAATCGGCGCGACCTGTTTCACAAGGGCTTGCTGTGGCTGGAGAAGCAGACCTACCGCACCGCCGACGCTGTGATTGCCACCAACGAATCGTATCGGCGCGTGGCGATGGAACGCGGGGGCATTTCGCCCGACCGAATCACGGTGGTACGCAGCGGACCGTTGGCCAGCCGATTCCAGCGTGTGCAGCCCGATCCTGCCCTCAAGCGCGGACGCCCCTACATGGGGGTCTACCTCGGCGTGATGGGCGCGCAGGACGGGGTGGACTACTTGCTGCGCGCGATTGCCCATGTCGTGCATACCTTCGGCTATCACCAGTGCCACTTCGCGCTGATTGGCGGCGGCGATATGTACCCCGACCTCGTTAAACTGTCGCACGAGTTGAACCTCACCGACTTCGTGGAGTTCACGGGGCGCATCCCCGACGACGACCTGCTGCGCTACTTCAGCACCGCCGACATCGCCCTTGCGCCCGACCCGCTCAACCCCCTCAACGATGTCTCCACGATGAACAAGGTCATCGAATACATGGCGGTCGGGCTGCCGATTGTCTCATTCGACCTCAAAGAGTCGCGCTACTCCGCACAAGACGCAGCGGTCTACATCCCGAACAACGACGAGAAAGCCTTCGCGCAGGCGATTATCGACTTGCTGAACAACCCCGAACGCCGCCGCCAGATGGGCGAGTTCGGACGCAAACGATTCTTAGAGTGCCTCAGCTGGGAACACAGTCGCGAGAAACTGATCGAGTTCTATGATAACCTGATGATGCAACCGTGCAGGCGCGGCAAATCTGTAGGTAAATAGGCAACGACGATGCGAAAGCTGATTCTGGCATACGCAGGGGACTTTGCCGAGTATCCGATGGGCGGCGTATTGGAGTATACGAAGAACTTCGCCCGCTACGCCCCCGTCGAACTCTACTGCGTCGGCATCACGACCGACCCCGACCTGCCCCTGCGCCAGTGGACGACCGTGCGCCTGAAAAACTCCGCGCGCCCGTTCCTGCCCCTGCTGTTTGTGGACGACGAGAAGCAGCGTCGCTCGAAAATCCCGCTGAACTTCAAGTTCCTGAACGCGCTCAAGCGGCAGAAGGCGGAGTTCCTGCGGATGGGCGCGGCGGTCTACATCCAGCGCGCCGAACACGGGCTGGCGTTCCTGCACGACGACATCCCGCTCTACTTCAACACGCACGGGCAGTCGGCGTTTTTCGAGAAGTGGACGACGCACCCGCTGTTTCGCTGGCGGGCATTTCGCGCGTGGTTCCAGCGGATGGAGGCGCGCGTGATCGCCCGCGCGCAGGGCGTGTTTACCATCAGCCCCGCCGACCACGACTACTATGTCGCCAAGTTCCCGCAGCACGCGCATAAAATCCACTACACGCCGCTGGGCATCGAGACCGACGAATACACCCCGCCCGGCGAACGCCCCCGCGGCGCGCCGCAGATTCTGTTCGTGGGCAGGCTGGACGCCTCGAAGGGGCTGGATCTGCTGATTGCGGGCTTCGCGCGGTTCCACCAGCGCTACCCCGACGCGACGCTCACCATTGTCGGCGGCTCGCACGATTTCAACCCCGTCGAGACCGAAGTGCGCAACGCTATCGCGCAGCACGGAGTCTCCGACTCTGTAGTGATGACGGGCTTGCTGCCGCGCGAGGCGATTTTGCCGTATTATTATCAGGCGGATGTGTTCGTGATGACCTCGCTGTGGGAAGGGCTGCCGACCGCGCTGCTGGAAGCGCTCGCGTGCGGCGTGCCCGCCGTGGTCACGAATGTCGGCGGCATGCCCGCTGTCGTCAAAGACGGCGAGAACGGCTATGTGCTGCGCGAGCGCGACCCCGAACAGTTGGCAGCCCTCATCGAACGCTGCTACCAGAATCGTGACACACTCAGCCCTGCCGCGCGACACACCGCCGAGCAATACTCAATCAAAGCGCACGCCGAGAAAGTCTGCCACTTGATGGGGCTGACCCTGATGCCCCAGCCAATCGCGCAGGAGTTAGTATGCTGAAAGAGCCTGAGATGGAGCGAGTCGGTTCGCTTGAGGAGCCGCCGCGCAAGGTTCTCTTGGTACTGGAGAACCTGCCCGTGCCGCACGATCGCCGCATGTGGCAGGTGGCGACCTCGCTGCAGCGCGCGGGCTACCATGTGTCGGTCATCTCGCCCCGACCGCCCGAAGACCCTGACTACTGCGTGCTGGAGGGCGTTCACCTCTACCGCTACCCGATGCTACCCCCCACCCACAGCGTCGGCAACTTCGTCAAGGAGGCGCTCTACTGCCTGTGGCACACCTTCCGACTCAGCAAGCGCGTGGAACGCGAGCAGGGCTTCGATGTGTTCCATGTGGGCAACCCGCTGGACATCTTCTGGTCTATTGGGCTGTATTACAAGGCGCGCGGCAAAAAGTTCGTCTACGAGCATCGCGACCTATGCCCCGAACTCTACGAAGTGCGCTTCAAAAAGCGCGGACTGTTTTATCACCTGCAGGTGCTGTTCGAGCGCTGGTCTTATCACCTGGCGGATATGATTATCGAGATGAACGAGTCGTACCGCCAGAACGCGCTGGAGCGCGGCAAGGCAGACCCCGAGAAGATTGTGATTGTGCGCAGCGGTCCGCGCGCCTCCGAGTTCATGCCCGTAGAACCTGACCTGAGCGTCAAGCGCGGCAAAAAGCACCTCGTGTGCTACTTGGGCATTATGGGACCGCAAGACGGCACGGACATCTTCGTCAAGGCAGCGCATCATATCGTCTACACACGCGGCTATCGCGATGTGCATTTCCTTGCGATTGGCTCAGGCGACTGTTTGGAGGAGGTCAAGCAACTGGCGCAGCAACTGAACCTGAACGACTACATCACCTTCACGGGCTTCGTGCGCGAGCGCGACCTGCTGCTGCGCTACCTCAGCGCCGCCGATGTGGGCGTCGCCAGCGACCCCGACAATACCTACACCGCGCGCTCGACCATGAACAAAATCATCGAGTTTATGGCGGTCGGCGTGCCCATCGTTGCCACGCAGAGCATCGAGAACAAGTGGTCGGCGCAGGACGCGCTCATCTCGCCGCCAGATGACCGCCCCGAATCGTTCGGCGACGCCATCTTGGAACTGCTGATGGACGACGAGCGCCGCCGCTTCATGAGCCAATACGGGCGTCAGCGGTTTCTGGACTGCCTCAGTTGGGAGCGCAGCGAGCAGGTGCTACTCACGGCATACGATCGGCTGTTTTGCGGTCTGCCGCCCAACGCGCCGTGCGGGAAATAATTTGTAGCGTATGCTGTTATACCAACTGTGTAGGCAGGGTTTATATTTGCCCCCTCCTTGAGGTTCCCCCGCTTCGCGAGGGGAACCACGCCTGGGTTCGGTTCCCCCTGCGAGCAGGGGGAACCTTACGGAGGGGGTCTTGTTCGTCCGCGTTTTCGAAGGTTTGAGGCGGCGATTGGTAGAAGTGGCAGGATTTTCTACCGCCCAGTCGAAAATTGCGCGCGGAGGCGTCAACGATGATTCAATCGCGCTGGATGTTCGGACTGACGGCGGCGTTGCTGCCGCTGCTGCTGGTGAGCGCATCGATTTCGGAGGGGCGATTCGTGGGCATGCGCCTCGATAACGGCGCGCTGGTTCCCAATCCCCCGCCCTACGACCCCAACAACCCCGACACGGGACTACAGAAAGCCTTCCCGACCGAAATCGTGCAGCCCGCCGACAACCCCACCACGCCCGAAAAGGTGGAACTGGGCAAGCTGCTGTTTTTCGACCCCATCCTGTCGGATGACAACACGCTTTCGTGCGCGCACTGCCATCATCCGCACTTGGGCTTCTCGGACGGGCTGCCGCGTTCGCGCGGGCGCGGGGGCAAAGGCGCAGGGCGCGAGCGCACAGGCGGTATCGAACTCACGCGCGGCGCGCCCAGCCTGTGGAACACGGTCTACAACCATCGCCAGTTCTGGGACGGACGTGCGGCGCACCTCGAAGAGCAGGCGCGCATGGTCATCACCACGCCCGAAGAGGTGAACGCCGACCCCGCCGAACTCGTGCGCGAACTGAAAGCTATTCCCGAATACCGCGCCCTCTTCGATAAAGCCTTCGGCGGCAAGGACGGCGAGGCAATTACCTTTAAGAATATCACCTACGCGATTGCGGCGTTCCAGCGCACGCTGGTCAGTTTCAACTCGCGCTTTGACCGCTACGCGGCAGGCGACGGCAGCGCGCTTAGCCCGCAAGAGAAGCGCGGGCTGAAACTGTTCCTGTCGCCCAAGACGCGCTGCAACGAGTGCCACGGCATTCCCGTGTTCGCCGACCGCAACTTCAAAGTGATTGGCGTGCCCGACCCGAAAGACGGACCTGCGGATGTTGCCAAGCCTGAAGCCGAACGCGGGCGCGGCGGCGGTCCCAACGGCGCGTTCAAAATCCCCACCCTGCGCAATATCGCCCTCACCGCGCCCTACATGCACAACGGCGCGTTCGAGACGCTGGAAGAGGTGCTGGACTTCTACGCGGGCGGCGGCGGGCGCGGGCTGGGTCTCGATGTGCCCCTGCAAGACGACAAAATCCGCAAGTTCGCCCTCACCCCGCAGGAGAAGGCTGACCTAATCGCGTTCCTACTTGCGCTGACCGACGAATCCGCACTGCCCCAGGTTCCCAAGCGCGTGCCGTCGGGGCTGCCCGTCGTACAGCCTCAAGTCCCACGCCTGCCCACCCGCCTGAATCTCAACAGCCCCGAACTGCGCCGTATTCAGCAGATGCAACGCCGTGCGGAGAACACTCTATCGGCAACGCGCACACGCGAATCCCTCCTCACCCCGACCCTCTCCCCCCTTACTAAGGGGGGAGAGGGCACGGGAGTGGGGGGATTCCGCGCCACAGTGCAGGGTTCTCCCCCTTCCCCCTTGCAAAGGGAGGAGAGGGGCAAGGTGAAAGGTTCACCATCGCCCGCCCGCGTCGTGGAGGTGCGCCCTGGCGAGAGCATCCAGGAAGCCGTCGACAAGGCGGGGCGCAACGGCGTCGTGCGCATCTACCCCGGTACCTACCACGAGAATGTGCTGGTCATCCATCACGGCGTGACCATCGAGGGCGTCATCCGCAACGGCAAGCGTCCCGTGCTGGACGGGCGCAATCGCCTGCCCGACGCGATTTCGGGGCTGGGCAACGACTTCAAGGTGATGAACCTCGAAATCCGCAACTATCAGGGCAACGGCGTCGTGGTGCATAAGGCGCGGAATGTCGTCTACCGCAACCTCATCCTGCACAACACGGGGCTGTACGGCGTCTACCCCATCGAGTGCGACGGCGTGCTGGTGGAAGACTGCAAGGTGTCGGGCACGCGCGACGCGGGCATCTATGTCGGGCAGTCGCGCAATATCGTCGTGCGCCGCAACGAAGCCTTCCAGAATGTCACGGGCATTGAAATCGAAAACTGCGTCAACGCCATCGTGGAAGACAACTATGTCCACAACAACACGGGCGGCATTCTGGTCTTCCTGCTGCCGTTTAACCCCTCCAAAGTGCAGGACGGGTGCATCGTGCGGCGCAACCGCGTCATCAACAACAACACGCCCAACTTCGCCGACCCCGAAGCGATTGTGAGCAATGTGCTGAAAGGCACGGGCATCATGCTGCTGGCGGCGGACAACACCGAAGTCTACGAGAACGAAATCGTCGGCAACGGCACCTTCGGGATTATGACGATTGGGCTGCGCCAGATTTTCCCTGCGCCGACGCCGCTGGATGTAGACCCCAACCCCGACGGCAACCGCATCTACAACAACACCCTGCGCGACAATGGCAAAGACCCCGACGAGCGGCTCAAGCGGTTCGGCATCCCGCCCGTAGACCTGCTATGGGACATGACGGGCAAAGGCAACACTTGGAACCAGCCTGATGGGACGCGGTTCCCGCCAGTGTTGCCGAGTGGCACATAGTCTGACGAGTGTGGGGTGGCGCATCGCGTGCCCCACCCCCGCTCTGTTCAATCGACCTTCTCTTGAGCCAACTCAAGAGCCTTACGAAGCAGCTCTGGTGAACATCGGAAGCCTAACGCTCGCATTTGCTGAAGAGAATCTCGCACACTCCTGATATGCCCTGACTGTTCGGCACGGATCAATAGCCCGACAGTGCCTACGACGCGCAGTCCGTAGCTCAGAGCTACACGCCGCGCTGGAGGTCATCCAAAATTACCTCCACCTGCTCACCGCTATGAGACAGTTCTAATCTTAAGGTGATAACTTCTGCCTCACCTGCGCCAAGCATCAAGCGTAGAGTTTGAACAAGCAAGTGGTTGCTTGGCGAACGCGAAATGTATCCTGCCAGCAGACTGCCAAATTCTTCCTGAACTGCAGGTGGAATTATGACCTCTGAATACAGTTGCAGCGGCAGGGTTTCCATCTGAACCTCCGACAAACCAATCAAGCAACTGGTATCCGCTATGCCTACTCGCTGCCCCACTCTTGAACCTCACGCTCCAACTCATCGGGGTCGTAGCGATAGAGCGGAACTCCATAGTGCGCCAATATCTCCATAAATGCGCGAACCGAGTATCCCGCCAGCTCCGCTGCTTTGCCCAGCGAGAGCCGCTCGGTTTCGTACAACTTGACCGCCAACAACAGGCGCGCCTCCTCTGCAGAGACCGTTGTCGGTAGCTCCAACTCTATCTTCGCCACTTGGAATCCTCCAGAGCGTAGTATACCTGCTGTTTCGTAGGGGCAAAAACCTCGCCCACCTGTGGTTTTGCAGGAAATCCATCGGGCGCGGCGAATCTCCCACTCCCGATGACGCTTCTGCAGGAGCCGCCAATTCGGGAGGCGCGCTCGCACGCGCCCGTGCGGTTCGGACGCACCCTACTGCTGGGACTTGTGGGTAGCACGGCGACCTCCATAATTGTCGCCGCTGCCGAGCTGGTGGCGCAGACCATCCAAATCGGGATGATGCAGCTGCCCCCAGCGGTCGTTGCGCTGTTTTTCGTGGTGGTGCTGGTGAACCGCATGGTGGCGTGGGTGCGTCCGCACGCTGCGCTGCGCACACCTGAACTCGTGGTGGTGTTCGTGATGATGCTCTTTAGCGCGATGATTGCCTCGCGCGGCGTGATGGAGCGGCTCCTGCCCGCTCAGGTCGGCGTTAGCTATTACGCAGAAGGCAACAACTGGCAACAGCTCTACTTCCCCCTGCTCAACCCCGCGCTGTTTCCGTGGGCTCCCAGTCAGCCGCAGCCTGAACCGCTGGTCAAGTGGTTTTATCAGCGCATCCCGTTCGGCGAGCCGATTCCGTGGGGCGCGTGGGTCGCCTCTACTGCGCGCTGGCTAATACTCATCGGCGCGGTGTTCGTGGCGTTTTTGTGTATCAGCGTGCTGCTGCGCAAGCAGTGGGTGGAGAACGAGCGGCTTTCGTTCCCGCTGGTGCAGTTGCCGTTGGAACTGATTCGCGGCGGCGAGTTTTTCACGAACCGCGCGTTTTGGCTCGGTGCGCTTGTGCCCATCGTCGTCTTCACGCTGAACGGGCTGCACCGCAACATCCCGACCATCCCCGAAATCACGCTGGTTATCCCGCTCAAAGACTACTTCAGCGCGCCGCCGTATGACCAGATGACGATGTTCTCGCTCTATCTATCGTTCGCGGCAGTGGGGTTCTTCTTTCTCATCCCGACCGAGTTGCTGTTCAGCTTCTGGTTTTTCTATCTGCTCAGCAAGGGCTTCGAGTTTCTGGGGCTGACCTACGGCTTTGAGACGCAGGCGAAGCACGCTGCGGCGGCGGGGTTCGTGAAGTGGCTGTGTTCGGGCGCGTTTTTCGCGGTGGCGGCGTATGTGCTGTATTCGGCGCGGCATCATCTGCGCTACATCTGGCAGGTGGTCAAGGGCGACGCGCCGCCCCCGCCGCCGGGCAGCGAGTTGATGTCCTACCGCTGGGCGTTCTGGGGGCTGATTGGCGCGTTCGTGGTGATCCTGCTCTGGGCGCAGTGGGCGGGCATGGACTGGTGGGTCGCCGCGCTCGTGTTCGCGATTTACCTCCTGGTGCAGGGGCTGGTGATGGCGCGCTGCACGGCGGAGGGCGGACTGCTGATCACCGAAGGCTGCTTCACGCCGATGGATGTTCTCACGATGGAGAAGTATTCGCTGCTGTCGCCGCGCAACCTGACGGCGATGGCGCTCAAGGATGCCGTGCTGTTCCGCGATCTGCGCGGCATCCCGATAACGGGCTTTCTGGACGCGCAGAAGCTCAGCGACGAGACGCGCCTTGCCAAGCGCACGCTGCTGGGCGCGCTGGTGGTGGGCATCCTTGCGGCGATTGCCGTCGCGTTCGTCTTCCAGTTGTGGCTGCCCTACACCTACGGCGCGCTGAACCTGTACGGGTATGTGTACGAGCGGCAGCCGACGCAGTTTTTCCGCGAGAACGCGCCGTTTATGACGCCCTCTGGCGGCGAGACGCCCGTGCCTGCGTTCCGCCCGCTCTTTTTCGCGCTGGGGTTCGTGATCACGCTGCTGCTGGCGTGGGGTCGGTCGGCGTTCCCGGGCTTTCCGTTCCACCCGTTGGGCTTCGCGATGAGCGCGACTTGGGGCGTGATTGTGCTGTGGTTCTCGATGCTGGTTGCGTGGCTGATTAAGGCGCCGCTGCTGCGCTATGGCGGCATGCCGCTCTATCGGCGGGTGCGCCCGTTTTTTCTGGGGCTGATTTTCGGCGAGTTTTTCTCGGCGGCGGTATGGGCGGTGCTTGCCCTGCTCTACGGCGTGGATACGCCTGTGTATCCGTGGCCGTAGACATCGCATGGTATAATTTGGCTATGCTTGCGCAGTATCTTGAAGCTGCCATGCGCTTGGCGCAGTACGAGTACCTGTCTGAAGACAGGGTTTACTACGGTGAGATCCCGCCACTTGCGGGCGTCTGGGCAACAGGCAAGACACTGGAGGATTGTCAGCAGGAACTGCGCGAAGTTTTGGAGGAGTGGGTGGCACTGCGCCAACAGTGGGGTCAGTCGCTGCCTGTTTGGGATTTGCCATAACCAAGCAACCTTGTCAAGTATGCGCTAACCGCACCCCGTACCGCGCCCGCCTGTAGGTCTCCTCGTAGACCGCTTGCAGGTCCAAGTAAACCTCGCCGTCTTCGCGAAGGAGCGGCACAGGAATCGTCGGCATCCGTTCGTCGCGCCGCCAGTAGTAGACCTCTACGGCGGGGCGGTACTCGCTGCGCGACACGAAAGCGTAGTAATCGCCCTCAGGCAGCGGCTCCACCGTTGGCAGACGCTCGCCCTTGAGCAGCAAGTCGATCTCCACCAGATGCACCGCGCTCTGCAGGATTTGCTCGCGTTTGCGCAGATACTCGCGCCTGCCGTCCGCGCCTGAACGCTTGTTCGCAGGCGAGAGCAACTCAATCACAGTCACCAGCTCGCGATTAGTTAGGGAGACAATCGATATGTAGCGTTCGCGCTGCGTGGTCTCCGCGCCGTTCACACAAACGCGCTCCTCAATCTGGGCGGCGTACTTGGGCAGCAGCAACGGCATCAGCCACGACTGAATTGACACAATCATATTCGGGTGGAAGTCGTGCCACAACTGCTCCTCAAGGCGCGTGTCCATCGTCAGTAAGCGCGATTCTGGCATCAGGTGTATTGTACCTGTTTCGGTGCGACTTATAAGTGCCCATGCGCTGTATTTTCGACACAGCGGGCAACCACAAGGGTTGCCCCTGAAGTCTGCCATTTCGAGCAGGCGTGAGCACACCCCGCAGGCTCTTTGACAGCCAAAAGCCCACCCAAAAACTGCACCAAAAAACCACACAACCACCCAAAAACACACACAAACCCTCACAAC
>Ga0308418_1001626_pt1 | contig 11638 bp, 10 predicted proteins | sample HotsprSampleR4cd_FD_203517 | JGI IMG/M metagenome (GOLD analysis project Ga0308418, IMG submission 203517) | Hot spring phototrophic mat microbial communities from Mushroom Spring, Yellowstone National Park, Wyoming, United States - 20090729_R4cd ... | reverse complement strand
TATTATCCCCGTTTTTAATGAAGAAAAAAATATTAAGCCTCTTTTAAAACGACTTCTTAAGGTTGTTAAAAAATATAACTTTGAAATTATCTTTGTCAGTGATGGTTCAACCGATAAGACTGAAGAGGTGATAAAGAATGAAGCTAAAAAAGAGAAAAGAATAAAACTCATTTCTTTTTTGCGAAATTTTGGCCATCAAATGGCTCTTTTTGCTGGCTATGAGCATGCCAAAGGCGATGTGATTATTTCCTTAGATGCCGACCTTCAAGACCCACCAGAAATTATTCCCAAAATGATTGAGGCCTGGCAAAAGGGAGCCAAAGTGGTTTATGCTAAAAGAGAAGAAAGAAAAGTCGATTCTTTTTTAAAAAAAATAACCGCCCAAATTTTTTATAACTTATTAAACTTTGTCTCTGATGTTCCTATTCCTTCCGATGTTGGTGATTTTCGTCTTCTTGATCGAAAGGTCGTTGAGTTTTTAAAAGGACTTTGCGAAAAACCAAGATTCTTAAGAGGCCTGGTTGCCTGGCCAAGCTTTCCCTCCACTTTTGTTTATTTTAAAAGAGAAAAACGTCTTTTTGGAAAAACTCATTATCCTTTGCCAAAAATGGTAAATTTTGCTTTGGAAGGAATAACCGCTTTTTCAATCAAACCTTTGCGTTTGGCCACCTATTTGGGATTTTTAACCTCTTTTTTTGCGATTTTAACGATAATCGTTAAATCTTTTCAACACTTTGTCTTAAAACAAGGCGATTGGCTGCCAGGCTGGGCCTCCCTTTTTTTTGCTATTGTTTTTTTGGGTGGAGTCCAACTTATCACCATCGGCATTATTGGGGAGTATGTAGGCAAAATCTATCAAGAAATCCAAAAACGACCAAATTATCTAGTCAAAGAAAAAATTAATCTATGAAAAAAACAATTGGCTTAATTTTAATTGCTTTCGGACTAGCGATTATTTTTTTTGTGATTTATAACTTTCTTCAGGAAAAAAATAAAATTCTTTCTCCTATCCCGGAAGAAAAAGGAATAAAAGTCATTTACATCTCACCCGCAAAATAATATTTTTTTAAAGTTGCAATAAAAATCGGGTTTTTGCTATATTAAAATCATGAGAAGAAAAATCCTTACCTTTTTTGTTTTATTTTTTTCTTTTCTTTTTTTTCCTCTATCAAAAAATCAAGCGCAAACAATTACTCCCTCACCTAAACTAACAATTACTCCTCTCGTCAATAATAATAGAGGTCTTGAAGTTTTAGTTGATTTATTAAAGATCATACTTGACAATAATAAAGAAAATAACTCAACCACCAATAACAATTCAAATAATAACTCAATCTATCCTTCAATTATCACTCCTTCAATCACTATAAACATTTCTGATTTTCCTGATATCAGGGTTACTCCTGATGTTAATGGTTTAATTTACTATCCGCAATGTGAGGGCCCATATGACAATTATCCTCTTCCTCAAGGTGGCACTCTTTGTGAAGCTGGTTGTGGTCCAACCACGGTCGCAATGATTTTGGCTTCTTATGTAGATAAAAACATCAGCCCTCCCTTGGTAGTTGAAGAATATAGAAAAAAAGGCTATTATTTAGGTCCTATTGGTTCTTTTTATTCTCATGCTCGAAACATCTTAAAAAGTTATAATCTAAAAATAGCCCCTATTTTTGAAGACAACCGAAAAAGAACTATCGACCAAGTAATGACTGAATTTGGGGAAATTGTTAGAAATTACCAAAAATCTGGCTGGACTTTTTTTGCTTTGGCTAATTTTTGCGATCCTCATCCCTGTAAAAAAAATCCAAAATTAAAATGTACCTGTGGTCATTATTTTTGGATTATTAAAATTGATGAAAGTTTAAATATCTGGGCCTATGACCCAGCCTATGATATCAAACTTCCAAAACCCATCAATCACAAAGTTCGTAAGTTTTCTCCCAGAATAAGAGTTCTTTTTGCGGTTAAGAAATAAAATTTGTTATTATAAATAATATGGAACATAATAAAAATAGATATTTATTAATTGTTCTTTCTCTTTTATCTTTAGTCATTGTTCTTTCAATTTTAACTCTTGTTATTCAAAATAGTAAAAAAACAACTAATCAAACACCCTCTAATCCTACGCCCACCTATCCACCTATGCCAACAACTTATCAACAATCTCAAACTAGGCTGACGCCTCTACCTATTTCTATTAGGCCAATTATTGATCAAAGCATCACTCCCGATCTAACACCGATAGAATTTACCGGAGTAAAAGAAGAGCCTATTCCTCAAGAAATGGTTGATTTCTCGAAACAAAAACTATCCCTAATGCAAAAACTACCTTTGAAAACAGCTGACTTTGTCATTGACTTTGATTATGATAATGATAAATTTGTTGTTAAATTAAATCCGCCTCACGAAGATAGTCAAAAGAAATTTGATGACTGGTTAAAAAATAATTATCCTTCAATCTCAAAAGATCAATTCATTTTTCAATAAAATTTGACTTTTATCTTTAAATTGTTATACAATCAATTTATGTTTTCTTTTTATTTTTTGGGTTTTAAAAAAATCCTTGGTTTTTTAAAAAAAGCATTTATTGTCCTCGCCGTTTATTTTATCGTCATTTCTCTTTTTCTCCATTTTATAAACAAAGATAAACCAAAAGTCACTTTTAATCCCGTGGAAAAAAATCGACAAGAGATTTATAAAGTGATAAATGACCCAAAAATCAAAAATACCCAGGAGGGAAAAATTGCCATTGCCTTGTATCGGGCGATGCTTTGTGGTCTTATTGGTGAGGCTTGTACTGATAATCCAAGAGATGGAGATAAAAACTTTAATCACTCCCTTTTTGGCTTTTTCACCAGTCTTATCGTTCTTCCCTATGCTAATCCACCAGCCTCTGGGGTTTATTGGGCCTATTCGGGGCTGCAAAACGCAGGCTTTGTCCCAAAAACCTATGCCGCCGAAGGCATCGGCTTTGCGGCGATAAAACCATTTATAAATATCTGGAAGGTTTTTCGGGATATTTCTTATATGCTTTTGGTTTTAGTACTAATTGCCATTGGCTTTATGATTATGTTTCGCGCCAAAATCAACCCCCAAACAGTTATTTCCGTTGAAAACTCCCTTCCTAAAATCGTTGTCGCCCTTCTTCTTATCACTTTTTCCTTTCCCATTGCTGGGTTTTTGATTGATTTGACATATATATCCATTGGAATAATTGCGGTTTTTTTTAGTAATGTCCAAAATCCTCCCACTTGGTTTGCTGGTCAACCACAAGAAATTTTAAAAAAATTTTATTTTTCAACAAGTAATGATATATGGGAATTTATTAATCCATTTTACCAATCTAGAGTTTGGCAACTTTCTGGTGCGATTTTTGGAATATTACCTGACATATTAAAACAAATAATTTCTGCGGCTCTTTTAATCGTTATACCTCCAATAAAATTACTATCAATTATTTTATCCGTCGTATCCTTAGGAAAAATTAAACCTATTTCAGAAACAACTTTTTTTATTCCAAAAATAAAAGAAGGTTTAGAAAAAGCTGGATTATCAACAGATATTGTTGGTATTATTATAGCTCTTTTTATATTAGTAGTGGAATATGTAATAATAGGGCCACTATATACTATTGCTGGAGTATTAGTTATTTTTTTAATCCTTTGTTTATCATTATTTTATATGTTCTTCCGTATCTTTTTTATGCTTTTATATTCCTACATTCAAATTATTCTTCTAATATTTTTTTCTCCAGTGATTCTTGCCGTGGAGATGGTTCCTGGCAAATCAACTTTTTCCTCTTGGGTAAAAAACCTACTTTTAAACCTTGCTACCTGGCCTCTTCTTATAATTATGATACTAATTAGTCAAATCCTTCTTAATCAACCACCAAGCCAGGGTAATTTTTGGCTTCCGCCATTTTTACTTTCTGTCAATCCAGAATATATCCGAGTAATTATCTCAATGGGTATTTTGTTTTTGACACCCGACCTAATAAGAGCTTTAAAAGAAATGACTGGCGTTAAACCGATGTCTTTAGGATTAAATTTTGGCGCCTTTACTGCGGGAGCCGGCGCAATTGTTGGTGGAGCTCTCGGAGCTGCAGGACAATTTTATACTCCATATCAATTTTTATTAGGCGAAAGTGGAATTTTGAAAAGGCTTTTTAAAGGAGAAGGAGACGCGTCAAAGACTCTTCAGAATACATTTAATACAGGGCAGGGTTCTCCGGGGCAAGGAACAGGTAAAAATCCACCAACTAATCCTTAATCTTTTTCAATATTTCTTGCTTAAAGATATTTTTTATCTATATAAATTAGTTGTAACACGATTTTTTACCAGTCAATAGTAAATATCGTTTTGTTTACTACTAAATCCCGGAATCTTTAAGATATCAACCCCAATCAGTTTTAAAATAAAGACAGAAAAAATTATAAGCATCAAGCCCATAATACAAGAAGTTAAAAGCTCCTGGGCTTTTTTTACTTTTTCGGCATTCCCAGAAGAAGTCTGAATTTGGAAAGCGGAGTAAATAATACAAAACAAAGATATTATCCCAGCCAAACCAATAAGCAACCCAAAAACATTTTTTTCAAAAAAAGTCTGCCAGTTAGAAAAATAAATACACCCCACCCCCGACCAATAACCACCATTAGCAAAACAATCAGAACAGCTTACAAATTCTTTTGATTTTAATTTTTCCGAGGCTGGTTTTTCTTGATTAATATGACGATTACATAAAATATCACTTATCCGAGCCAGGCCTTTATCATTTGGATTAATACAAATACAATTTGGGTCTTTAATATCTAAAGTTGATGGTTCAAGACCCGGTTCACAAACTCCCAAATCGCTTAATTGACTAAAAATTCCCTCCCGATCTAAAAATTCAACCGCGGATTTTTGAGCGGAACTAAAAAAATCAGAAACGCAAATTTGAACAAGAAGAATACTAATACATCCCCATTTATCAGAACTATCTTCAGGACCGGAAATTTTAGGAAGATCTATTTGACTAGTATCGATATTAGCTGATTTACACTTTCCGCCCAGAGTTCCTTCTTCTGGAGTTGGAGTTGGTTGTTGAGAAAAGACATTAAAAGAAAAAATACTTAACAAAATCAAAAGAAGTAAAAAAAAATTAAAAAATCTTTTAATGAAAAGTCTCATGCTTTTATTATAACTATTTTTTTTGACCAAATGCTTCTTTTATTGCTTTTTGGATTAAAAATATAAGTAAAACTGTCAATGCAATTGGAATTACTGTGTTTATCGCATCCCAAAGTTTGTTAATAAACTCTCCCCCTGCCATCTGTTTAAGTGTTTCTGAGTAAATATTAAAATCTTTTTTTCTTACTTTAGGTAACCTTATCTTAATCTCGCGACCAAAAAATTTAATTGGAATAACTTCGCCTTTCTCATCTTTTCTTCCTAATTTTTCCCCAAGCCATTTTGATAAATTAATCTCGGTTGGTAATTGTTTCCCAAAAATTTTAATTCCTTCATACTGAGGTATTTTACTTAAATCATAGGGTTGTTTTTCTAAAGCGCCCGATTGCTCCAAAGCAAAAATAAATCGACCAATATCTCTTGAGTCCCATTCCCAAACCCTTCCTGCTCCTCCGGCAAACTCAGCCGCTAATGAAGTAATCTGACCAATTCCTGCTAATCCATTGAGAGGCTTAGCAAAGGTATCTTTTTTAAAATAAGCTATTGCTAAATACGCCATATAACAAGCTATTTCATTAGCATATTCTTTTCCATGAATTCCTTCTAACGTTGTTTTAACCTCAGTAATTAACTTTACCAAATCGCTGATATCTTTTTTCCCTGATATAGCGGTTGCCTTTAAAATCGATAATAACTTTCCATAGGCAGGAGTCAAAACTTGATCAGCTTTAGCCGTATCTCCTAAAGATCTTTTTATTGTTGTCATGCCGGTAGTACGAAGGGTTAGATAACGATAATCGACTTCTTCTGAAGCCAAAGCAAAAGGAATGGCCGATCGGCCACCGCTAATTTTTTTTATCCATTCAAAATATCTTCCTTTACCATCGCCAAAAGGATTAAAATAAGAATTAAACTCTTTTAATAACTGTTTTAAATTGGCTATTCGTTGTTCTTTCGTTAATCCATCTACCTCTGCCATCTGTAACTCGCTTAAATATTTCTCTAAAGTAGCCTCACTAAGAAAAAAATCACCTTCTAAAAGACCGATATCTCTACCTAATTTTTCATTTTCTCTCATTTTCTTAGAGATCTCTCTTCGAAGATTTGTTTGAGCTAAGATTAAGTCTTTAACCGCTTGATCCATTTGTTGAAAACTAAAACCACATCTTGTTCTTATAATTTCCCACAAACGTTTTTCGTCACTTGAAAATCTAGTTCTTTCCTCGGTAATAATTTTTGCTGGTAAACGCTGAATCAAAAATCTTACCGCAATCTCTTCCACTACTTCTTGAGGATTTTTTTTAATTCTTTCCTCTAATTGATTTTTATCATAAATTCCATTAAAGTAACGATTATAAACGTATTCAAAAAACGTTGGATTTTTTTTAATTAAATCCGCAAATTGGCTTTTTATACTTCCAGAAAAATGAAGCAATGGTTCAAAACCAACTGCCTCTAATCTGCGCCATTTTGTTAAAATATCTGCTTCTTCAATCTCAATTCCATCATAATTGTAAAGCAAGCCTTGATAAGATTCTTCCCAACGCCATCCACCTCGAGTCGCATGACTTCCTATTCTTCCTGGATTTCTGATATCAAAAAGGGTTAAATAACCTTCAGGCAGCCCAGATCTTTTTCCTTCAAAAAATCGGCGTTTAAATTTTTCAATACTTTGCATCGCCTCATTATGATCCCAAATACCCATTCGCCATTTTTTGACTAACTTAGGGTCAGGAATCGGCAAATATCCTAAAGGACCACCAACTGTCGATTCTGACATCCATCTTAAATGTCCTCTCACAAAAGGATTTAAAACTCCGGTAACCGCAGTGTCAGAAAGCCATTCCCCAAGATAAGTTGGATCAATCACTGGTTTACCATCTGGTCCTATTTTGTGTTTTAAATTTGGATCGGCATTGGCAATTGTTTCCGGTTCGGTTAAAAGAATCGCCATTGCTACTCCTTGAGCCAAAGAAAAAGCCGATCTTATTTGATAACTATTTTTTTCACTTTTATATCTTTCCTCTAAAATTCTCAATGTATCTCTTTCAAGTTTGTTTAAGCCATCTTTATCATCAGGAGCAAATAGTTTTGGTTCTAATATCCAGTCATTTTTTGCTAATTCTTCCTGTAATAACCCTGTATAAATTTGTAAGGCATCATGATAAACGTCTGAATGAGGAAGAAACGGAATATGATCGAAATCTGAAGAGGTCATCAATTTATTAGCATAAGATGACAATTGAGCCCAAGCGCTTTCTTGTCCGCCAGTTGGAAAACGAAAAACAATTCTTGCATTATGGGTAAATTCTCTTAATTCTCTAAAATGTGAGATCTCTAAATTAATAATCCTAAAAAAATCGGGTAAGGAAATAGATCTTGCTCTTCTTATAGGATCAATTACAGAATAATTAACTTCCTTATCGCCAACTTTTCTCGTTCCTTCTTTATAAGAAGAAAAACCGGAAAAAAAATGAATATCTTTCAAATCATCTCTTTCAGAAAGTGTTCTTCCAATAAGTTGGATTCGGGTTGATAAAGTGTTATATGCTGTTTGCAGGCTTTGAAAATAACCAATATTTTCCACTTCCTGAAAAGGTATCCGTGCGTAGCTTGGATCGGCATCAGCTTTATTATAAAGCTCAGCCACCAAATCAACGATCGACTCTTCTATATGATAACTTAATTCTTCATCAACTTTCGATAATTCACTACTATTCAAATCTCTTCCTAAAGAACTCTTTTTTTCTTGAATCATTTTTTCGCGATGCTTTTTTACATACTTAACAAAATTTTCAGGAGTTAACAAAGCTTCAACTATTTCTTTTATTTCTGGTTTGTCAAGAGGTAAATTATTTTTAAGTTCTGGTGGTATCTGTTCTAATTCTGGAAAAATTGAATGTGCTTCATCTTTTTTCATATTTAATTTTTCTCTAACTTCGTCTTCTAATATTCCCATTTCAGTGGCTGCTTTTTCAATTGCTTGAGCAATTTTTTCCGCCGCTATTGAATTGACTTGCTTAAGTTCCGAAAATTTTTTAACCGCCTCTTCACTTATTTTTCCCGACGATGGATCAATTAACCTTTTATCACCAAATAAATAATCACCAAAGTAGTAAGTAATAGCTGAGGCAACCGAAGGAGTAAAATCAGCTTTTTCTTCGGCGATTTTTTGCAAAACCACTGCTCCTTCTTTTGTTTTAGAAATATAACTTGGATCAATTCCTTGACGAACTGCCTCAACCGCTTTGGTTAAAGCTGTAAGGGCCTTCTTTCCTTCTTCTTTCTTAAAAAGCTCTCGACGACCTTTTGCTTTTGCCTCAACCTCATCATTTACCACCTCTTGAGCGGCTAATTTTGCTCTCTCTAACTCTTCCCTAATCCTTTCACCCAGCCTTATTTTTTCTTGATCAGGATTGGTGGAGGAATCATTGGTTGCCTTAACCTCTTTTCTCACCTGTTCTTTGGCCGCTTCAACTACTCTAGTTATCTCATCTATCCCTCCTGTTCTTGATTCATTGGGATCGGCCATATAAATTTATTTTAATCAAAAAATAAAAATAAAGCAAAGTAAAAAATGATATACTATCCTTATGAAACGCCAAAAATCAAAACCTTACCTTTGGGATTATGATTATGACGAATTAAAAAAAACTGAAGAAGGAAGGATAAAAATCATAGAAAGAATGATCAACTATGGCCCAGGAAAAGAAAAGATCAAACTGTCACTGGTAAAAAAATATTGGTCAAAATTAGATCTTTATGAGCCGCAAAGATATTTATTATCAATCTTATTAGGTAAAAAAAAATGGCCATTCTTAACCCAATCCAAAAACAAGTTCTCAATCAAATAAAAAAAAGCTCATTTTTAAGAAATAATTTTTATTTTACTGGCGGCACAGTTCTTTCTGAGTTTTACCTTCAACATCGTTATTCCGATGACTTAGATTTTTTTTCTGAAAATAAATTTGATTTTAATTTGGTTCTTCAAGAAGTTGGCTATTTGGCAAAAAAATTTAACATTACTTTTACTCACCAATTAAAAGAAGTTGTTGATATTTATATTTTAAACTTCGGCAAGACTTCATTAAAAATAGATTTTGGTTATTATCCTTTTAAAAGAATTGAAAAAGGAAGAATAATTGATAAACTCACAGTTGATAGTTTTACTGATATTGCCGTCAATAAATTAGCCGCCATTAATCAAAGAAGTGCAGTTAAAGATTTCGTTGATCTTTATTTCATTTTAGAGACAAAAAAACTCGCTATCTGGGACTTAATGGAAGGAATAAAAATAAAGTTTCGGATGGAAATTGATCCTTGGCTTTTAGCCTCTGATTTAGCTTATGCTAGTAAAAATTTTACCACCCTCCCAAAAATAATAAAACCATTAACCCTTAATCAATTAAAAAATTATTTTACTAATTTAGCCAAAAAACTAGGCGCTAAAGTCTTTGAATAATTCTATGATCAAAAAATTTCAATACTGCCCAAGCTGTAAGGAAAAAATAAAAATTATAAATCAAAAAATTTTAGACTGCCCGATTTGTGGTTTTCATTTTTATTTAAATCCAGTACCCACAACCGCCATTATTTTAGAAAATGAAAATGACGAAATTCTTTTTGGAAAAAGAAAGTTTCTGCCAAAAAAGGGATTTTGGGATTTGCCGGGTGGTTTTATTGAATTCTGGGAAAAGGCAGAAAACGCCATTGTCCGCGAAGTTAAAGAAGAGCTTGGGGTTGATATAAAAAAACCAAAATTTTTGGGTACCTACATTGGTTTTTATTCATACAAAGGAATAAACTATCAACCGCTTTGTCTTGTTTTTTTTGAAAAAATTAGTAATAAAAAGATAAAAAAACTAAAAGCGGCTGATGATGTTTTATTGATTAAATTTTTTCCCACAAACAAAATCCCTTGGGAAAAGTTGGCCTTTCCCGATATTAAAGAAGCTTTAAAAGACTATCTTAAAGTGAAAAATAATCCACATTCCAAGAAAGCCAGTCAATAATATTTTTGGTATCCAAAAATCGATCCTTACTCTTTAAAACAACAATGATAAACTGATGATTGTTTTTTTTATAAAAAGAAACCAAATTTTGACCTGCTTCTTCGGTATAACCGGTTTTTACTCCTCCAACCCCCGACACTTCACCTAAAAGTCTGTTTACATTGACTAAGCGATGAAAATACAAAAAATCAACGTCTGAGACAACAATTTCTTTTAAAGAAACCATTTTTGAAAGATAAGGATTTTTTAAAATGGCTCTTGCGGCCAAAGCTAAATCAAAAGGGGTAGTGTGCTGGTTTTTATCTTCACTTAAACCAGCAGGATCAACAAAATGACTATTTTCCATTTTTAAATCCTTGGCTTTTTTGTTCATTAAATCCAAAAATTTTTGATAACCAAAATTTTCGGCTAAAACATAGGCGGCATCATTGGCTGAATGAACCAATATTCCATACAAAAGATTTTCTACAGTAATTTTCTCTCCCAAAACCAATCCCATTGTTTGCCCATATGGTACGACTTTCTTTACCTCAATCACCGTTTGAGGTTGATAAACATCATAAGCAACCAAGGCGGTAATCATCTTGGCAGTTGAGGCTGGCAAAAACCTCTCTTTGGCGTTTTTTTCCAAAACGGGTGTAAATGAAGGAAGATCTAAAACATAAACTCCTTGAGCCGTCAAAAAAGGAAAAGCTTCTGTTTTTCGAAAAGGAACAGGACTGATTTTATAGAAAATCTTTTTTCCTTCTTTCTTAGCAAAAATTTCTCGATGATAAGAAAAAATATGAAAATAAAAAGAATCACCCGGATAAAAAAGAAAAAGAAGGGTGTAAAAAGTAAAAATAAGAAAAAAGCGTAATCTCATACAAAATTTAATCAAAAATTCAAAGTTCAAATCTCAAAATGAAAATGCAAAATTCAAAATGATTTTATTTTTTTTGATTTTTAAATTTATCAATTTTGCATTCTTAATTTTCATTTTACCTTCCAAATATAAGGATGAATTATCTGAATCTTTCTGATGTCAGCCGAATTTTTCCGATTTATCTGAATTTTTTATCTCAATCCCAAGCTCATTCAACTGTTCCTCGTCAACTGAGGATGGAGCATCCATAACCGCTGTTCTTCCACCAGAAGAAGCCGGAAAAGCAATCACCTCGCGAACGGACTTTTCATTTAAAATTACCTGTAAAAGCCGATCTAATCCCAAAGCAATCCCCCCATGCGGCGGCACTCCATAGGAAAAAGCTTCCAAAAGATGTCCAAATTTTTCTTTGACTTGTTTTTTAGTGTGACCCATAATTTCAAAAATCTTTGTTTGAAGATTGGGATCAGTAATTCGAATTGAGCCACCACCAACCTCAAAACCATTCAAAACCAAATCATACTGATCGGCTCTGACCTTTTCATACTTACCTTTTTCTAAAAAAGGTAAATCTTCTTTTTTTGGTGCGGTA
>Ga0308418_1001624_pt1 | contig 11647 bp, 11 predicted proteins | sample HotsprSampleR4cd_FD_203517 | JGI IMG/M metagenome (GOLD analysis project Ga0308418, IMG submission 203517) | Hot spring phototrophic mat microbial communities from Mushroom Spring, Yellowstone National Park, Wyoming, United States - 20090729_R4cd ... | reverse complement strand
TTATTCAGCCGGAACTGCTCCAGCGCGCGGCGGAATTGATGTTGACTGCGTTCCAGGTTCCGATGTCGTTGGTCTTCAGCAACGCCAGCAACTACGCGACCGCGCTGCGCGACTACCAAACGTTTGTCCTTCTCACAATACTGACCAGAGCGCGCGAAATTGCGGCGATGCTGCAACCGCACTTTACGGCGTACAACCAAACGCTGCGCTGCAACGAAGCGCGCATCGACGCGGTGCAGAACTCGGAGTTGGAGAAGGCAGAGGCGATCCAGCGCCTCACCGGACAGCCGGTTTTGACGTTGAACGAAGCCCGCGCGCGGCTTGACCTCTCGCAGTTCGTTGAGGACGCGGCAGACCAAGAACTACTGCGTCTGCGTAACCGGCTGGCGATTGCGCGCGAGGCGGTGGCTGCCGGTCTCGATGTGAGAACAGCGCTGCGGCTGGCGGGTGTCAACGGCGCGGTACCGGAGGAAGACGCAGCGAAAGCGCTGAAGAAAGACGATGCCGAACCGGAACTGATGCCGCACGAGGTGCAACTGTACCGCGATCTCAAGCGCGCGTTTCAGCAACTACGCCAGGTGATGCTTGACGGCGCAGACGAGATTACGGCGCAGATGTTCAACGAAGCGCTGTATCCGGCGATGCGCCGCAATATCGAGACGATTGCGCGGCTGTTTGCAGACGAGATGCGGGCGGAAATCGGCGTTGCGGTCAACGTCGATGCGCTGCTGGCGGATTGGGCGGAAGAGGCGACACGGCGGCAAGTCGAGGAACTGCTCTATCCGTACACGCGCGACTACATCGCCCGCGCCGTCGCCGCGTGGCGGCGGATGCCGAACGCCGACCGCGCCGAACTCGTTGCAATGATCGAACCGGTCGTTGGCGCGAAGCGCGCCGAGACCGTCGCCATCACCGCCGCGACCGAGGCGGCGACCGCGGGCGTGCGGGCGTATCGTGACGGGATGCGCGCAGAGCATAATCTGGAGTACGTGATGATCTGGGAAACCGCCAACGACGAGCGCGTCTGCCCGATATGCGGCGCACTGCACGGCAAGCGCGAGGACGAGTGGGGCGGGCGTTCCGGTCCGCCCGCACACCCGCGCTGTCGGTGCGGCGTAAGGTTGGTGAGGAAGAATGAGGCTTAGCGTTTCTGTTGACGTAGACAACGCGCTGCGCAAACTGCTGCCGAGGTCTGCACAGATCGAAGCCGCGCTTGACGCGGGCGCGGCGGCGGCGCACGGCGTGATGCAGGTCTACCCGCCCCCGCCCGCCGGATCGCGCTACCGGCGGACGGGGAACTTGCGGCAGAAGTTGCGGATCAAGAAACTGTCGAAAACGTCGCGGATCGTCGAGAACACCGCATCCTACGCGCGGTTTGTGTACGGAATGCCGCAAGCGCGCGTCCATCGCGGGCGCTGGGCGTCGGTGCGGGACGCGGCGGAAGCGGCGAAGAAGGAAGCAATCGCGGTGCTGAAGGAGAGGGGGAGGTGAGAGATGGAGTGGCAGACCGCGCCCGGCGCGGCGTTGAAAGCGGTCGAGACGGGCGATGTTGAGGGGTTGCTGGTGGTATTCGGTAATCCAGACGCCGTTGACCTCGAAAACGAGTTTTTCACAAAAGAAACCGACTTCGGGCGGCTGCGCGAAACTCCGATCTGGCTCAACCACGCGCAGCCGTTGAAAACGACGAGCGGGGTTATTCTGATCGAGGAGCCAATCGGCTACGGCGCGCTGGAGATCACCGATGAGGGGGTGATCATTCGCGGGCTGCTTGATGCAAAGTATCGCTACCTCGCCCAGATCGCGCCGGAGATGGGCTGGTCGAGCGGGACGGCGGCACACTTAGTGATGCGCGAACCGGCGGGGAAAGCAGTGCACATCAAACGCTGGCTGCTGGGGTTGGACGCGAGCATCACACCGACGCCCGCCGAGCCGCGCACAATGCTACGAAACGTCTATCGGTTAGTCATCAAGTAGAAGGAGGAGAAGGAAGAGATGACGGAAATCGTAATGAACCAGTCGGAACTCGCTGCCGAGATCGCTGCGCGGCTGCGTGACGAGGTGGCGGCGGCGGTGAAGGCACAGAGCGTCGGTGTGGCGACAACCGCAACCACTGCCGAAGGCGAGGGTTCGTTCGGTGATTTCTTGAAGTGTGTTGCAACCAACGACGTTCGGCGATTGCGTGCGGTCTACAAAAGCAGCAAGGCGCTTGACGAGACCTCCGGCGCAAGCGGCGGGTTTCTGGTGCCGACGCAGTTTGAGGAGCGCATCCGCGCGGTCGGCGCGCCGATGCTGTTCGACCAGTTGGTCGCCGCCGGGCGCGGTCCGCTGATGCTGCGCACCAACGCGGCAGAGTTGGCGCTGCCGGTTCTGGAACAAGACCAAGCGCCGAACGTCGAATCGAGCGCGTTGGTGGGCGGGGTGCGGCTTATCTGGCGCGAGCAGAGCGCTGATGTTAAGGAAAGCGAGCCGAAGTTTGAGCAAAGGATTTTCCGCCCGCACTCGGCGGATGCGTATGTCGCAGCAGCGACGGAACTCATCACCGACGCGCCGCAAGCGCTTGAGGATACGCTGGTGTCGCTGTTCGGGCGCGCCTACGCGGTGCTGAAAGCGCGCGTGATGCTGCGGGGAACCGGCGTCGGGCAGCCGCGCGGGATCGTTGGGCACCCCGCGTCGATCAGCGTGACGCGGGCAACGGGCGGTACGCAAGTCGAGAACGACACAAACACTATTCTGGCGATGATCCAGCGTCTGCTGCCCGGCAGCGCTACCGCCGTCTGGATCGCACACCCGTTCTGGCGCTCGCGCTTGATGGCGACGCGACTCAGCGAGACGCTGCTCTATACCGTCAACGGGCAGTCGTTGGTGTACGGCGATACGCTTGCCGGTATCCCAATCGCGTACAGCGAGCACCTGCCGACCGTCACCAGCGCCGGATCGCTCATTCTTGCCGATCTCTCGTACTACGCAATGGTGGAACGCGCAGCGTTCAGCGTCGCGTTCAGCGAACACGCGCGCTTCCTCAAGCGGCAGTCGGTGTGGTTGTTCGGTGTGCGGATCGACGGCGCGCCGCTCATCAACGCGCCGCTTATTCTGGCAGACGGCGCGGGCAATAACACTGTTAGCCCGTTTGTCGAGATCGCGGCCGGATCGTAATACAAGCGCAGTGTCACAACACATCTCTTAATTAAAAGAAGATGCTGTGTTGTGACGCTGCTACTGCTGATGACACCGGCGGCGGGGAGTACTACGTTTGGGTGAGGCGGGCTGTCACAACACTGCATAGAAAGAAAAGAAGATGTTGTGTTGTGACGGCGACGGGATACGGATCAACGGTTGAATAGACAACGGGCGCTGTCACAACACTGTATAGAAAGAAAAGAAGATGCTGTGTTGTGACGGCGCACGAGAGGAGGAGCATACGATGCTTGTTCAGGAGACCATCCAGCCGCTCTTGCGGTTCTTCAACGCGAATATAACTGCGGATACGGATACGGCGGTGATCAGTATTGCGAACACCCAGGCGGTGCGCATCGTTGCGCACACCGGAACGGTGACGGGAACGGCGGCGTTGCGTGTATTCGTCAACACCACAAACTCAACGTCGGGTGCAACGCAGTTGACGGATAAGGCGATTACGTCGCTGGCGTCGAACTCGTCTTACGAGATTTTCGTGACCGGCGCAGAGGCATACGCAGCAATGGCGCGCGCGGCATATCTGTTTGTGCAAGTGGATGTGACGGGTACCGCAACTGTACCGATCTCGATTGAAGTTTCGGCGTTCCCCGGGCGCGATATTCCCGCGTCGCTCCCGTCAAACTGGACGCGCGTGCTGTGAGGTAAGCGATGTACGCGACGCTGGCGCAGTTGAAAGATTATCTCAGCATCACATCGAACGCAGACGACGCGCTGCTGACGGATTTGCTCGTGCGCGCAACTGCGATGATCGAGCAGATGACGCGCAAAGTGTTTGAGGCGCCGCTCGTTTCGACCGCACGCCGATTCGGACGCGAGCATATGATGTGGGACGGCGTGATGCGTTGGGATTATCTACTGCTGCCCTCCGGCGTGTACATCGCCGCCCTCACCGGCGCAGCAGACGGCGACAATGTGACAATCCCGCTGGCGGAAATTGACAAACATCCGGTTGACGCGCCGCACTCTATATTGGTGCGACGTAATAAACGCTGGTGCGGCAGAACGCAGACGGCGGAAATTGCCGCGCGCTGGGGGTACAGCACCGACCCGCCGGACGATATTGTACACGCAACGATCCGATTGGCGGCGTGGCTGTACCGCCAACGCGGAACGGCGAACGATCCCGACCGCCCGACGGTCGCCGACGGCGGATTAGTACTGCTGCCGTCGGCGATACCGGATGATGTGCGGTTGATACTGGAGCGCTACCGCGATGTTTTCTAGTTTTCTCTATGATATTTTCGAGATGTTGGCGGGGTTGGCGCTGTACTTTGACGGCAACGCCGTTCCCGTCCAGCATTTCGCGTCACAGCCGAACTGGGCGGACGCAGCGGAGTTGCCGGTGCGAATTATCCCCGCGCTCGGCGGGCTGCGACTGGTCGAGGGCGGGGTGTACACTCCGACGCGCTCGATGCGGGCGGTGTGGGAGATCGACGATCTGCTGCTGGTGCGCGACGTTGGGATGGGGCGCGGGGTGGCGGATACGGCAATACCGCTGGTTGACTATATTGAGCAGTACGTTGAACTGCTGCGATTCGCGTGGCTGACGCGCGGCGATGTGCAGTTGCTCAACGTGAGCGGAATAGTGGACGTAGTACGATACGGCGAGCGGGCGTATGAGGGCGTGGTGATGACGACGCGCTTTGCGCACCTGGTACGCGCGCCGTCGCTGTAGAGAAGGAGGTGAGCAGATGGCGCACTCTGGAGTTCTTGCCGGACTTTTTGCAGGTAATTTCGCGGTCGAGATTTCGACCAACAACACCACCTGGACGGCGGTTTCCAACGCGACGGTGAAGATTGATGATGTCGAACTGAACCGACCTTCCGGCGAGGCGTTCGTTGGCGGTTCAAGTGATTACGCGACAATCACCATCGGCAAACGGGAGCCGGTCGAGATCACATTGACGTTCTTATACAACGAAGCGGCGAACTCTGCAACGAATACGATTTTTGACCAGTTTCAGAGCACCACGCCGAGGTTGGGCGTCCGCTGGTCGCCGCGCGGGCTCACCTCAGGAGCACGCGCGTACGGAACCAGCAACGACGGCGGGACGACGTTTGGGCTGGGGGTGATCACCAACGTCACACTGAGCACACTCGACCCAAGCGACCCGGAACCCTACGTTGCGATGGTGACGGTCAGAACGCCGTCGCTGCGACAGTACGCACTTGGCGCAAATCCGGTCGATCTTTCGTAATTGGAGGACGATATGAACAAACCTGCGGAAATATTTGACATTGACGCGATCCGCGTAGACCGCGCGGCGCTCAGCATCCGCGACGCCGCGAGCGTGCTCAACAACGAGTTGACCGCGCCGGTCGTGGCGCGGCTGGTGCGGAAGGCGATTGGAGACCAGGCGGATCAGTTCCCGCTGCGGGCGCTGAAGGCGGTGTACGAACGGGTGTTGCCGCAGATTTTCGAGCCGGACGAGGCGGTGCGGTCGCGGGTGGCGGGGCTGGTTCCCGCAGTCGGCGAGATCACCCTCGGCGAGTATCACGAGTTTCTCGACGCGAGTGAGCGCAAAATTGCGTTCCCGCCGGTCGCCGCGACGCTGCTCATCAAAGCCTACGGCGAAGAGATACTCAACGAACCGTATGCCGCCGCAGCGTTGTTGTTGAAGAAAATCTTCGACAGCATCGGCGATGAGGGAAACGAATAGCGCGGGCGACGGCGTTAGGTCTGCTCGACCTCGCGCCGCTGCCCGCCGCGTACACAGAGTTAGTGTTGTGTCGGGACATCTACCATTGCCCGCCCGACGCGCTTGACCGTTTGCCGCTTCAGCGCGTCGCGCAGCATCTCGCAGCGCTGCGCGCGGAACGGCGGCATCAAGCGCTGGTTGCGGCGCATCAGCGAAAACGTCGATGAGTGATGTCGTCATCAAACTGAGCGCAATTGACGCTGCAAGCGGTGTGCTGGAGCGCGTCGCCCAAAACGTTCGCGGCGTCGGTAAAGCCGCAGACGCGCAGCGCGGCGCGTTCGGTGCGCTGGAGCAAGTGGCGGTTGGCGCGCTGCGGCAGATCGGCGCGGCGGCGGTCAATCTGGCGGCGGCGGGGATTGCTGCGCTTGGAGATCAACTGCGTTCGAGTATTGATGTTGCCGCGAACTTTGAGAGTGCGCTTTTCAAATTCCAAGCGGTGGCGGGCGACTCGTTGACCAAAGTGGGTTTGTCGTTTGACGACGTAAAAGCGAAAGCGCTTGAGTTGGGGTCGTCAACGCAGTTCAGCGCACAGCAGGCGTTGGACGCAATGACGGAACTTGTGAAAGGAGGCATCAACGTCAAAGACGTAATGGGCGGCGCGACGGATGCGACGCTGGCGCTTGCGGCGGCGGCGCAACTCAACCTCGCGAACGCCGCGACAATTGTGGCAAAACAACTCGGCGTCTGGGGTGAGACCGGCGTGACCGCCGCGAACGTCGCCGACCTTCTCGCGTCTGCGGCAAACGCGAGTACGGTTGACGTTGAAGAACTCGCGTTGGGGTTGGCGAACGTCGGCGGCAGCGCGAAAGTCGCCGGGTTGTCGTTTCAAGAGACGGTGCAGACGATGGCGCTGATCGCGCCGTCGTTCAGTAGCGCCGCCGACGCCGGTACGTCAATGAAAACATTCCTCCAGCGTCTGATTCCAACAACGAAAGACGCAACGCAGATGATGATCAAACTTGGGTTGGCGACGAAGGACGGAAAGTCAAAGTTCTTCGATGCGACGGGTAGTTTTATCGGAATGGAGGCAGCGGCAAAATTGCTGCACGACGCAACGAAAAACCTCAGTGAAGAGCAGAAGTTTTTGGCGTTCAACACCATTTTTGGCAGCGACGCTATCCGCGCAGCGGCGGCGATTGCGGACGCGGGCGCGGAAGGCTACAACGAGATGGGACAGGCGATGAAGGACGCGGGCGGCGCGGCGGCGGCAGCGGCGATAATGCAGCAAGGGTACAGTTACACGCTTGACCAGTTTAACGCGGCGGTCGAGACGCTGCAAATCACCGTCGGCAGCGCGCTGCTGCCGCACCTTACGCAATTGGTCTCGGCGGCAGCGGAAGGCGTCAACGCCTTCACCGCCTGGACTTCGGGTATCCTCAGCGCCGCCGATCCCGTCGCGGCGCTTGCGGCGCAGATCGGGCTGGTCGGGGTGACGACCGACGGTGTGCAGCAGACGGTCGCCGTTGCTGCGGCTGCGATCTTCGCAGCGTGGGACGCGCTGAGCGCCGCACTTGCGCCGTCTACGCAGGAGGCGTGGAGCGCGGTGCAGGCGACGGTGCAGACCGCGCTTGCAGCGGTGCAACAAGCAGTGCAGTTTGCCACCGCACTGGTAACGCAGATTTGGAACGCGCACGGCGCGGATATTCTCGCGTTTGCGAAACGGACGTGGGAAGGAGTTATGGGCGTCGTCGTCGCTGCCGCGCGGTTCGTTCAAGCAGCGATTGAAGCGCTGGTCGCGGCGGCGCAGTGGATTTGGGCGAATTTCGGAAATGAAATTACCACCATCGCGCAGTTCGCGTGGAGTCTGATCAAAACGCTGACCGAAACCGCGCTCGCAGTGCTGCGCGGGTTGTTTGAAGCGGGAACCGCAGCGCTGCGCGGCGACTGGAACGCGGCGTGGGAGGCGATCAAAGGCGTTGCGGAAGCGCTGTGGAATGGAATAAAAGCGTCGGCGGAACATCTGATGAATACGCTTTCGTCTCTGTTCCAGACACTCTACCCACGTCTCGAAGCCGCGTTCCATCAAGCGCTTGCGGGCGCGGCGTCGCTGGGCGCGGCGCTGATTGACGGGATAAAGAGCGGGGTAGTGAACGCCGCGCGTGGGTTGGCGCAGGCGGCGGCAGACGCGGCGAAGGCGGCGCTCGACGCAGCGAAGGCGGCGCTCGGCATCCGCTCGCCGTCGCGCGTCGCGGCGCGCGAGGTCGGCGTACCGCTCGCAGAGGGTATTCTGCGCGGGCTGACGGAAGGGCTAGCGCCGCTGCCGTTGCTGACGCGCGACGCGGTGACCGCCCCGCCTCCAACCTCGTCAACTGTCAACGTCGGGGGAATCACCGTCAACGCCGCGCCGGGGATGGATGAGCGCCGCATTGCGCTGATGGTACGCAGTGAGATCGATAACCTTACGCGCTTCGCGCGGTTCGGGAGGGTATAAAATGCGAGTACGACAGATCGGGACGTTCGTCTTTGATGCGGATACGAACATCGTTGTTGATGCGAACAACCAAGATGTGTCCGGCATCGGGTTTCGTGTGAACGATCTCTACGACCCGCAACCGTTTTCGGTGGAGATCGCGTTTCGGCGCGCGACGCGCGAGCAAGCGCTCAACGCAGTGAACGCGCTTGCGCGCGAACTGTACAGTAATGCGCAACGGCGACAAGGCGGACGGTTTGCAGTCGCGGGCGGCGCGCTGGTAGTTGTGGAGGACGCAGCCAGCAGCGCATCGCTGCAATCGTATCTGCGCGACGGCAGCGTTACGCTGCTGAGCGTCGAAGCGACTACGACGGGCATCCTCGCGCGGGTGCGGGTGACGGGGACGCTCATCAACCCGTTTCTCGATTATACATTTACGCAAAACACACTAACGTCGCTGCTGCCGTATGAGCGCCGCGTGGTAGCGCTGTCGAATCTGAACGATGCGTATCTCTACAAAAACGTTTTTGCGTTTCTAACTAACAACAATAGTATGTCTGGACTTTACAACGCGCTAATCGCAATTGAGGAACTGGAGAGCGCAACGGGGACAAGCCGCATTCAGGCGATCAATCCCGCGACGGTTACGGGCGGGATCACTACGAATGACTGGAACGCAGGTTGGGCGACGCTGACACGTGCGCAGTTCACGTCTGCAACAAGCGGAACGATTACGTACACGATCCCAACTTCGGTTCCTCACGACGTATACCGCTTGTTCATCGAGATTTTCTGCCCGACGACGCCCTCAACAAGTGCGCGGTATCTTGTCAGTTGGGACGAACAACCGCAAATCGCGGAGACAATCGTTGGGGATCGCTCGTGGTATACGCCTGCGTTGTTTGTACGCAAGGACGTAGTGGTTACGCAGATACTCCTCAACATCCAAAACGTACCGACCAACACGCTGGTAATGCCGCTCGTTCTCGTACCGACCGATGGGGTTTCTGTTTGGAATGTTATCGCGCAGCCAACGCTAACCTATTTTCACATTCTCGACCTCCAAAGCGCTGCTTTTCGCCCTTTCCGAGTTGATCCGAGCGGAACCGTCTACGGAGCTCCTGGATTTATTTCAAGTCGCTATATTGCGGTGTTCAACGGTGTTATGTCAACGACGATTACAAGTGCGTCTGTAACGTTGAACATCCATTCGCGCCGCATCGAACCCGCTGCATTTGCGTGAGGAGGCAGTGATGCTCGTCGCAATCACCAAACCGCATCAGCAATTCCCCGTCCCGCTCACCGTCGCAGACTATGAGTTTTCGACTTCTGACGACGGCGACGAGCGCGGGCGCGTCACACTGCCGCCAACGTTTGCGCGTTCCGGTGTGATGACGCAAATCGGCGACGAACTGATCGTCTACTGCACCCAACTCTCACGCACCGTCTGGCGCGGGCAGATCGAGCGGATCGAGGAAGCGCGTGACGGGAGCATTACGTGGCACGCGCTGGGGTTCGGCGCGCTGCAACGAGACGCGCGAATATCGGTGGTGCGGAATATGGACGATATGAGACGCTGGCAACCGATCGGCGCGGGGTTTATGTCGAGCAGCGGGTACGATTCGCGCGGGGATTTGTGGGAGTATGAGATTATCGAAGCGGGGGGATTTCAGAACATACGAATACGCACAAAGCGTGACTTTGTAATTTCCAACACCACACTCTTCTTTCTCGCATATCTGTACGACCAACCGGAACGCTACGCGCCGATCTCGACAACCGAGCAGATTTCGGTGTTTTTTGTTTCTATGACCGGCTTGGCAACCGGCGTGTGGGTTGCGCCGGTTACGGCGATCCCTACTCCAGACGCATATACGCTAACACTCGGCACGTTTACCGGTCTCAGTGCGAACGGAGGGAGTACCGCAACGTTCTGTTTTGGTTGGATAATCGGCGTGCAAGCGTCGGGAAACGAAACGACGGCGGGCGATACGTCGGTTACGTTCCGCGCGACGATCAACACGCCCATTATCAACACCACACTGCTCGACTCGGCGCTGACCCTGAACGGTGGGTGTTGTAATATACGCCTACCGTCCATATACCACACAAAAATCACAAAACCTGACGCAAACGTGCGCGACATCATCGAGCAGAGTCTGACTGCTTCTGTCAGATACCATTACAAGCGCTTCTTGCGCGACCGTCCGCGTCCGGTCATCGACTTTCGTTCAGATAGCGCGCTAGTCTGGCGCTTTCCAGAAATAGTGCAGACTGTAGACATCTCCAAAGCGCCAAACCGCATCTACGGGCAGTATCGCGGTTACTGGACGGATCATCTGACCGCAATGACTACGATCCAATCGCTTGAAACACGCCGACAACTCGCCTCGCGCATCGCAAGCGTCGGCGAGTACGGCAGCAAAGCGATTGCGGAAGATCGCCGCAACGAGGCTGCGATTGCGCTGGATCGCCAGATCGCGCCGCTGACAGTCGAGTTGGATAATTCGCGCTACGAGTTGATGATGCGCGAAGGTGTTACGGTTCCGAATTGGGCTGCGGATGTCAGCGACTACGCGATTGTGCCGGGCTACTACCGCAACGCGAAAATCACTGCGCGTGTCGTCACGCGCGAGCGAACGACGTATACCGTTTCGTTCACTCCAGATGATTTTGTGACCGCGCTGCGGTGAAGGAGAACGTCGTATGCCTCGTCAACTATTTCCATACGTCGGCGGAAAATACCTTGTTGCGCCGGAAATCAACCGGCGGTTCGGCGAGATCGATACACGCATCGATGCGTTTACCGGATCGTCGAGCTGGATACTTGCGTCGCCGCCGGTGAAGTACGAGATCGTCAACGATCTGGACGGCTACGTTGTCAACTATCTGCGCGCGGTCAAGTACGCGCCGGATGAAGTTGCGCGACATCTCGACTTCCCACGCGCCGAACTGGAGTTGATCGCGTACCACCACTACACCAGAGATAAGTTCCCAGAACTCGTTGCGCGGCTGGGCGGCGACCCGGACTACTACGATCCGGTTCTCGCAGCGCGGTGGGCGTATGTGATGGCGCATAGTCTAATGTACGAATATAAGCGCGCCGGTGGATGGTCGGTGCGCGACGGACGGTTAGTCTACGAACGCGGGACGGGGCGAATACGCGGGAGTATGACCTCGCGTCACCTCTTACTCACCAGACTTCTCAAAGAACGTCGCGTCTTCGAGTACATCACCTCGCTGTCCGAACGTCTGCGCTGTGTCCAGGTGTGGTGGAACGACTTTGAAGTTGTTGTCGAAAAAGCAGACCATTCCGAATTCGGCGTTGTCGGCATTTTGTTAG
>Ga0308418_1001619_pt1 | contig 11677 bp, 7 predicted proteins | sample HotsprSampleR4cd_FD_203517 | JGI IMG/M metagenome (GOLD analysis project Ga0308418, IMG submission 203517) | Hot spring phototrophic mat microbial communities from Mushroom Spring, Yellowstone National Park, Wyoming, United States - 20090729_R4cd ... | reverse complement strand
GCTCGATAAGCGTATCCTTGCCCACCCCTGCAGGACCCGATAGCACGATTAGCAGTCCCCGTGTGGGCGCGCCAGGTTTTGCGATGGCGTTCACAATTGCACCTCCTTCACTTGGCGCGTCTGCAGCTTCGTCGCTCCAGCGCAGCACCCGCCTGTACGCCGTCTCGGTCGCCCTTGCCCCGTAGCCGACGACCGTTCCGCCACTGCCCCCATACACCCGTATTATCGGCAGCGGCAGCGAATCCGCGCAGCCCATACCTTCGCACAAATGGCTGGCTTTAATAATACACCATCGACGCGCCAATTCCTGCACGCGCGGTGAAACTATCGCGCGCGAATTCGGGTATCCTACAAGTAGGATGAGAGGGGCAGTTTGGACGCTATGGATGGCGTGGGTGTGGGCGGTTGCCGCGGGGCAGGATTTGGTCGCCGATACGCTTCAGGGGCGCGGCGTCGCAGGACCCTACACCCTCACTTGGAACCGCCTTGTGGAGCGCTCCGAGATTGTGCTGGTGGAGACGCGCTGGCTCGTGCGCGATACCGACTACTGGATCGACTACGCGGCGGGGCAGATTCGCTTTGCCGAGCCGCTGCGCGTGGGGCAAACGGCGCGGGTGAGCTACCGTATCCAGAGCGGTACCTCACAGCGCAACACCACCACCGATGTCGCCCTTGAGACCGAGCTGGCGCGCTGGGGACCCGCTGCCTTGAGCCTGCGCGGGCGCATCGCAGGCGAGCCGAACCGTCCGACAACCGACCTCGGAATGCGCGCCACTTGGCAGGAGCAGGGACGCGAAGGCGAGGCGCTCTACCTGATGCGCAACCCGCGCGACGACGCGCCCGCGCTGCTGCAACTCCGCTCCCAGTGGCGCACCGACACGGGCTGGCAGGGTGCGTTCCGCTTCAGCCGCGTGGACACCGACTTCGGCGACGCCAAACCCTACGGACTCGCCAGCGGGCAGCAAAACGCGGAAGCGAGCCTGCTGTTTCAGCCCGACGCGAACCTGCGCACACGGCTGCAGTGGAGCCTCGCCGAGCCGCTTCGCGCAGGCGCGCCCGCCCAGCAACGCTGGAACGCAGGACTGGACTACCAGCTCCAGCAAGTGCGCCTCTCGCTGGAGCGACACATCGCTGCGCAGGGCAACCAGCCGACGCAGGAGACCGACCGCGCCGTCGTGCAGCTGCGCCCCACCGACACGGTGAACCTGCAGATGGAACACCAGACCCAGACGCAGGGCGAGCGCACGACCGAGCAGACGCTGGTGCGCACCCAGCTGGGGCAGGCGATGGAACTGCGCCATCGCACGCTGGACGATTCGCAGCAGGGACGCACCGAAGAGAGCGGCGTCGCCATGCGATTCGGGACGCCGACCGTGCAGGGCACTGTCGGGCTGGAGCAGCGCTGGCGCGAGGACGCCCAGCACCGCACGGCGCAACTCGGGCTGCAGGCACAACTGCACCCGCGTCTGCGCGTCGGCGGCGAGTACGAAGCCGTCGAAAACGCGGGGCAAATGCGCGGCTACCACCTGCAGGCGCAGCCCATCAGCGGACTGCAACTCAGTCTGCAAACGCGCGAGTATCAGGGACTGCACGGGCTGAACCTGCGCAGCCAGCAGGCGCAACTGGACTGGCAACTCGGCAGCGGGCTGACGCTCAGCGGGCAACTCGCCCAGAACCCACTGCACCAAAGCGCGCCGCAGCCCATCCAACGCGAGCAGTACCAACTCCGCTGGCGACAAGGCGTATGGGACATCGAAGCGGGCTACGCCGAGCAGAACCTGCTGGGGCAATCGCTCACTGAGCGACGCTACCTGCTGGGCGTGCGCCGACGCTTAGACGCCTACACCCTGTTGGGATTGAGCTACCAGCAGTCGGAGTGGGAGCGGGACGCCTTCCTGCGTGAAGCCGCGCTGCGCTTGGGACTGACGCGCCAGCTGACGGGCTTCTACCTCTCGCTGGAGGCGCAGATGCAACTGCCCCGCATCGACGCTCAGCCTCAGCAGCGACCGAACTATTCGGGTAGCCTGCGCATGGGCGTGCAGTTCTGAGCGGGTATACTCCCTACGATGACGGAGCAGGGCGAGGTTGTGGTGATGGACGCGGAAGACATGCGCCGCGCCATCACGCGCATCGCGCACGAGATTCTGGAACGCAATCGCGGCGCGAAAGATTTGGTGGTGATTGGCATCCAGCGGCGCGGCGCGCCCGTCGCCCGACGACTCGCGCTCGCCCTCTCGCAAATCGAAGGCGTCGGCATCCCCTGCGGCAGTGTGGACATCACCCCCTTCCGCGACGACATCGAGCGCAAACCCAGCGCGCTCACCCGCAGCCAGACCGATGTGCCGTTCCCCATCACCGACAAGCGCGTGATTCTGGTGGACGAGGTCATCCACACGGGGCGCACGGTGCGCGCGGCGATGGAAGCCGTGATGCAACTCGGACGCCCCGCGAGCATCCAACTGGCGACGCTGATTGATCGCGGGCATCGCGAGCTGCCCATCCGTCCCGACTATGTGGGCAAGAACCTGCCCACCAGCCGTGCGGAGTTCGTGCTGGTGGAGTTGATGGAGTTGGAGGGGCGCGACCGCGTGGTGCTGCGCAAGGCGACGCCGCCGCTGCCGTAGGAGCGCGCCATGCCCCATGTGCTGACCGCCGCCGAGTTGCCCGTCGCCGAGTTGCTGCGCCGCGCTGAAGCCTGGCGCACACACCTGCAGGCGAATCCCGCGCCGCCCATCCAGCCGCGCGCCGCGCTAATCGCCCTGCTGTTTTACGAACCCAGCACGCGCACCCGCGCCGCGTTCGAGCAGGCATCCGTGCTGCTGGGCTATCACCCGCTGGTCATCACGGCGGAGGCGAGCAGTATCGCCAAGGGCGAGAGCCTGCAGGACACCGTGCGCACGCTGTGTGCGCAGGGGGTGCGAGCGATTGTGATGCGCCATCCGCAGGCGGGCGCGCCGCACACCGCCGCGCAAGTCGCCGACGCGCCCATCCTCAACGCGGGCGACGGCGCACACGAACACCCCACGCAGGCGATGCTCGACCTCTACACCCTGTGGCGACACTTTGGAATGCCCGACCCTGCCACGCAGTGGCTTGCAGGGCGCAAGGTCGCGATTGTGGGCGACATCCGCCACAGCCGCGTCGCGCGATCGAACCTGACGCTGCTTGCGCAGGCGGGCGCGGAAGTGTGGCTCTGTGCGCCGCCGACGCTGATGCCCGATGCCCCGCTGCCGAACGCCACACTTACCCACGACGCCGACGCCGCCGTGCAGGACGCCGATGTCGTCATGGCGCTTCGCCTGCAGACCGAGCGCATGCAACAAGGGCTACTGCCCAGCCTGAACGCCTACCGCCGCGACTACCAGATCAACGCTGAGCGTCTGCGCCGCGCCAAGCCCGAATGCATCGTGATGCACCCTGGTCCCATCCAGCGCGGCATCGAAATTGACGACGCGGTCGCCGACGGCGCACAGTCGCGGATTCTGGAGCAGGTGCGCAACGGCGTCTATGTGCGCGCGGCGACGCTGGAGTACGCGCTCGGCGAATGAGGGTCGGGGGCGCGGGCGCGCCCCCTGCAACGCTACTCGTTGCGGTCGTCGCCCTCGCCCAGCAGGGGCGCGCTGCGGAACATCTCCAGCACCGCGCGGTCGCATGGCGCTTCGACCAGCGCATCGATGCCCTGCGCCCAACGACGCAACAGCGTCGCGTAGCTCTTGTGGCTCCACGGCGGCGACTGCAAGTCCACTGCCCAGCGGCGGAACAGCCCCACATCCAGCAGCGTGTCCTGCGCAGAATTAGCCCTGCACAGCTCGTCCAGCGACCTGCCCAGAATCAACGCGCTAAGCTCTTGCCGCCTGGGCAGCAGCAACAGGTCGTACTGCGCGCCGTTGATAAAGCAGACGCTGTAGAACGCCTCGCGGTACGCCAGCTCATCTTCGGGGAACCATTCGGATTCCGCCAGCCGCGCCTCCAGCGGCGTGCACGCCACCTGCCCAAAGCCGAGCAGCGCAAGGCTGCGCGTCCGATACGCCCCCGACGCCGACTCCAGATACGCCGCCAACAGATGGTAATACAGCGCAGGCGTCAGCTCAGGCGCGTTCGACAGCACATACTCCACCAGCGGCGTCAGCTTCTCGAAATACTCCTCGTCGCAGCGTTTGCCCCGCCGCACCTCGACAAGGTACTCATAGCGATGCGCACGCACGGGTCCGAGACAGTCCTCGAAGTCCTCGTCGATCACCTCGTACGGTGTAATGCTCAGCACAATCCCCGTCGGCTCAATCTCTCGGTACAGCTCACAAAACTCCTTCGAACGAATCATCAAGTAGTAGGTTGCATCATACGGCGTTAGCACGCCCGTGAATGTTTTTGTGTCCTGCATACGCTTCAGCTCTCTTACCGTTACCGTCTTCCACAGCAGGGGTCCGTGGGATCTACCTGCAGTGGCTTGACTATGTTCCCCAGCAAGCGAAGTGGTGGTGTTGGGACAGGAGATTATACCTATGTTCGCGCCAAAAAGTTCCAGCGGGTTCTGGAGCGCTGAAGCTGCGCCTCAGTTTCTGTCCTTACCTCCTGTGTCTCTTTCCTGCAACAGTTCGGGTAGGAGTAGGACACACTGCAGTGCGCCGCTACACGGATGAATCTGCGGTAGAATGCGGGTTCTCATGATCCTGATGCCAGTGCAACGGGTTGGTCAAAATGTAGTGGCGTATCGCCTCGAAGTCATCCTCGTTGCGAATGATGTGTTCGTGATAATTGCGTTGCCAGACGGGGGCGCCTGGCGCGCCACGATGTTCGTTAATACGCTTGGTGACGGCGGATTTGAACGATCGAACAATTGTGGGGATAGAGCCTGCGACGGGTTTACTAAACTGTTCGGTCTCAGGGGGTTGTTGGAGCGCGCCGCGCCGAGTTCCAGCTGCCCTTGTATCGCTAAGCACAATGATCCCGTGCACATGATTAGGCATCACCACGAAGGCATCCAATAGCACGCGCGGGAAGTGTTCAGGAATCGACAACCAGCAATCACGCACAATCTCCCCATACGCGTTCAACCGCATCTCCCCGTCTACCACCTCGCCAAACAGACACGCCCGATTCTGGGTGACGAGGGTAATGAAGTATGCGCCCGCCTGACGATAGTCATATCCTTTGAGGCGGATAGAACGCCGATGATGCCGTTCAGGTTCGTATCGCATGGGTAGCCCTGATATTTTACCATGCTGAATCGTAGGGCACGGCGTGCCGTGCCCCTACAAGCGCGCCCATCGTAGCACGCCGTGCCCTCTGCCCCGATTGTATCGGCACGGCACCCCTCGCGCCCCAACCGCCCCCATCGTAGGGGCACGGCACCCCTCGCGCCCCAACCGCCCCCATCGTAGGGGCACGGCACGCCGTGCCCTCAATCGCTCTCATCATAGCACGGCACCCCTCGCGCCCCAACCGCCCCCATCGTAGGGGCACGGCACGCCGTGCCCCTACAATTCGGCACACACTAACCACCTTTTGTAAATGTCCGGCGCGCCGTGCCCCTACACCCAACTCCCACCCGTACAAACACTGCGCGCCGTACCCCTCATTCCAGCCGCCTGAGAATCACCAGCCCGCCGACGCCAAACAGCAGGTTCGGCGACCACGCCGCCAATATCGGGGGCAAGACGCCGTGATTGCCCAGGATCTGGAACAGCAGCAGCGTGTTCCAGAACACGAACACCAGCACAATCGCCAGCAGCACGCCCACGAACCCGCCCGCACGCGCCAGCAGGAAACTCAGCACGGGCGCACACAACGCCAGCACCACGCACGCCACAGGAACCGCCGCCTTGAGGTGATAGCTCACCTCCAGTGTGCGCGTGTCCAGCCCCATCTGGCGGTTGCGCCGAATCTGCTCGCCCAGTTGCGCCATCGTCTGCTCTTCGGGCGTCGGCGCGCTGAAAAAGTCCTGCAACGCGACCTGCAGGTTAATCACCAAACGCGCCGCCTGCTGCACATCGGCGACTGTGCCGTCGGGCTGATAGTAGTGCGCCGTCGGCTCGTAGAGTTCCCACACACCGTTTCGGTACTTGCCGCGCGGGGCTTTGACCACCAGCCAGCCGCCCTGCTCGCGACGCTCCATCACCAGCACATCTTCCAGCAGCACTGCGTCGCCTTGCTGCTGCGCCACGCCGATGCCAATCATATAGTTCTGCGCCTTGATGACGGCGTTGCTGGTCAGGTTCGGTACAGGCGCGAGCAGGAACATCCGATTGCGCAGTTTGTTGAACTGCTGCATGCTGGGCGGCACGAGGTACTCGTTCAGCGCGAAGTTCGCTCCCGATAGCACGATGCCAATCAGGATCATCGGCGCAAAGATTCGGCGCAGGCTCACCCCCGCCATGCGCATGACGGTGATTTCGCTGTCGCGCGTAAGGCGGTTGACCGTCAGCGCGGTGCCGACCGCCGCGCCCACAGGCAGACTCAGCACCAGCAGGTACGGCGTGTAATACAGCACCATCTGCAGCACGGCGGTCAGCGGCACGCCGTAGTTGAAAAACCACGGCGCGTAAGTAAACAGCAGGTTGCCAATCAGCATCAGCAGGATGGCGAAGATGCCGATGCCCAGCGGAATCAGCATCTCGCGGGCGATGTAGCGATCCAGCCGCGTGAAGGGCGGCAGCGTGCGCAGGCTCATGACTTGCGCACCACCCACACGATGAGTCCCAGCGCAACGCCCAGTGTGATCAGGATGGCGACCAGCGCGCTCAGCCCCATCAGTTGCTCGCGCCAGAACAGGCTCAGCGCGCCCCCCGCGACGGCGATTGCCCACACCTTAATCGCGGCGTGCGCCAGTTGACGCGGCACCCACCGCCCCTGCACCAGCAACGGCAGCAGCAGATGCCCGCAGCGGCTGCAGCGTACCGCGCCAACCGCCGCGCGCGCCCCGCAATTGAGGCACGGCGTGTAGCCCTGCTTCGGATGATGCTGCAGCTCGTCCTGCCACATCCGCAGCCGTCGCTTCTCGTTGGCTGCCATCACGGGCGCTTGCTGAATCGCGCACTCCAGATGATGCACCGCCTGCTCCAGCAGCCCGTTTTTGTAGCACGCTTCGGCGAGGTTGATGAGCGCGCCGTAGTTTTTGGGGTCGAACTCGTAGGCGAGGCAGGCGCGCTCGATGAGTTCCGCATCCATCTGGGCGTGCGCCGCGCGGTTGAGGTAGGCGCGCAGCAACGGCAGCGCGACCGCCCCGCCGCCCAGCGTCGCCAGCGAGAACGGCACGACCTGCGGGAACGCCCGCTGCGCCGAGGCGAGTGCCAGCAGCAGCGCGACGGTTGACCCCAGCGCCGCCTCCGCCGCGCTCACCTCGCCCGTAATCGCCCAGTTCACCAGCAGAAAAATCCACGCCGCCGCCAGCAGCCACACCAGCATCACGGCGAACACATGCTCCATACGCAGGCAATTCTACCCCGCTCGCAGCTCCAATCCCTCACAGGTAGGCTAAAAACCACCGCAGGCACAGCGAAATACTGCCAGGCAATAAAGTTTCAATCCCTCACAGGTAGGCTAAAAACTAGACGACGCGGGCACGCTCACCAACATCACGCTGCTGTTTCAATCCCTCACAGGTAGGCTAAAAACTCGTGGGGGGGCTATCAGAACCCTTGCAACGCGCCAGAGTTTCAATCCCTCACAGGTAGGCTAAAAACTGCGCCGCGCCCAACAGAGGTAGTGAATGTCGACTTCGGTTTCAATCCCTCACAGGTAGGCTAAAAACTTGGATGTGCAGCGCGCGTTGGATGCGCTGAGTGCGGTTTCAATCCCTCACAGGTAGGCTAAAAACGGGGCACGACACACACACGATAGGAGGTGCAACAGTTTCAATCCCTCACAGGTAGGCTAAAAACTGATACAGGAGGTGACCTATGGCGACGACTAAGCAGTGTTTCAATCCCTCACAGGTAGGCTAAAAACATGAATCGGGCTCGTGCTTGCCGTGTCAACCGTCACGGTTTCAATCCCTCACAGGTAGGCTAAAAACGCAGCTCGAACTCCAGCGCATCGCGGGTCTCGAATCGAGTTTCAATCCCTCACAGGTAGGCTAAAAACGAACCATGCGGGCTCGGGCGCGGGAACCTCGTCATAGTTTCAATCCCTCACAGGTAGGCTAAAAACTGCTGGGTACAGACGGGTTCGGGCGTCCCGTATGATGTGTTTCAATCCCTCACAGGTAGGCTAAAAACGGGGGGTGTTCGCTTCCAATCCGGCTCCGCTCGCAGGTTTCAATCCCTCACAGGTAGGCTAAAAACGTTGCGTGCAGTACGATGGTGTCTACCTTGTACCCCAGCCTGTTTCAATCCCTCACAGGTAGGCTAAAAACCCCCCGCGCCCCGACACGCCCCCCCCCGCAACTCAGAGTTTCAATCCCTCACAGGTAGGCTAAAAACCGATATACGCCTGCGTGAACGAGGCACGCGCGGCTGTTTCAATCCCTCACAGGTAGGCTAAAAACCTGACGAAGCCAGCGGAAGCTTTTGATGTGCCATTGTTTCAATCCCTCACAGGTAGGCTAAAAACAACCCCAGACGCGCCAGCGGGTTCACCAGAGACGCTCGGCGTTTCAATCCCTCACAGGTAGGCTAAAAACCTGCAACAGCCGACGCCGCGCCTGCCGTGTACGCCGGTTTCAATCCCTCACAGGTAGGCTAAAAACAGCTTGCGGATCCAGCCCGTGTTCGTCAGTTCCAGTTGTTTCAATCCCTCACAGGTAGGCTAAAAACTGAGCGGGAGCGCGCCCGTGAGCAGCGTGTCGGTTCGGTGTTTCAATCCCTCACAGGTAGGCTAAAAACTCCGTCGAGATGGCGAAAGCCGCCGCTCGCGCCCGTTTCAATCCCTCACAGGTAGGCTAAAAACCGCCGAGAATCTGCGCCGAGTGCGCGTCGGTTCCGAGTTTCAATCCCTCACAGGTAGGCTAAAAACATGAATCGGGCTCGTGCTTGCCGTGTCAACCGTCACGGTTTCAATCCCTCACAGGTAGGCTAAAAACGATTCGAGGTCGGACTTGAGCTTCTCAAGTCCGTCCAGTGTTTCAATCCCTCACAGGTAGGCTAAAAACGAATCCTCGACGACGATTTGGATGCGCAGGTCGCCGGTTTCAATCCCTCACAGGTAGGCTAAAAACGAGTACCAAGTCTCAAAACCGTGCGCGTTGCGACTCTCAGGTTTCAATCCCTCACAGGTAGGCTAAAAACCGAGCGCGGACTGTGGACTGAGGAGATGGAGACCCGAGTTTCAATCCCTCACAGGTAGGCTAAAAACTCGTACACCACACGCGACCCGCGCTCAGCCAAACAGGACGCGTTTCAATCCCTCACAGGTAGGCTAAAAACGCCGAACCACTTCTCTCCCACGAGGTGGAGACCGAGGTTTCAATCCCTCACAGGTAGGCTAAAAACCAGCCGCTGCAGCAGCTCAGCGTAGAACTTGCCCGTGTTTCAATCCCTCACAGGTAGGCTAAAAACTCCCGAACGCGACCGCGAGTGGCTACGCGCGCTCAGTTTCAATCCCTCACAGGTAGGCTAAAAACACATGCGGTTGTAGACGCCCAGATGCTCCATATCGGGGTTTCAATCCCTCACAGGTAGGCTAAAAACGCCCATCTGCGCCGACAGCAACGATGGGTTCTACCTACGTTTCAATCCCTCACAGGTAGGCTAAAAACCAACCCCTCTAAAACCTCTTGACAATCGCGTCGAATGTTTCAATCCCTCACAGGTAGGCTAAAAACAGGTCAAGGTCGCTAAGCAGCGTGTTTCCCGACCGCGTTTCAATCCCTCACAGGTAGGCTAAAAACATGTATGCCCAGACATCGCGCCAGTCCCAGTTTGCGGTTTCAATCCCTCACAGGTAGGCTAAAAACGCCAAGCACCTGCGCCACGCGCTGCACGATTTCGCGCGGTTTCAATCCCTCACAGGTAGGCTAAAAACATTGTGCGTATCGTGATTGAGAATGTTCCCGACGAGGTTTCAATCCCTCACAGGTAGGCTAAAAACACCGCATGTCGTGGTACACGCGCCATTTGTGTTCGCGTTTCAATCCCTCACAGGTAGGCTAAAAACCACGGACGCCTCGCGACTCCAATCCTCGCCAGTCCACAGTTTCAATCCCTCACAGGTAGGCTAAAAACGAGGGCATGCGCGAATTCGGGGTCGCTCTCCAGCCAAGTTTCAATCCCTCACAGGTAGGCTAAAAACGAAAGCGCGTGCGCGGATGGAGAAACGCGGAACGGTGTTTCAATCCCTCACAGGTAGGCTAAAAACATGCTTGCGTATATTGAACGCGCCGTTCCTGAGATGTTTCAATCCCTCACAGGTAGGCTAAAAACTACGGGCAATGGTGCGCCGTAGCATGCTGAGACTCATGTTTCAATCCCTCACAGGTAGGCTAAAAACCGAAACTCAAAAAGCGTGCTGCGTTCGCAAAAGCGACGTTTCAATCCCTCACAGGTAGGCTAAAAACCAGGTACGCGCAAGGTGCTTAGCAACGCTAAGTAATGTTTCAATCCCTCACAGGTAGGCTAAAAACCCGCTTCGCGTGCGTGATTAGCCCCAGCTCGTACAGGTTTCAATCCCTCACAGGTAGGCTAAAAACCCGCAACTGGTTGACCTGTGTTTGGAACTGCACGCGCGTTTCAATCCCTCACAGGTAGGCTAAAAACCCCAACGCCTCGCGCCTAACATCAGCACATGTGGGCGTTTCAATCCCTCACAGGTAGGCTAAAAACTCAGACAACAGCGCACCCAAAACCACGCGCAACCGCGTTTCAATCCCTCACAGGTAGGCTAAAAACCGGTTGGGGCTGCTGGTACAATCCGTATCCTGCCTCGTTTCAATCCCTCACAGGTAGGCTAAAAACTCGGGCGCCTTGTCGAGAACCTCGCGAATTAAGCGGTTTCAATCCCTCACAGGTAGGCTAAAAACCGTTGGCGGTCAGATGTTCCATCAGAATCGTGTCCATGTTTCAATCCCTCACAGGTAGGCTAAAAACCGCCTCCGCCACATACACATACCCGCCTTCGCGATCCTCGGTTTCAATCCCTCACAGGTAGGCTAAAAACTTTGCAGTCGCGGCGCGCGCCGCCCGTCTCCGCCCACGTTTCAATCCCTCACAGGTAGGCTAAAAACCGCCAACTGCCCCGCAGGGCGGTACACAGCGTCGCGGTTTCAATCCCTCACAGGTAGGCTAAAAACTGACTGCCGATAACCAAATCCACAGTCGCATCATCTGTTTCAATCCCTCACAGGTAGGCTAAAAACCAGATCCAGCTGCGCATCCTCTGCATGCGCCACGCGAGTTTCAATCCCTCACAGGTAGGCTAAAAACGGCTTCGCGGTTCGGCGCAGGTTGGGGGATTTTGGCGTTTCAATCCCTCACAGGTAGGCTAAAAACTCATGCGCAAACGACGCGAGCAGGCAATGCGATTCTGTTTCAATCCCTCACAGGTAGGCTAAAAACCAACCCGCGCACCCCGCTGGGGGCGGGTTTTTGAACTCAAAGTCCAATTGTGAAGGTAAGATTCCCGCTGCGCCGATACTATACCCCATCGATGACGGTGAAGTCAAGGGGTGTCGTCGATCGGCGGGCGATTTGAACTCAAGCGCCCAAAAACCGCCGATCGACGACAGACGCTGATTGCCTGTGGC
>Ga0308418_1001614_pt1 | contig 11703 bp, 11 predicted proteins | sample HotsprSampleR4cd_FD_203517 | JGI IMG/M metagenome (GOLD analysis project Ga0308418, IMG submission 203517) | Hot spring phototrophic mat microbial communities from Mushroom Spring, Yellowstone National Park, Wyoming, United States - 20090729_R4cd ... | reverse complement strand
GCGGCGTTTGAGGAGGGCTGCCAGGCTCTGGGCATCCGGCTCTTCGGAGTCCTAAGCTCAACGGCCATGTGGAACGTATACAGCGGACCTTCCGGGACGAGTTCTGCCGGCCCTTGCCCACGACCATAGGTGAAATCCAGGCCGAGCTGGAGGACTACCTGGCGTACTACAACGGCCATAGACCCCACATGGCCCTGGAGGGCTTGGCTCCCCTGGAGTTCCTGGCTAAACTACAGGCGGAGTCGGTTCCCCAAGAGTCTCAGATGTGTTGACCGATTACAAAGGCTTGAAGATACTTCACGACCGGTGCTAGACTCATCTCGGGCCTCCTGTGTGAGCAGGAAGCTCTATTTTATCGCAACATCTGTCTGTGCGTAACTTCAGTTAATTCTTGCGTAGGTTCGCTTCTGGCGCCTGAGGCGAGGGGGGGTGGCTGTGCTGACGTTGGTGTTCATTTTGCAGCGGATGCCGAGAAAGCGGCTTACTGCGCTTTGCTGTGGCAGCTCGCCTAAGAGCACGGTAGCCATTAACGAACTTACCAGCAGCAGAAAATGTAACCAGCCTGCGGGTAGAGCCAGCTCGAGCACAGCATACCCCAGCACCACAGTGACGGTCTGATGCCAGATGTAGAACGGATAAACCCAGCGGCGGGCCCTGTTCAAGAAAGCCTAGGCTAAGTGCTTTTCTCGCAAGGACCAGTAGAGTTTCTGGTGGGAAGCACTTCGCTCGATGCATTTTTCCATGTGTGTACTTTTCCTAGCGGATAGGTTTAGCGCTTTAGCCTCCGGGCCAGCCAGACCAGGCTGATGGCTTCGGCCAGCAGGCGGGGGTGTTGCTGCATCTGGGCGGGGGCATAGGTTTGGGCGAGGTTCAGTTGGGGGGTCAGTACCTCGCGCAGCAAGGATGCAGCGGCCTGTATTTGCTCCTGCAGATGCTGTCCCAGACCTGTAGCCAGCCAGCTTTGGGTAACGTCGAAGCCGCGTTTGTAACGGGCCGTGCGGATGGACTCGGGAATCTTGCCACGTGCGACCTGGCGCAGGGCCCACTTGCCGTAGCCATGCCGCAGCTTGAGATGCACCGGCAGGGCCAATCCCAGCTCGAGCACCCGGTAGTCCACAAAGGGCAGGCGGCTCTCGATGCTGTGGCCCATCGAGTTGCGGTCTTCGTAGCGGAGCAGGGTGGGCAGGCTATAGCGCGTTACATCGAGCATCTGCCTCAACCAGGGGGCCTGGTTACTGCTGGCGCCAAGCGTCAGCCGAGCCTCCGGCAGGCGCAGGTTGCCCCGGGGTGGCCCCCCAAAATAACGCTGGCGGTTCTGCCAGAATAGGCCAAGTTTATACATCTCTGCGGACAAAAGCCGGGCCACTCCCAAAGCAAAGCCAGCCAGCTCGGCGTACCGCTTTTGCGCGAGCAAATAGCGCAGCTGGAATAAGAAAAACTTGCGGTAGCCCATAAAGCCCTCGTCACCTCCTTGTCCGCCCAACAGCACCTTGTAGCCCTTGGCGCGCGCTGCTTCATAGACGAAGTTTTGCGCCAGGATGCTGAAGGTGGGGAAGGGTGCATCCTGTGCGGTCAGGGTTTTTTCGAAGGCCTGGATGAGCTGCTCTTTGGAGTGCTCGGGCCAGACAAAATGCACTTCGATTCCGGCTTTTTGCGCAAGGGCCTGGGCCAGGGGGCCTTCTGAGCGGGGGGCCTGGGGGTGGCCATAGCAGAAGCCCACCACCTGTTCGTGCTGCTGGGCTGCCAGGGCTGCCACCAGCGAGGAGTCCAGTCCGCCCGAGAGCGAGATGGCCAGGGGCACGTCCGAACGCAGGCGCAACTGGACGGCGCTGTGCAGGGTGGCCTCGAGTTCATCCAGCAGCGCTTTTTCCCCCAAGCCCTCTATTGCCTGTATTTTTTGCTCGACCCGGCTCTTCAGGTCGTAGTAGCGCTGGGGCTCAACCTTTGGTTGGTACAGTTGGACGCAGGCATGGTGACCGGCGGGTAGGGCCTGCAGGCCAGTGTAGGGCGAAATGTCGCTATCGTCTTCGTAGACGTAGTAATGCAGCCCCCTGCTGACATACTCTAGGTTAGGGGACAGGCCAAAGTGCCGGGCCAGAGCCTCGGTCGAAGAAGCAAAAGCCAGCAGGCCGTCCTGCAGGCAGTAAAAAAGCGGCTTGACGCCAAAGCGGTCGCGCACAAGCCAGAGCTCCTGGGCTTCGGTATCCAGCAGAGCAAAGGCGAACATCCCGATAAAGCGCTCCCAGGCTGCTTTGCCCCAGGCTTTATAGGCCTCCAGAATCACCTCAGTGTCGCCTTGGGTCTGAAAGCGGTGGCCCAGGCCCTGTAGCTCGGCGCGCAGCTCGAGGTAGTTGTAAATTTCGCCGTTAAACACAATGCAGTGGCGCCCGCTGTGGTCCCACAGGGGCTGGTTGGAGTGCTCCGACAGGTCGATGATGCTCAGGCGGTTGTGGCCCAGCACCAGTTGGCCAGCGGGCTGAGGCAGTTCTACCACGGCCTGGTGATCGGGGCCCCGCGCAAGCTGACTGGCCACGATCTCACCGACCAGTTTGGTCAGCATGTGCGCTGGCTGATTACTGGAGAATGCCCCGGCAATGCCACACATTCAGACCTCCGGATAACGAGCGGTATCTGCCTTATAGAGGCGCTGGTACAGTGCTGTGAGTTTGACGAACTCTACCCCCCAGTTGAGCCGCTCGATAATTAGCTGTCGCCCGCGCTGCCCCATGGCCTCGGCTTCTGCGGGGTGTTCGAGCAGCCACTTTATGGCTTCGGCAATGGCCCCGGGGTCTTTGGGGTCGACAAATAGACCGCAGGGGACATTACCTATCGACTCCCGCCAGAGCGGGAAGTCGGAGGCCACAAAGGGTATTCCGGCCATCATGTATTCGTACAGTTTGGTGGGTTGGGAAACCAGAAAGCTGGGGATGGGGTGGAGGACAGCCAGACCAACACGGCTGCTGGCCAGAAGGGCTAGGGTTTCGGAGCGGTTTTTGTAACCCAGAAAATCCACCTGGCGGTATCCGGGGTGGCTTTCGGCTTCGGCGGCCAGGCTTTGTGGGGCAAAGGCTCCGATCAGGGTCAGCCGAACCTGGGAATCCTGCAGGTGCTGCATGGCCTGAAGCATCTCGAATAACCCCCTCACGGCGGTGATGCTACCGGCATACAACACCCGGGCAGGCCGTGTTTGGTAGGGCTGGTCTAGAAGCGCAATCTCCTGCGGATGTGGAAAGTTTTGCAGCAGGATGGTTTTGTGGGCCGGGAAGCGCTCGGCAATGGGCTTTGTAACCGCTACGACTCCGCTCAGGAGTCTACCAGCCAGGTGTTCCAGCAGCCGCATGGCTCCAGCCACCAGACTGCGCAAGGGTTTGGGGATCCAGCTTTTGCTGAGGATGTCGGTGGGTACGTCTTCGTGCACATCGTAGACCACTTCTTTGCCCTGTAGGCGCAGCAGTAACCCGATGGGAATCAGCTCGGGGTCGTGAAAGTGGTAGATGTCCCCCCGCTCGGCCAGGGCCTGTTTGTAGACCGCCCAGACCGTGCCCAGCATGCGGCCCAGGCGACCCCTGGTCTTCGCCACCGCCCGCACCTGTACGCCCTCGCGCACCTCATCCCGCTCGTGGGGAGCCACCAGCACCACTGGGTAGCCAGCTTGGGCCAGGCTTGCACACTCTCGGTAAAAAATCCGAACGTCAAAGGGAGGGTGTGCCGAGGTGAGGTGAACGATCTTGGGCAGTGATTGGGACATGTTATGACCTTGCTAAGGGACAGGAGATGTCCGGGACGTTTAGTCGAAGCGCACGTCAAAGGTGCGGGCCCAGGCAACCAGATTAATCCAGCGCCAGACCCGGAAGTCGAAGGGCTTGCGCCCGGCCAGGATGGCGTCGAATTCCGCTTTTATGGCGGCTTGGCGGAGGGGGGTAATGCGGCGCAGGGTTTCTGAGTCCAGCAGTTGTTTGACCCAGGGAGCGAGCTGCCGCAACCAGTGCTGCTCGGGGGTGGCAAACCCCACCTTGTCTTTGCGCTCCAGGATGGCCTGCGGTACCAGGCCCTGCATGGCCCGACGGAAGACGGCCTTGGTCTGCCCTTGGGGTGAAAGGACATAGGCCTCGGGCAGGTTGAGCAGCAGCTCCACCAGCCCAGGTGTGAGAAAGGGCACCCGGCTCTCGATGGAGTGGGCCATGGAGTTGCGGTCTTCGTAGCGCAGGAGCTTGGGCAGGCTGGTCTCGGTAAGAGACTGCAGCAGCTCTTGGCGCAGCACATCCCGTCCGTGGACGGCGCGGGGTGAGACGAGCTGTACGTTGTGTTCGGCAAACCAGGCGGTATTAAGCCAGAGCGGGGTGAGTTCCTGTCCCACCAGCCGACGGGCCAGGGGCTCGAGGCGGGGAGGTATTAGGAAACCAATCGCGCTTTTCCAGGTGTCCTTCAGGGCGGGCTCGAGCTGGCTTGCACGCAGGAAGGCCAGGGCCTCAAGCCACCTTCCTTGCCGCACCAGGGAGGCCAGACGGGCGCCGCTGTACACCGCATAGCCCGCCAGCACCTCATCGGCCCCCTGGCCGTCCAGCATCACCTTGATGCCAGCTTCCTGGGCCAGCCGAAAAACCCGGTACTGGGCATAAATGCTGGTGGAGCCAAAGGGCTCGCCCTGTACCTGCACCAGGTGGTCTAGGTCGGCTACCAGCTCGGAGGCGCTGGGCTTAACCTTATGGGCCTGAACCCCAGCAGCCCGACCCAACAGGTCGGCCCAGTGCTCCTCCGAGACGCCGTTATCGGCCACGTAGGTAAAGGTGTGCAGCTCGAGGTCGGGCTCGAGTTGGCGCATGGCCATGACGATGGCGGAGGAGTCGATGCCCCCTGAAAGGGCTGCGCCGACCGGTACGTCCGAGCGCAGATGTAGACGCACGTTCTCCACAAACTGAGCCCTGATGGCCTGGGCAGCCTCCTCAAAGGAGAGCTCGAGGGGGCTTTGCAGGGTGGGTTGCCAGTAGCGCTGAGGTTCCGTAAGCCGCAGGTTGTTCAGATCGAGCCGCAGGTAGTGCGCGGCGGGAAGCTGCTGGATATCCGAAAAGAGCGTTTGTGCGCCGTCGTCGGTCAGACCAAAGCGCAAATAGCGGTAAAGACGCTCGGGGTTGGCCTGGCGGCGAACCCCCGGCAACTCCAGCAGCACCGGAATTTCGGAAGCAAAGCCCACGCCCTCAGCAAAAGCCGAGTAATACAGTGGCTTAATCCCAAAAAAATCCCGCACCAGATGAAGGCTCTGTTCCCTGGTGTCCAGCACAGCAAAGGCGAACATGCCCACCAGTCGCTTCAGGGATGCTGTGCCCCAGTGGGCCCAGGCCGCCAGCAGCACCTCGGTATCGGAGTGGGAGCGGAAGCAATAACCCAAGGCTTGTAGTTCCTGGCGCAGCTCGAGGTAGTTGTAAATCTCGCCGTTATACACCAGGTGGTAGCGCTCATCCGGGCTTGACATGGGCTGCCAGCCCTGTTCAGACAGGTCGAGGATGGAAAGCCGCCGGTGTACTAGCAGCACCGATCCCTGGGCCCCATCCCAGGTCTTGCCCCGGCTGGCTGCAGCGGCGGGGCTCCAGGCCAGCCACCCCTGATCGTCCGGTCCGCGGTGGCGCAGGCCCTGTAGCGCCCGGACTGCCCAGCCTAGGGCTCCGGGCTTGCGCAAAGCGATGCCAGCGATACCGCACAAAAGCGCTTCCCCCTCTAGCCATGCAAAGCGGTTTTTACTGCCTCGATGACTGCCATTTGGGTTTCCTGCTGCATTTGTGGCCAGATCGGCAACGAGAGTACCTCCTCCGCTGCCCGCTCGCTTTCGGGCAAGCTCAGCTCCAGGGGTTGGTAGACGGGCAGTTTATGCAGGGGCACCGGGTAGTAGACCATGGTACCCACACCCAGTTCAGCCAGCCGGGTCCGCACCGCCTCGCGCCGACCCCCCAGTACCCGCACGGTGTATTGGTGGAAGATATGCCCGGGGGTCAGGGTCGGGGTAACAAGGCCCTCGAGGCCAGCCAGCCCCTCGTTGTAGCGCTGGGCGATGGTTCGGCGGGCCTGGTTATAGCGCTCCAGGTGGGGCAGCTTGACCAGCAAAATGGCGGCTTGCAGGGTGTCCAGCCGTGAGTTATACCCCACCGCTTCGTTGTGGTATTTCTTGCGCGAACCGTGGGCCCGTAGCATCCGGGCCTGCTCGGCCACTGTGTCGTCGTGGGTGACCAGAAGGCCCCCGTCGCCATAGGCCCCCAGGTTCTTGGAGGGGAAGAAGGAAAAAGCCCCCGCGTCGCCCAGGGTTCCAGTAAAGCGGTGCAACAGCGGGCCCGGGTTGCAGTTGCATCCTACACAGCCCTCATAGCAGGCGCCAAACGACTGGGCACAGTCCTCCAGCACCTTCAGGCCATGCCGCTGGGCGATGTCTAGTATCTTGCCCATGGCGGCTGGGTTGCCGTACAGATGCACCGGCACAATGGCCTTGGTGCGAGGTGAGATGGCGGCCTCAAGCAGCTCGGGGTTCAGGTTGAAGCTCTGGGGGTCGATGTCCACGAAGACTGGTTTTGCACCCAGCAGGCTGATAGCCTCGGCGGTGGCGAAAAAGGTAAAGGGGCTGGTGATTACCTCGTCTCCAGGCCCAACCCCCAGTGCCCGCAGGCCGATAACTAGGGCATCGGTGCCGGAGTTGAGGGCCACCGCGTGTTTGACGCCTAGGTATTGAGCCGCCTGGCGCTCAAGCTCACCCACCTCCGGCCCCATGATGAACTGGGTGGAGCGTAAGACCCGCTGAATGGCCGCATTGAGCTCCTCCCACAACTCGTTTACCTCTGCGCTTAAGTCGAGGATGGGAATCTGGGTCAGGGTCTTCACTTGATCCTCCGTACTTCAAGGGGGCCCACCTTCTGGTAAACGTGCCCCTGAGAGTCGGTGACGGTGTCGCTTTGGCTGAAGTCTAGCCGATCGCCGTAGGCGCTCATCCAACCAATCACCCGGGCAGGAACGCCAGCTACGATGGCGTAGGCCGGTACGTCTTTGGTGACCACAGCGCCCGCAGCGACAAAAGCCCCCTCGTGCAAGGTAACGCCAGCAACGATGGTGGCGTTGGCACCGATGCTGGCCCCGCGCTTGACCAGGGTGCGGCTAAAGTCGGCGGCGGTGTTGCGGGGGAACTCACTGCGGGGGGTCAGGACATTGGTGAACACCATGCTGGGGCCGCAGAAAACATAGTCCTCGAGGATCACGCCTTCGTACACCGAGACGTTGTTTTGAATCTTGACCCCGTTGCCAATCACCACGTTGTTGGCTACATAGACGTTTTGTCCCAGGACGCAGTTCTCCCCAATAATAGCCTTGGCACAGACATGAGAAAAGTGCCAGATCTTAGTGCCCCGGCCAATCTGGGCACCTTCATCTACGATGGCGGTCTCGTGCTTGAAGTAGTCCATAGTTATTGTCTGATCGTCTGGAGGAGTGGGTGCATGGTTGAGCTTCGGTTTGACAAGGGCAACGTGCGGATGCGTGCCACGGTCGCGATGGCCTCATAGGTGTCGTCCAGGCCGAAGCCTTCACCGGCCAGGGTGCGCTGGTAGACGCGGGTGTGCAGTTCGGTGAAGCCTTCGGAGAACTCAATTTCCTCGCCGTCTAAGCGTATAGAGCGGTAGGTGCGCTTGCCCTGGGTCCGCAGGGCTGCTGGCACGTAGCCCACGTCTATCGAGAGAAACCAGCGCACTTGGGCCCGCTCGAGCTCCAGGTAGCCTGCGGCTACAGTGTCGTCGCGGTGGTGTACCTCTACCTGCTCTACCTTGCCGAACAGCCAGGTGAGCATATCGAAGAAGTGTACCCCGATGTTGGTGGCCAGGCCGCCAGACTGCTCGGTACGGCCTTTCCAGCTGCGTAGGTACCAGTTGCCACGGCCAGTGATGTAGGTGAGATCGATCTGGTATTTGCGCGGGGGCTGGTCTTGCAAGCGGGTCTGGAGTTGAAGCAGGGCTTCGTGGGTGCGAAGCTGTAAAACGGTCCAGACTCGCTGCCCGGTCTCAGCCTCGAGGTCTTTGAGCTGCAAAATCTCTTCAGGCCTGAGCACCAGCGGCTTTTCGCAGATGGCGTCAGCGCCCACCCGCAGGGCCATGCGGATATGGGCGCTGTGTAGGTAGTTGGGGCTGGCGATGCTCACATAATCCACCTGCTTAGGGGTGCCGCGCAGGCTGTATAGGTAGTCCTCGAACAGCTCTGGCTGGGTAAAAAACTCGGCCTCGGGGAAGTAGGAGTCCAGGATGCCCACTGAGTCGAACGGGTCGAGCGCGGCCATCAGCCGGTTGCCGGTGTCCTTGATGGCTTTGAGGTGGCGCGGTGCGATATAGCCAGCAGCCCCAATTAAGGCAAAGTTCTTCACGTTTCCCCCCTACAAGAGCACCACATTGTCGGCTTTGATACCGCGGGTGGCGTAGCGGGTGTCAAGCACCAACTTAGAGAGCGACACTACACGGGCATAGTCCACGTTTTTGTGATTGGTGGTGATGATTACCAGGTCAGCGCTTTGCAGCAGGTCATCGGTAAGCTCCACGCTATCGACCACCAAGCCGTGGTCTTCGATGTGCGGCGTCCAGCTATCGTGGAAGACCACCTCAGCGCCCTGCTTTTGCAACAGCCTGAAGACCTCGATGGCTGGGCTTTCACGGTAGTCGCTTATGTTGGCCTTGTAGGCCATGCCCAGCAACACCACCTTGGCCCCGCGCAAGGGTTTGCCGTGCTGGCTAAGCACCCGGGCGGCCTTTTCCACCGTGAATTCCGGCATCTTGCGGTTTATTTCGCCGGCCAGATTGATAAAGTGGGTATTGAAGTTGTACTCTTTAGCCTTCCACTCGAGGTAGTGCGGGTCAATCGGGATGCAGTGGCCGCCCACACCGGGGCCCGGGTAAAAGGGCATGATGCCAAAGGGCTTAGTAAAGGCCGCGTCCAGCACCTCCCAGACATTTAGCTCCATGCGGTCGCACAAAAGGGTTAGTTCGTTGACCAGGGCGATGTTTACAGCCCGGAAAGTGTTCTCGAACACTTTGACCAGCTCGGCTGCTTTGGCGCTGCTTACCGGTACCACGTGCAGGATGGTCTTGCGGTAAAAGGCCACCGCTACCTCGAGGCTCTCCGGCCCCACCCCACCCACCACCTTGTTGGTGTTCTTGGTGGTGTAACGGGCGTTGCCCGGGTCTACCCGCTCGGGGCTATGGGCCAGGAAGAAATCTTGGTTCAGCTTGAGCCCGCTTTGCTCCAGGATAGGCAACATTACCTCCTCGGTGGTGCCAGGGTAGGTGGTGGACTCGAGGCTCACAAGCTGGCCGGGCCGCAGATAGCGGGCAATTTGACGGGTCACACCCTCCACATACTGCAGATCGGGCACCAGGTTCTTGGTTAGGGGGGTGGGTACGGCGATTACGATTATATCCAGCTCAGGTACCACCTCAAAGCTGGTGGTGGCGCGGATCAGACCCTGGGAGACCAGGTTGCGTAACTCTTCATCTTTCACGTCATCGATGTAGTTTTGGCCCCGATTGATCATTTCAACCCGTTTGGCGCTGCGGTCAATGCCCACCACGTGGTAGCCCACCTTGGCCTTCTCGACGGCAAAGGGTAGGCCCACATAGCCCACGCCCACCACACCCACCACGGCGGTCTTGTCTTCGATGCGCTGCAACAGAAGGGTTTTGGGGTCTACAACGGTTTGCATATCTTCTCCTTAGACCGGAACTTTCTCGCCTTTGGGCTGTCTAGATTGGAGCTGGGTGAGCCAGTTTTGTACCAGACTCGACCAGCTTAGGTGCGTTTCTACGTAGCGGCGTCCGTTCTGCCCCAGCTCCTGGGCCAGGCGGGGGTTCTCTATTAGCCTCATGATGTTGTGGGCCAGGGCCTGGGCATCCTCGGGGGGGCTCACCAGTCCGGCCTGGGCCGACTCAACCAGGCGAGCACCCTCGCCACTGCCGGTGTACAGGATGGGCCTAGCACAGCTCATTGCAGCAAATATCTTGACCGGTCGGGTCATTTCGAACAGGGGTGAGTTGCGTAGGGTGGAAAGGCCAGCGGTTGCCAAGGAGTAAAGGCGGGTGATGTACTCAGGGGGTTGTGGATCCAGGAAGCGCACGTTGCTAAGCTGCATTTCCTGGGCCATCTGCTTTAGGCGGGCTTTCTCCGAGCCATCGCCGATGAGAACCAGCACCACCCGGGGGTCGGTTAGAAGTCGGGCGGCCTGCAGGGCCACCTCGAGCCCGTGGGCATAGCCATGGTTGCCAGCATACAGAACGACCTTCTTGCCCTCTAGCTCTAGCTCACGCGCAAGTGCCAGGTCGGGCGCTGTGGGTTTGAACAGCTCGGTATCGACCCCGTTGGGCAGGTAGAGCACCTTATGAGCGGGAACCTTCTTTTCCTCTAGCAAAACCTTCTGGATGCCTTCGGTAACCGCGGTAATAAAGTGGGCCTGGTGGTAGCTCCAGCGCTCCAGGCCCTCGGCCAGGCGCAGCAGTAGCCCTTCCTTCATGAGGCCTAGCTGACGCACTGAGTCTGGCCAGAGGTCGGCCACGTTGAATATAAAAGGCACCCCAAAGCGGCGCGAGGCCAGGTAAGCGGTCAGGCTAAGAAATAGGGGAGGAGACTCCACGAAGATATAGTCGGGTTTCTGAACCCTCAGCAGCCCACCCAGTGCGCTTAGCATAAAGCTGAAGTAGTTGAGTAGCCGCTTGGGGCCGGTGCCTAGGGCAGGATAGAGCCAGGTGCGCACTACCCGCACGCCTTCCCAGTCCTCCTCGAGCCAAAGCTTGCCCCGATAGCCCTCAAATATCCGCCCGGTAGGGTAGTTGGGTAAAGCCGTGATCACCTCTACTTGGTGTCCTAGTCGCACCAACTCTCGGATGACTGAGGCCAGGCGCACCTGTGCTGCCCCAATTTCCGGGGAGAAATACTGGGTTATAAACAAGAAGCGCATGCAACCTCCACTGCTTTCCCGCTGGCTCTAATACCTCTGCCATGAGGTTCAATCCACAGACCGCGCTTTTGTTCTAACAGAACACACGGCCTACTCATGTAGTGTATTCGCTTCTGCCAACCTGCAGGGGTTGTTTGACCCGAAAGGCGTTACGGTTTTGCCCGATTTGCCGTGAACTTAGCGCTTCCTGAGAAAGCCATCGCGTAACGCAAGGCTCAGCGGATTTCCAGGGGGCCTAGGTCGGGGGCTAGGCCCATGATGCGCGGGTAGCCTAGAAAATCAAAGCTGGGTGCTGCTTCGCCTACACCTCTGTCAATGGCTGGACTGTCGTTGCGCAGGCGGTAGTCGCCACTCCCGTCAGCTTTGAAATTTACGAAGCGCGGGTCTTCGCTCAAGCTGCTTTGCTGGCTGCTGGTGAGCAAGACCCAGTTGGTAGCGTTGTTCCAAACCAGGTTGCTGATAAACCGGTTGATACCAGTGTTGTTCTCTTCGCTAATGCCGCGGGGGTTGCTCACCACGATATTGTTGGCCACCAGGAAATTTTCGGCTTTGTAGCCGAGCGTGTTTTCGCCCGAGCCCACCGAGATACCTCCGTAGAGGTTGGAGAAAGAAAGGTTACGCCAATTCGGAAAAGGACTTGACACCAAGTAGAAAATAAGGGACGGGGGTTAGTTATGCGACATTACCCGTCCCTACCAGAGATTGTAGCAGCCGTAGAAGCGCTGCTGCTGCCCAGACGCAAG
>Ga0308418_1001613_pt1 | contig 11704 bp, 7 predicted proteins | sample HotsprSampleR4cd_FD_203517 | JGI IMG/M metagenome (GOLD analysis project Ga0308418, IMG submission 203517) | Hot spring phototrophic mat microbial communities from Mushroom Spring, Yellowstone National Park, Wyoming, United States - 20090729_R4cd ... | reverse complement strand
GGGGGCTTATGGGGATACCCTCTATTATTCCGGCTATTCTGGCAGAAACCGCCAAGGATCACTATCCGTACCTATCCGTACCTCTTGATCTTTACTACTTTGGAGGAATTGAAGATAACCCATGATGGGTACTTGGAATCCCTCTTGGATTCCGCAGTCATGATGGGAAATGGTGATCAAAAAGACTTATTTTGGCTTTTTGAGGGGGTTTAGGAAAGACGGGGGAGGTCCAAGTGCCCTGCCCCTATGGTGCTTAATCAGCCGGCCGGAGGAAATTGAGCGAAAGAGGAAAGCTGTAGCGGTTTTGTTCTCGGATTGTCGAAAGGCCCGGGTCTCCATGTTCCCAATATCCCCCGCACAAATACCTTCCCTATCGTGAGGTATTTTATCACCCCCATCGAGACTCGTTTTGCCTTCTAACCATCCATTTTCCCCTTATAACCGATACTACCTCTAGAGCCTGGTTTTTCGAAAGGCCTGTCCTAGCCCCTCCAAGAAAGTCGCCTAACTCCTTAGCCGGCAAAGGGTTAGAAAACACCGGCTTATTTTCCCTCCTGGGGGCGGAAAGTTTTTACCTATCTATTACATAACTCATACCTAACCGGAACACCCCCCAGGCCGAAAATAGGTACAATTCCAAAAATACACAAAATAGTCGTATCCACCGGGACCCGGCCGGATGGATAGGATCTCGGCCATCTCCATCAGGATCGGGCCGTATGCTGGGGGTGATCCCTTCCAGGGGGGGTTGGGTGATTTTACCCCGTCCGCCTCATGGAATGCCAGCCGGAGGGATACGGCCAAAATCCACCACATCCAACCAAGCAAGTAACGTTTGGTGTTTCTTTTCCAGAAAGTTTTTTCATGATGACGGACAGAACCATTTTAACCCAAGTTCCAAGTTCGGAAGCCCAACAGCCGGTCCATCCGTTGGGTCGGCGGGCCAAGGTGCTTTTGAGCAGTGTATTTGGCCCGTATGGCCGGGATGATGAATATGGGAGTCGGCGGCTCAACCCGATGGAACTCTACCAAAACCAGGTTACCCGAGAGCAGGGGCCATTTTCCATTCGGATGTTTCACCGAAGTTGGGGCCTGATGATGATCCAGGCCAACATTGAGGCCCCCTGTTGGATTCTGGATTTTCCCACCTTGGATCGGTTCGTTCAGGAAATTCGCACCCGGCGGTACGATATTGTCGGCATCAGTTCCATCATTCCGAACCTGCTGAAGGTGCGGAAGATGTGCGAGCTGGTTCGTCGGTATTTGCCGGAGGCCAAGATCGTCGTCGGCGGGCATATTGCCAACATTCCCGATCTAGCGCAGCGGATCGACGCCGATTACATCGTCCGGGGGGATGGCATCCGGTGGTTCCGACAGTATCTGGGGGAAGATCCGGATCGGCCGATTCGGCATCCGGAGATTCTTTCCGGCTACGGGACCCGGAATATGGGGGTCACCGTCAAGGAGAAGCCGGGCGATGTAGCGGCCACGCTGATCCCGTCGGTCGGCTGCCCGTTTGGGTGCAATTTTTGTTCGACTTCGGCCATGTTTGGCGGCAAGGGGAAGTTCATCAATTTCTACGAGAGTGGAGATGAACTTTTTGACATCATGGACCAGTTGGCCCGCTCCATGCACGTGCGGTCCTTTTTCGTCATGGACGAAAACTTCCTCCTGCATCGGCGGCGGGCTTTGCGCCTGCTGGAGCTGATGGAACGCCACAACAAACCATGGACGTTGAACGTGTTCAGCTCGGCCAATGTGCTCCGGAGTTATACGGTGGACCAATTGGTTCGGCTGGGCATTTCCTGGGTCTGGATGGGCCTGGAAGGCGAAAACAGCCAATATGCTAAACTCCACGGTATTAATACGTTAGAACTAGTTCGGACCTTGCAGTCCCACGGAATCAAGGTACTGGGTTCGACCATCCTAGGGCTAGAAAACCACACGCCCGACAATATCGATGCGGCGATCGACTATGCGATCCGGCATGATACAGATTTTCATCAATTCATGCTGTACACCCCCATTCCGGGCACACCGCTGTATCGGCAATTGCAGGCGGAAGGTCGGCTCAAACCGGAAACCGCTTATCATATTGGCGATGTACACGGCCAGTATATTTTGAACTATTATCATCCCCATATACCTCCCGGCATGGAAGTGGAGATCGTGCGGCGGGCCTTTGCCCGGCATTTCCAGACCAATGGCCCCAGCGTGGCCCGGATCGTCCGCACCATGTTGGCCGGCTGGCGCCGGTACAAGGATTGCCCCGATCTGCGGGTCCGGGATCGCATTCATTGGGAATGCCGAGAACTGGGCACCACCTATGTGGCCGTGGTGGCGGCCTGCTATCGGTATTTTGCCGACCAGCCCCACCTCCAGGCCAAAATGGCCCAGCTACTCGGGGAACTTTACAGCGAGTTTGGCTGGAAGGCACGGTTTTACGGAGGCATTGGCGGCCGATATTTGCATTGGACGGCTCGGCGGGAGGAGAAACGGCTGGCATCGGGCTGGTCGTATGAACCGCCTACGTTTTACACTTGTAATGAGGCGGCCCTAAGGGAACTGGGACCTGGCCAGACGCCGGAGTTGGCCCGCTGGGTCGAGGCCCGGATACCCCGGCCCAGCCAAGTGCTTGTTCCGGCTGAACAATTTCTGGCCCCGGCCCCGGTCGCCGAGTCCGCTCAGCCTTTGCCAGTTCCGCCCGAAAAACTCCTGCTTACCTCGCCATTGCCCACATCGAAGACCAATAGCCCCCCTCACATTCCGGTCTCTGTGTGAACGAGGTCCCGGATAGGGATCCTAGCTTCCTACCATTTTCCGTCTAGTGGCCTCCTGTCTTTTCCCCGAGAGACTCTCGGGCCGAAACGGAGCACCAAAGCCGGCTCGGAGATCTGAGGCTATGTCCATCCGGAGAGGGCATTCAGGCACCATCTTAGGCTAGCAAAATATTCACTCCTCTTCCCGCATTTCTGTTCTCTCCGCAGAATTCCGGGCCTTCGCCTGGATAGGAAAGCGTAGCCCGCTGAGGAAGGAAAATAGAATACAGTTCCGCTCCTTCCCCCAAAATGGTATCTTTATTACTTTAGGGTCTTGGTAGGGCAAGAGATTTTGATAGGAAGGCCGAATGGTGCGGATTCTTTGGGGAAGGAGGGTGGCAATGAACGAGGGCGTCTATTCAAAAGCGGAGGGCCTGGACCGACGGACCTTCTTGAGACAATTGGGGGCAGTTGGAGCGGCCGGGACGGCGGGGGCGGTCGGGGCTGTCAGGGCGGCCGGAGCGGTTGGGGCCCCTGCCGACTGGAGCAAGACCGGCTTTGCCGGTGCGGCCCAACCGAGTGCCGCCGCCGGGCCTACTGCCAGACCAGAACCCCTCCCCACCGTAAAACTGGGCCAGTTTAGTATCAGCCGGCTCATTGTCGGCAGCAATCCGATTCACGGCTACTCCTACATGGGCCCGCACACCGATCGGCACATGAAGGAATATTTCACCGTGGATCGGACGGTGCAATTTTACCGGGAGTGCGAGCGAGCCGGAATCAACACATTGCAGTTCTCGCCCAGTCCGGATCTGGTGGAAGCCCTTCGCCGATGCCGAGAGCAAGGCTCCCGGATGCACCGCATCTTGCTCTTTTCCGATCGGGCCAAACTGAAGGGGATCGTTTCGGAGACCGAGCCGATTGCCGTGGCCCATCACGGCGGGGTAACCGACAAACTGTTCGGCCAAGGCAAAAGCGGCCAGGTGCACGATTTTGTCAAGGCGGTGCACGATCTGGGCCTCCTGGCTGGGGTGTCGGCCCATAATCCCGACTGCATCCGTAAGATCGCCGACGAAGGCTGGGAAGTGGATTTCTTTATGACCTGCTTTTACTTCCTTACCCGGGCCCAGGTGCCGGGTGCATTGGAAAAAATTCCTCCCCTCATTACCCTGGAGTTCACCTACCCGTTTGTCAAAGACGACCCGAAAGTGATGACCCGGGTGATCCGGCAAGTGCGGCAGCCCTGCCTGGCGTTCAAAATCCTAGCAGCCGGCCGACTGTGCACCAGCCAAGACACCGTGCGGGAGGCGTTCCGTTTTGCCTTTGCCAATATCAAACCGACCGATGCGGTCATCGTGGGGCTGTACCCTCGCTTTTTCGACGAAATCCGGGCGAACGCTGAATATACCCGGCAGTTCGGCAAACCGGCTTGAGGCGACAATTTAGCCGAATGAAGCAACTGGCCTCTCTCCCGACGGGAGAGGACGGCTAAGCTCGAAGCGAGGCCGGGCCAGGGGTGTCATTCTCGCGAAAACGGGAATCCAGAAGGTAGAAACAAGCGGCCCCGGACTGGTGCTTGCATAGGAAGTGCCACAGGACCAGCCTCCCAGGGGGCTGGATTCCTGCTTCCGCAGGAATGATACCCCATTCGGTTGACTAATGGATTACCCGTATGCAGAAAGGTTAAGGTTAAAGCATGGCGATTCTGAGAGTGATGGGGCTGACGATAGGGGTGTTCCTCGGACCGGCGATGGCTGCCGGGGCAGAGTTTTCCTCGGCGGCTCCGCCGGGGCTTGGCTTTCAGGCCGAGGGACCGGGCCTGTATACGTTCGATACAGGACTTTTGCGAGGCCGGCTGAAGATGGACGGCCGCTACCAGGGCCTGTATCCGATCGTAGAGAAGGCCGGCGGAGCGGAACTGACCATGCCACCGGGGCTTTTGAGTCCCTACCGGGTGTTTTCTCGGGGCGTGCGGTATGGGGATGCGGCCCGGGATTGGCCCACTTCGACAACCCTTCGCCCGGATGGAGCTGTGGAAGTCTATTGGCCTGCCCGGCCGGAACATCCCCTAGAAATGAAAGCCCTTTATCGTTGGATCCAGCGGGGATGCATGGATTTTGAACTCCAAGTAACTCCCCAAAAAGAGATGCTCGACTTTGAACTTTTCCTCTCTTCTTATTTAACTAAGGGGTTCCGGGCGGCAGTGTATGTCCGGCCCGGGAAGCAGGAGGCCAAACCCACCCAACAAAAGCTGTCGGCCGAAGGAGCGGGTTCCGATTTCCAAGGGGGTACTCGGACCGGCCAAAAAAGGGGGCAGTTTGTGTGGGTAGATCGGCCTCCGGAGGCCAAAAGCGGGTATGTAATGTATCCTCGGGATGAAAAGGCCCTTCGGATGATTCAAGACGGCCGGTGGAAGATACCCCCCAGTCCGGTGGATTGGGACATCGGCCCGTTTTTGGCCAACCCGATCTGTTTGCGCCGGGACCTGGATTTAGGGATCACCGTGGTTTTGATGGCTCCCCCGGAGGATTGTTTTGCTGTTTCGAGTGCATGGAACCCGGCAACCCCTCAAACCGGGGGGTATCGTTCTCTGTATCTTTCGCTTTTTGGCCGGGATTTGAAACCCGGCCAATCGGCCACCGCCCGATGTCGGGTGGTGATCGGCCGGGATTTAACGGATGCCCAGATTTTGGAAATATACGAAAAATACACAAACCAGACAAAGTAGAGAGCAGAAAGGAGTCTCTTCGGCTCCCCCGAGCAGTTCTTCCGGTTGGAACGGGAAAGGTTGAAGTGTCCGGTATTTCTGGGCTGCTCTCGTTAGCTCTACTCCCAAAAGATGGAATCTCCGAAATTCTGCCCTCTTTGGGTGGTTCTTTGTGCACTTTTCGAGGGATGGGCTTCTCGTTTCTCAGGCTGACCGGGAGTTCTTCCGGGATTTTCCCCCCTTTATTGTGGCTTTTCGGCCGGTTACAATGTTTAACTTTCCGTCCGGGTCCCCTTTGAGCTCACTTAGGATTTTGGAGGATACCCGTGCCTTACGACTGTGTGGTGTGTGTGAAGCAGGTGCCGGACACGGCCAATATTACGGCTGATGCGATGAAGGAGGACGGAACGGTCAACCGGGCTGCCTTGCCGGCCATTTTTAATCCGGAGGATCTGAATGCCCTGGAAATGGCTCTGGAGATTCGGGACCGGTATGGCGGTAGTGTAACCGCCCTCAGCATGGGTCCGCCGAAAGCGGCGGAGGTCCTCCGGGAATGCCTCTATCGGGGGGCGGATCGGGTGATCCTGCTGACCGATCGCCGGGCAGCCGCCAGCGACACCTTGGCCACCAGCTATATCCTCTGCCAGGCCATTCGCACGATCGGCCGATATGACATTGTCCTGTGTGGACGGCAGGCGATCGACGGGGACACGGCCCAAGTGGGGCCTCAGCTTGCCGAAAAGCTCGGCCTGCCCCAGATCACCTATTTAGAGGCCTTTTTGGGCATTGAAGGGGGACGGATTCGTGTGCGGCGGAATACCGGGCATGGCTGGGAGGTTCTGGAATCGCCGTTGCCGGTCTTGCTGACGGTGATGGGCACGGCGAATCAACCCCGCCCCCGGTCAGCCAAGCGCCTGATGCGGTTCAAACGGGCTCGGAGCCGAACCGAACTGCTGGCCGAGCTAAAAGCCCAACATCCCGATGCCTCCGATGCCCAGTTACAACCTGCGCTGGAGGCCCGAATGCAAGAATTGGAGCACCAGGGCCTTTTGATCGAGGAGTGGGATTTGGACCGCATTGGGGCGGATCTAAGCCGATGTGGGGCTGCCGGTTCGCCCACCAAAGTCTGGCGGGTCCAAAGCATTGTGCTGAGCCGAAAGGTCTATAAACAATACCCGGCCACTGAAGACGGAGTCCGGGAATTGGTCCAGGAACTGATCATGGATCGGATTTTGGGTTAGTCCGGGTCGCCCAGCGAAGAAAGAACTCAGCCGGATTGATACTGCTTGGAAAATTTTTTAGGTAACCATTTAGCCGAATGAAACCAACTGCCTCTCCCCTCGTGGGAGAGGCCGGCCTGGCCGAAGGCCAGGCCGGGTGAGGGGGCAAAAAAGAAGGCGAGCATCCCCTTATGATAGCCCTCCTCACCCTACCCTGTCCCGCCAGGGGAGAGGCAAAAAGTATTCCGGAAAACGTCTTTCCCGAAAGGATCGTTGGAGGCATGATACCGGTCAATCGGCAAGGTGAAGTGTGGGTGTATGCGGAGCAGGAAGACGGAGCCCTTCAGGAGGTGTCGCTGGAGCTATGTGGGAAGGCCCGGCAACTGGCCGATCAACTGGGTGTGCCGGTTGGGGCGGTGCTGGCAGGGCATCAGGTAGCCGCCCTGGCCGAGCAATTGATCGCCCATGGGGCTGACAAGGTGTATTTGGTGGAAGACGCTCGGCTGGCCCAGTATCAGACGTTGCCGTATGCCCGGCTGCTTTGCACGCTGGTGGAGAAGTATCATCCGCAGATTGTGGTTTATGGGGCCACGCCGTTGGGACGGGATTTGGCGCCCCGGGTGGCTTCCTATCTGCGGGCTGGGATGACGGCCGACTGCACCGATCTGCGAATCGACGATGTGCTGGAAGCTCGCACGCAGCAGGTGCATCCGAAGTTGCTGTTGCAGGTTCGGCCTGCTTTTGGCGGCAATATTATTGCGACGATTGTCAATTACGACGGCTGGCCGCAAATGGCTACGGTTCGCGAGGGGGTGATGCCGCTTTTGCCGCCCGACAGAAGCCGCCGCGGCCAAATCATCCGGGAACACGTGGAGTTGGATGAAACGCTTTTTGTGGTTCGGCTTTTGGAGCGGCACAGCGAACCCCGCAAAGTGAACCTGAAAGGTGCTCGGATTATTGTAGCGGGCGGTGCGGGCGTGGGCAGTAAAGAGAACTTCCGTCTGATTTACGAATTGGCCGGGGCGGTGGGCGGAGCCGTCGGTGCAAGCCGAGCTGCTGTGGATAGCGGCTTTATCGGCAAAGAGCACCAGATCGGCCAAACCGGTACGACGGTTCGGCCTGCCTTGTACATCGCCTGTGGTATTAGCGGGGCGGTGCAACATCGGGCCGGCATGGAAGAGTCGGCTAAAATCGTGGCCATTAACATCGATCCGGAAGCGCCGATTTTCTCCATCGCCCACTACGGAATCGTTGGTGACCTGAAACAGGTTATCCCGATGATGATCAAAGCCCTCCGGGAACGACGTGCATAGACCAAACGCAAGAAGTGGAGCGGGCACGTGCCTGCCAAGGGAGTAACGCCTAGTATCAGGAAACCATGGGAAAGAGCCGATGGACCGATGGCTGCCTCCTCGGTAACCCGGCGACGTCGGCGTGCTGCCGCCCAGAGGTTCGCTCGGTGGAACAAGCACGCTCGGTGGGACGAGCACTCGGTGGATTGGCAGATCGCATCCTCAGGCAATAGGGGAATTGGCCGTGGGAAACTACTTTCTGGATAACGATGACATTCAGTTTCTGTTTCGCCATTTTGACTTGAAGGAGTTGGCCCGGATTCAGGAAGAGGAGACCCTGAACGGCCAGGCCGACTATGGGCCGGTCGATTTGGACGATGCGGTGGACAATTACTGGCGGGTGCTGGAGTTGGTGGGCGATCTAGCGGCCAACGTCCTGGCCCCCCATGCAGCGCAGATCGACGAGGAAGGCAACCGCCTGAATCCGGACGGCACGGTCACCCTGCATCCGTTGGTGCAGGAAAACCTACGTCGCATGGCTCAGGCGGATTTGATGGGCTTTACCTTACCCCGCAAATACGGCGGGCTGAACTGCCCAAACCTGATTTACACGATGGCCACGGAAATCGTCAGCCGGGCCGACGCATCGTTCATGAATCTGTTCGGTCTGCAGGGGATCGCCGAGACCATCTATGCTTTTGCCAGCGAGGAGATCAAAGACGAGGTATTGCCCAGGTTTTGTCGGGGGGAAGTTACCGGGGCCATGGTCCTCACCGAACCGGATGCCGGAAGCGACTTGCAAGCGGTCCGCCTCCGAGCGTTCCAGGACGAAACAGGGCAGTGGTATCTCAATGGGGTAAAAAGGTTCATTACCAACGGCTGCGGGGAAATCCTCCTGGTGCTGGCCCGCAGCGAGCCGGGCACTACGGACGGCCGGGGGTTAAGCCTCTTTTTGACCGAGCGATCCGACCGGGTGAAAGTCCGGCATTTGGAGCATAAATTGGGCATCCACGGTTCGCCCACCTGTGAACTGGTGTTTGACAATGCACCGGCCCGGCTCATTGGGGAACGCCAACGGGGTCTGGTTACCTACGTGTTTGCCCTGATGAACGGCGCCCGAGTCGGAATAGCCGCCCAATCGCTGGGCATTGCCGAGGCGGCCTATCGGTTGGCCCGAAACTACGCCCACACCCGACAGCAGTTCGGCGGCCCGATCGAACGTCTCCCAGCCGTGGCCGAAATGGTTACCGACATGAAAATCGCCATCGAGGCGGCCCGAGCACTGACCTACTACACCTCCATGATCTGCGACCAGGAAAACAACAACAATCGGATTTTGGAATGGAAAAAGGACCTGCCGGCCGACGAAGCCAAACAGCGCAAACAACTGGCCCGCTCGCTCAAACGCATCAATGCCATGCTGACGCCGATGAGTAAATACTACGCTTCGGAGATGTGCAACCGGGTGGCCTATGATGCATTGCAGGTGCTCGGCGGTTCTGGGTATATGAAGGATTATGCGGCCGAGCGCTATCTGCGAGACGCCCGAATCACCACCATCTACGAGGGCACCAGCCAATTGCAGATCGTCGCAGCGGTCCGAGGGGTTTCGTCCGGCGCCTTTGAAACGCTGGCTGCCGAGTGGGAAGGCCGATCCTATGAAGATCCGCTTCTCCAGCAGCTCCAGCAACGGTTGGTCGAGGGCCGACAACGGGTCGTCGAAGCCATCCAGGCTATCAAACAGAAACCTGCCTCGTATCTGGACCTATCGGGCCGACGTTTGGTGGATTCGGCCATTGTGGTCCTTGTGGGGCATTTGCTGCTGGATCAGGCCCGAAGCAACGAGCGGAAAAAGCAGGTAGCCCGTCGGTTCATCACCCAGCAGATGCCCCTGTTGCAGGCCTGGTGTCAGCAGATTTTAGACGGCGATATGGCCCCGCTGGACCAATACGAGCTTTTGGCCGGCCCGGTGCCCACCGCCGACCAACTCGGTTAACCCGTTGGACCGAAACCCGGCTTGTCAGCGGCGAATCCACTCTAGACAATCGCGGCAACCAACTCGGATCGCCTGTATTGCCAACGTTTCCGGATGGACCAAACAGTAGGATTCGGCCTTCCCCGGGCACACCCATCCCCAAGCCGATTCCTCTTTTCCAAGACCTGCTCGGTGGGCTTGATCGAAAGAATAAAATCTCTAAAGAGAATCCCACAATCCCCGGGTTTTCTCTCTCTGCAAAGCTCCGGAGGAAAGAGGCAAAAACGGTGTTTTCAGGACACATCCTTGGAAGAAGAGTGCTGTTATGGGTAAACTGGACGGCAAAATTGGTGTGGTGATGGGGGTGGCCAACGAACGGAGTTTGGCCTGGGCGATCAGTCAAGCTCTCTACGCCGAAGGGGCCGAACTGGCCTTTACCTATCTGCCAGGCCCTTCCAATGAACGTCGGGTCAGAAGACTCCTGGCATCCTATCAACCGAAGCTGCTTTTGCCGTGCAACGTGGAAAATGATGAAGATATTACCACTGTTTTCCGCACGGTGGGCAAAACCTACGGCCGGATCGACATGCTGCTGCATGCGATCGCCTTTGCCCCGCCCGCGGAACTCCGACGGCCGTATCTGCAAACCAGTCGCACAGGCTTCCACCGGGCAATGGATATCTCGGTATATAGCTTTGTGGCATCCAGTCGGGCCGCTTCCGACTGGATGCCGCCGGGCAGCACCATCCTGACCCTCACCTATTTTGGAGCGGAAAAGGTGATGCCCGGCTACAATCTGATGGGCGTTTGCAAGGCGGCATTGGAACATTCGATCCGGTATTTGGCCTGGGATCTGGGCCGAGAAAAACAGATTCGCGTCAACGGCCTTAGCGCCGGCCCGATCCGCACACTCAGTTCCGCAGGGCTGCCGGAGTTCGATCGCATGCTCGAACATACGGCCCGAAAATCGTGTCTGAACCGAAACATCACATGGGAAGAGATCGGCCGGACCGGGTTGTATCTGCTCAGCGAGGCTTCCAGCGGCGTAACCGGAGAAATCGTCCATGTGGACGCGGGATACAATATCGTAGGGCTGTAAGCTGCTCGGTTGGTCGATCCGTCGAAATCCCCCTATGGGTCTTCGCAAAACCAAGGGACACCGACCTGACCCAAACCCAGGGAATTTCGCGTCTCTACGATTTGCGAAGCGCAATAATAGCCCCAGCGGTATTCCTGGCCAGGCGAAAATCCGGTATGTGTGGCACTTTAGCCGAATGAAACAACCCGCCTCTGCCCCGGCGGGCAGAGGGGAGACCACAGTGTCATTCCCGCGTAAGCGGCAGTCCAGGCTTCTTTGCACCCACCCCCCGTGTCATTCCTGCGTAAGCGGGAATCCAGCAGGTGTCATTCCTGCGTAAGCGGGAATCCAGAAAGAAACAACTGGACTGCCGCTTTCGCGGGAATGACATACAAGGGGTCCACGGAGCGTCTGTCGGCCCTGACAAGCAAAGGTATCTTCCTTCGGCTAACATGTTACGAAACCGGTTTTTCAGGAGATGAACCGTGGAGTTGGGCCTTCGGCTCCGAAGCTTTTGGACTGGGTTCGGAAGGTTTTGTTGATGAGCCTGGGCCACCGGTTTTTTTCTTGGGTGTCAGGATCAGGGTTACCGGCGTGCCTTCCGGGGGGATGCGCTCGGTAAAGGCTTCGAACTCTAGTTCGGCGTTGAGATTGCTGCTGGCTACGGGCAGGT
>Ga0308418_1001609_pt1 | contig 11725 bp, 8 predicted proteins | sample HotsprSampleR4cd_FD_203517 | JGI IMG/M metagenome (GOLD analysis project Ga0308418, IMG submission 203517) | Hot spring phototrophic mat microbial communities from Mushroom Spring, Yellowstone National Park, Wyoming, United States - 20090729_R4cd ... | reverse complement strand
ATTGCTTTTATGCAATGGTGGTTCAGTATCGGTGGTGGAATTACACTTCTATTCATCATACTCAAACTCTTCTTCCCTCATATTTTCCCACATTAAAAAATTTTTCTTTTCTATCAAATATTTTCTTTATATTTGCACACAAATAAAATACAAATAATGTATAATGTATCTTTGCATAACATATCGCAAGGCGCAAGTAATTTACTTCATTTAAAACCTCGCAAAGTAAAGTCGTTTTTTCTTTCCTTCCAAACCATTCATAAAATTTTTTCTTTACATCCTCTCTGTCTCTTTTTAGTTATTCTGCTTTCTCTTAATTCATCGGCGTTGATCTGCCTAATCAGCGTCCTCTGCGTTCTATTTTATTTCAATGGAACGCTGATAACGCAGATGGTTATGATAAGATATGATTTCATTATCAGCGATCATCATCTAAATCAGCGTCCTCTGCGTTCTATTGTATTTTAATGGAACGCTGATAACGCAGATGGTTATAATAAGATATGATTTAATCATCAGCGATTATCGCTTAAATCAGCGTCCTCTGCGTTCTATTTTGCACCAGTATTTTATTTTTTTTAATTTTACAGCAAAATTTTAATTAAATTATTACGATGAACACAGATAATTATAAACATTTTGAAATCACTGAAAAAATTATCAAAGCATTTTATAAAGTGTATAATACTTTGGGCTATGGATTCTCAGAAAAGGTCTATGAAAACGCATTGTTTATTGAACTTGTGTCAATGGGTTTATTTGTTGAGAAGCAAAAGCCGATAAAAGTTTATTACGAAGGCATAGAAGTAGGAGAATATTTTGCTGATTTGATTGTTGAAGGTTGCGTCATAGTTGAATTAAAAGCAGCAGAGACATTATGCGAAGAACACGAATTTCAGTTAATCAATTATCTTAAAGCAACAGAAATTGAAGTGGGGTTGTTATTAAATTTCGGAAAGAAACCGGAATTTAAACGTAAAGTTTTTTCAAATAAAAAAAATCACTATTGTCCAAAATATTTTTTGAAATTATATGAAAAATATCAATAACAGCAATGAAAAGCAGAGATGAAAAAAGAGGGGGGAGTGCCTTTTCAAAGCATCAAATTTTAAAGTTTAATTTATTGATAATCAATGTTTTAATTTATTATTAACAATTATCTTGGACAATAGTGAAAAAAAATCTTGTTTAATCATAACAATCAGCGTTATCAGCGTTCTATTATGACAATAAATTTGAATTATACTATCAATTGGATGAAAGCAATAGCAACAAAACTTAAACTCTTTAAAATCTACTTTCTATTTTTGACTTTTCACTTTTCTAACTTATCGTATGCTCAAACCCTCTCGGGCAAAATAGACCACTTCTACAACAAACACTTTACCCTTTCTGTGCATATTGGCGATTCTTTAATTCCTGTCCAAAAAATTACTACCAACGAAAAAGGAGAGTTTCAATTTGAATAATAGTAATGAAAAGTAGTGATAAAAAGAGATGTGGATAGTGCTTTTTCAAACCTTTAAAATCAAAGATAAAAAGCATTGAAAATCAATGTCTTTTATTCTTTTTAATTTAACATTTATTTTGGACAATAGTGACTCCTCTTATAGGAAATAAAAAAATCGCACAATACACTTATGTAAACTCCTAAAACAAATTGTTTCTATTAGATAGTAAAAAATTTCGCACATTTGCAAGCAAAAATTTAAAATGATAGCACATTACTTCGCACCCCGTCATTTAGGTGTAAATACCGATGAAATCAAAGAAATGCTCCAAAAAGTTGGCGTTTCCTCTCTCGACCAACTCATTGATGAAACCATCCCATCAGAAATCCGACTTAACAAATCCTTACAACTCCCCGACCCCTTAACTGAACCCGAATATCTTGATCATATCCGCACCATTGCTCAAAAAAACAAACTCTTCAAATCTTACATTGGATTAGGTTATTACAACACCTACACACCTTCAGTTATATTAAGAAATATCTTTGAAAATCCAGGTTGGTATACCGCTTACACCCCTTATCAGGCAGAAATTGCACAAGGTCGTTTAGAAGCATTATTGAACTATCAAACAATGGTCAGTGATCTTACAGGACTTCCTATTGCCAACGCTTCCTTACTCGACGAAGCCAGTGCTGCTGTAGAAGCAATGACAATGTTCTTTAATGCTCGCGAAAAGAACAAACAATCAGCATTAAAATTTTTTGTAGATAAAAATTGTTTCCCACAAACCATTAATACACTTAAAAATCGCGCTATCTCTTTCAACATAGAATTAGTAATTGAAGATTTTGCAAAAGTATCCATTGATGAAAAGTTCTTTGGTGCTCTTGTCCAATATCCTAATGTCAATGGTGAGTTGATTGATTATACCGACTTCATTCAATATGTCAAAAAATTGAGTGTCAATGTTGCAATGGCTACCGATTTAATGGCACTCTTGTTAGTAAAAACACCGGCTGAAATGGGCGCTGACTGTGCCTTTGGAAACGCTCAACGATTTGGTGTACCACTTGGTTATGGTGGTCCTCACGCTGCTTTTTTTGCTGTAACTGAAAACTTTAAACGCTTCATCCCAGGCAGAATTATCGGCGTATCTGTTGATGCCCAAGGTAAAAAGGCATTGAGAATGGCTTTACAAACTCGTGAACAGCACATCAAAAGAGAAAAAGCCACCTCTAACATTTGTACTGCACAAGCCCTCTTGGCTATAATGAACAGTATGTATGCCGTCTATCACGGACCAAATGGCCTTAAAGAAATCGCTACTCACATTCACGAACATACTTGCTTCCTAAAACAAGAATTAGAAAAATTAGGATTTACTGTCTCTAATAAAATTTTCTTTGATACCATCACCATCCATGCCAATGAAAAAGACATTCGCCCCATCGCAGAAAAAAATAATATCAATTTTAGATACAATAATAACTCTACCATTTCCATTTCCCTTGATGAAACAACATCCACAAAAGATGTATACAAAATCATCGAAATTTTTGCAGAAGCAAAAAAACAAACTGTTCAATTACGATATCAACCTAATAATTTAATCAAAAACTCTACATTCAAGAGAACATCTCCTTATCTACAACATCCCGTATTTAATTCTTATCATACCGAAACAGAAATGATGCGTTATATTAAATCGCTTGAAAACAAAGACATTTCCCTTGTACATTCAATGATTTCTCTTGGATCTTGCACAATGAAGTTAAACGCTGCAACAGAATTAATTCCACTAAGTTGGCCCGAATTCTGCAATTTACATCCTTATGTTCCTACTAATCAAGCCGAAGGATATCATTACATTATTGATGAGTTAGGCAAATATCTCTGTGAAATTACAGGATTTACAGGAGTTACATTTCAACCCAATTCAGGTGCCCAAGGCGAATATACAGGACTTTTGCTCATCCGTGCTTATCACAAAGATAAAGGCGAACCACAAAGAAATGTCATTCTCATTCCATCTTCTGCTCACGGCACAAACCCTGCCTCTGCTGCAATGGCGGGATTTAAAATTGTAGTCGTAAAATGCGATGCACAAGGGAACATAGATGTAGACGACTTAAAACAAAAAGCCGAACAATACAAACACGAATTAGCCGGTCTGATGGTTACCTACCCCAGTACGCACGGCGTTTTTGAAGAAAGAATAAAAGAAATTACCAATGCTATTCATCAAAACGGCGGATTAGTGTATATGGACGGTGCCAATATGAACGCACAAGTGGGACTTACCAATCCCGCAAATATAGGGGCAGACGTTTGCCACTTAAATTTACATAAAACATTTGCTATTCCTCACGGTGGTGGCGGTCCAGGTATGGGACCTGTTTTAGTCAATTACAAATTAAAACCTTATTTACCCAAACATCCCCTTGATGACTCTTCCAATTCAAAAGCCATCCATTCCGTAACAGCAGCCCCTTACGGCAGTGCATTGGTATTACTTATTACTTATGCATACATTAGAATGCTCGGTGCAAAAGGACTAACAGATGTTACAAAAATCGCCATTCTTAACGCCAATTACCTTAAAGATGTATTAAAAGACCATTACAAAATCCTTTATACCAACCACAATAACCGCTGCGCCCACGAGTTTATTATAGATTGCTCTACCTTCAAATTACAAAGCGATATAGACGTCGTAGATATTGCTAAACGCTTAATGGACTTTGGTTATCACGCACCAACCGTAGCATTTCCTGTACCTAATACTTTGATGATAGAACCTACTGAAAGCGAAAGCAAACACGAATTAGATAAATTTGCAGACGCTCTTATTACAATAAAAAAAGAAATTGACGCCATCCTTAATGGACAATACGACAAAAAAAACAATCCATTGAAAAACGCCCCCCATACCGCAGAACTAATTGCTTCTGATAATTGGAACTATCCTTATTCAAGAGAAACAGCAGTATTTCCAAGACCTTGGGTAAAACAATCCAAAGTATGGCCATCCGTTGCTCGTATTGATAACGCCTACGGAGATAGAAACTTAATCTGCACTTGCCCCCCCATTTCCGAATACGAAATGGCATAATTTTCAACTTAAATTTTATTTGGGCGTGCCCCTCGCTTCGGTGGCACAGCCGCATACTGCTGCGAACCAAGTGAAGCAATTTAAAAAGAATTGCTATACATTCAATAAGAGATTGTTTCGGGCTATACCCCCGCAATAATGGACTGCAGTAGGAGATTGCTTCATCACTTTTTATAAAAAGTGGTGAAGCAATGACGAGTGGCTGTGCCACCTTCGCTCGGGTCGGGCTGCTACGGGCTCCGCTTTCGCTTCGGCAATCCTCGCCTTAGCCCCGTTCCAAACGCTTTCAAGCACCCGTCATTGCGAATGAACGCAGTGAGTGAAGCAATCTCAAAAGGAATTCCCACTATCCAATACGAGATTGCTTCGGACTTGCCCATCGCGATGACGTTGATTGCCTCGCCCTTTCTTAAAAAAGGTCTCGCAATGACGCTCTCAAACGAAGGCGAGGCAGTGCCGGCGGTTCGCTTCGCTCACCGCCGCCTTCCCCTCTCTTTTCAAAAGAGAGGGGCGGTATGAATAATTTTTTTCCTATTGTTCCCCCTCTCTAACTCTGTTAGAGAGGGGGAATAAAAAGGGGGTGAGTTATTCTAGTTGGCTTTAGCCACATATCATTCCCACTCTTTGACTTGTCTATGTGTAGAAATCAAAGGGGTAATTAAAAAAGCAAACAACTATAAAATAAATAAACTATGGAAACTACATTAAAAAACACAGAATTTAGAATAGAACGAGACACTATGGGTGAAGTAAAAGTGCCCGCCAATGTCTATTGGGGCGCCCAAACAGAACGTTCTAGAAATAACTTCAAAATCGGTCCAGAAGCCAGTATGCCCAAAGAAATCATACACGCCTTTGGTTACTTAAAAAAAGCCGCCGCCCTTGCTAACTATGAGTTAGGCGTTTTAAGTAAAGAAAAATGTGACCTTATATGTCGTGTAGCCGACGAAATCATCGAAGGAAAACTGGATGACCAATTCCCACTCGTAATATGGCAAACAGGATCGGGTACCCAATCCAATATGAATGTCAATGAGGTTATCGCCAATAGAGCCCACGTATTAAGCGGTGGAAAACTCACTGATGAGAAAAAAATCTTACACCCTAACGACGATGTCAATAAATCCCAATCTTCTAACGATACTTTTCCAACGGCAATGCATATTGCTGCTTACAAAATGGTAGTAGAAGTAACTATCCCAGGCATTGAAAAATTAAGAGACGCTCTCAAAGCCAAATCCGAAGCATTTAAAGATATTGTCAAAATAGGACGCACTCACCTAATGGATGCTACTCCTCTCACCTTAGGACAAGAATTTAGCGGTTATGTACAACAACTCAATATGGGCATCAGAGCATTGAAAAATGCATTAGAAGCCGTAAGAGAATTAGCCCTTGGTGGTACTGCTGTAGGTACAGGATTAAATGCCCCCAAAGGATACGATGTATTAGTAGCCAAAAAAATTGCTGAACTTACAGGTTATCCATTTGTAACTGCTCCTAATAAATTTGAAGCATTATCCTCACACGATGCTATGGTAGAATTAAGTGGTGCATTAAAACGTGTAGCCGTTTCTTTAATGAAAATTGCTAATGATATTCGCTTGTTAGCATCGGGTCCAAGATGTGGTATTGGAGAAATTATCATCCCTGATAATGAACCCGGTTCTTCCATTATGCCTGGCAAAGTAAATCCTACTCAACCCGAAGCAATGACAATGGTTGCCGCCCAAGTGATAGGTAATGATGTGGCTGTATCTGTAGGTGGATCCAATGGACATTTTGAACTTAATGTATTCAAACCCTTAATTGCTTACAATGTATTGATGTCAGCACGGTTGATTGGCGATGCGTGTGTAAGCTTTAATGATAAATGTGCTGTAGGCATTGAACCCAACTTAGTAAATATCAAAAAACACCTTGATAATTCTTTAATGCTGGTAACTGCCTTAAATCCTTACATTGGATATGAAAATGCTGCAAAAATTGCCAAAAAAGCCCACAAAGAAAACAAGACCTTAAAAGAAGCCGCCATTGAATTAGGACTACTCACAGCAGAACAATTTGATGAATGGGTAAGACCAGAAAAGATGGTATAAGCACTTCATACTTTAAGTCAAAAAAGCCGTTGTGATTTACAACGGCTTCTTTATTTTCTTTATCAATAATATATCTTCACAAAACCATTGCCACCCTTTGAACCTGCACCACTACTTGTTCCTCCATTACCACCTACTCCAACCCCTGCAGGCCTATCGGGGTCAGCGGCATTACCTGGAGTTTGACCACTACCATTAGTAATTGTACAATTTGAGCCGACACAATAGGAATTACCTCCTCCTCCTCCGCCACCGCCACAATCACAAGAAGGGGCCGTTCCTCCTGTTCCTCCATTATACCCTCCACCTCCACCACCTGCACCTCCACCATCTCCACTATGCGATTGTCCATTAGTACCATTAAAATTTGCACTAGCCCCCGCATTTCCACCTGTACCACTTCCGTTTCCTCCATTGCTTCCTGCTGCACCACCTGCACCTCCAATACTATTTTTACCTGCACCTCCGCTACCACCGCCCCCTGCTGCAACAAGTATAACATTACTACCGATTAAAATAGCAGTTGATCCACCACCACCACCACCACCACCACTACAATTATTAGGCCCTGCATTTCCTCCCTTTCCTCCGCTACCATGTCCCCAACCACCAGCACCACCAGAAGAACTAGCATTGCATTGAGCAGCTCCGCTACCTCCTCCACCTCCTCCACCAACAAAAATTGATAAAATATCACCAGTAGAAACTTTTAATAATTTTTCCACATAGCCACCTCCACCACCAGGAGAATTACTTAGACCAAAATCACTGCCACCTCCTCCGCCACCTGCACCCCATGCTTTAATTTTTATCCAACAAACACCATTAGGTACTGTCCATGATTGAGCAGCACCCGTGTAATTGAATGTTACACTATTGGCAAAAGAAGTAGGAGCAGGTAACGGAGGGTCCATAACTATATCGTGCCATTTACCAGTAGAGGTTTGATAAACCTGAAAAACATTACAATCAGTATTAAAAATCAATAGAGAATTTGCAGGGTTTGGAATGGCATTTCTCTGAGCTGTTGTAAGCCGTGGTATGAGTATACCCTTATTCGTAAAATCCCGAATATCTAAAGCGGCAGAGTTGTGAGGTGGATTACCTGTGGGGCTTATGCTCACATTTTGAGCAAGTACAGGGCTTGTTAGCCCAATTAGTGCAGCCGTTAAGAGGGCTGCGGCTTTTCCTTTTGTTTTCATAATTTTGATTTTCATAAATTTTTTAATTTTATTAGTGGTTAATTTTAATAATAGAACGCAGATGACGCTGATTTAGATGATGATCGCTGATAATGAAAATCATGTCTTATCACAACCATCTGCGTTATCAGCGTTCCTTTGAAACAAAATAGAGTGCAGATGACTCTGATTTAAGTGATAATCACTGATAATGAAATCATATCTTATCTTATCATAACCATCTGCGTTATCAGCGTTCCATTAAAATGCAATAGAACGCAGAGGACGCTGATTAAGCAGATGAACACAGATAAATTATGAGGAATCAAAATAACTGAAAAGAGATAAAAAAGACGAAAAGAAAAAATTTTTATGAATGGTTTGGAAGGAAGGAAAAAACGACTTTAATTTGTAAAGTTTTAAATAAACTAAATTATTTACAACCTGCGACTTACGACTTGCGACTTGTAATATGTTATGTAGATAAACATTATACATTGTTTGTATTTTATTTGTGTGCAAATATAAGGAAAATATATTTAATAGAAAAGAAAAAATTTTCTAATGTGGAAAGATATGAGGGAAGAAGAGTTTGAGTATGATGAGTGGAAGTGTAATTCCACCACCGATGCTGAACTACCATTGCATAAAAAAGCAATTTGTCTTTGTACTCTATCAATTTGTTTTGCACTTTTTAGTTGAAAGTTTCTGTGTTTATTTATTATCCTTTTTAGATTTTTTAACATATCTTATTATCTACCTTCTCCTTCTATTGATTACTTTCGCCTCTACAAAGAGGCAATCAAGGGCGGTCATGAACCAGCCCGTGTAGGGCAGATGTTTATCTCTGCCCTACTTTTTTAGGAGAATGTGTGTTTGCTAATTCTTCCGGTTTTTTCTTCATCGTCATCCCTTTTTTATTTACAACGTTTGATAAAACATCTTCTTTCTCTACTATTTTCTCTACTATTACAAATGTTTTCTCTGCTTTTTCTGTTGGGCTTTCTGGCTGTGTTTGCTCTGTGTTTTCTTTTGCAGCAATGGCTTCTTTATTAGCAGCAGATTTCTTTTTCTCCTCATAGTTCGGAATGTATTCTTCTTCTTTTTTCCACAAAGTATACATCAATAGCAAGATTTTTCTTTGAATAGCCACATACGCCTTCATTGGAATATCGGGATGTTTAGCAACAATGCGTTGAAAAACATCCTTTAAGGGATGATGGTATTGAACACTATGAATAGCACTCAATGCAGGAAAGTGCATCGCTTTGCGAATATGTGAATTCCCTTTCTTGGACATCCGTGGTTTTTTATGCACGGATGTTCCGGATGTTTTCTCTTGCACATCATATCCTGCATAACTGGCTAATTGTTTGCGATTACGAACATAATGAAAACCATTGGTCTCTGCTATTACAATCACCGCAGTGATTAAACCAACCCCAGGAATTTTACAAATCTTTGAAATTTTATTTTTCAACTCAGGATGATTATTCACTACTTGCTGAATTTCTTTTTCAATCTCTTTAATTTGTGCTTCTAAAAACTTTATCCTTGCTTTGGCTCGTTTTATGGTAGCATCGTTTTTGTAAGCACTATATTCTTGGGCGTGGAGTTGGTTTTTGCTGGCAGTACATTCTTTTTGCAGACGCTCTCTTTCTCGGGTGAGTTGTTTGAGATGAACAAATACAGGGTCGGGCTTGTGCCAAAGGTCTAATTTTTTCTCTAATCCCATAGAGCAGAGCACTTTGGCGGCGGTTTTATCGTTTTGTGTTCGCCAAGGCAAAGTGTTTGCATACTTATTGACTTTGTTGGGCAACACTACACTCACCAAATAGTGTTCATCTACTAAAAAATTAGCCAGATGTTCGTGATAAACCCCTGTGGCTTCTATTACCGCGTGAACTTTAAGGGACTCATCTGCTAATTTTTTCATCCACTCTACTAATGCCTTAAATCCTTTCTCGTTGTTAGGAAAGGATGCGGTGGCTTTGTAAACCACATCTAATTCTTTTGTCAGATGTCCAAAGCACACTTCATTGTTGTCTTTGGAACAATCAATGCCTACGCATTGTTTCAAGATTTTTGTTGTCATAGATTTGGATTTTAATGGTTATATTTGCTCAGAAGAAAAGAACGCTGATAGCCCTTACTCGTAAAGGATACGAGATGTTAGCATAAAGCTAACTCCCTTGTTTCTAAGTTCGGGTTTAACAGCATTCAGAAGGGGGGGTGAGGGGAGTTACTTTCAATCAGCATACCTCAAGGGTTGCTTTGTTCAAATTCCCCTCTCACCCTTTTTCTTCTGAATTTTTTACGATGCAAACATACGAGTTCAATTACAATTGGGTTTGTTACTCGAACAAATACTTGTAGAGTTCTTACAGAACGATTCACTAAATTCACTCTTGCCACTAAATTCCTTCTATCAGTTGTTAGAAAATTAATCATCTCGCTCCTTAAAAAGAGTTCGTTAAAACGATTACTGTTGATAATGGAAAAGAATTTGCTATGCATAAATATATTGGACGAAAACTCAATACAAGCATTTACTTCACTCATCCTTACGCCGCTTATGAAAAAGGATTAGTAGAAAACACCAATAAACTCATACGCCAATATTTCCCTAAATCTCTATCTTTCAAAACCATTTCTCATCAACAAGTAGTTGATATTTGAAGTAATGACTTTATTAAACAACCGACTACGAAAAACGCTTCAATTTAATACACCCAATGAGGTTTTTTTCGCTAATTTTATGCCCAATAAAAAATTGCACTTGGTGGTTGAATCTGCCATAAAAAAATTAAAAAAACATTTGGAAATTTGGAGGAATGTTATGTATATTTGCAGCCGCAAATGATGGTCTGGTAGTTCAGCTGGTTAGAATACGTGCCTGTCACGCACGGGGTCGCGGGTTCGAGTCCCGTCCAGACCGCTACAAGGTGGGAATAGATGGGAAGAGATTAGATCTGTTTTTTCATAGTTTTTGTTTTTTAGTTAATGTAAGGGGCTCAATGAACCAAACCTTTTTTAGTTTGTAAGGGACAATTTTTTTAAGATAGGAAGTCGCGTAATTTTACTCTCATAATCTTTTGATTTTTTGTTTTTCGCTCACTCTCTTTTATTAGTAAAAAGTGGAAAGTGGAAAGAGAAAAGAGTAAGGAATATTCTTGTGATGTTTAATGGGTTAAACTCTTTATTGGCAAAAAACTTTTTACTTTCCATTTTTAACTTTTAACTGAATTTTGCGTGAGGGATGCGGAGTTTTTACTCACCCCCTTTAATTCCCCCTCTCTAAATGAATTAGAGAGGGGGAACAAGTGAATAAAACAACTTTCGCATCGCCTTCTCTTTTTTTTACTCACCCCCTTTTTATTCCCCCTCTCTAACAGAGTTAGAGAGGGGGAACAATAGGAAAAGAAGTACTCATATCGCCCCTCTCTTTTTCAAAAAGAGAGGGGTTGGGGGTGAGTTGCGTGTGGGATGCGGAGGGTGCGGCGAGCGAAGCGAGCCGCAGCACTGCCTCGCCTTCGGTTGAAAGCGTCATTGCGAACCCTTTTTTAGGAAGGGCCAAGCAATCAACGCCATTGCGATGGGCGAAACCCAAAGCAATCTCGTATTGGATGGTGGGAATTCCTTTTGAGATTGCTTCACTCACTGCGTTCATTCGTAATGACGGGTGCTTCACTTCGTTCGCAATGACGATAAGGCGAGGATTGCCGAAGCGAAAGCGAAGCCCGTAGCAGCCCGACCCGAACACACCACAGCCGTGTGAAATTCTTTAAACGACATTTTTTGTCGTTTTGAAATAATAGTATATGATTATTTACAAAGTTCGGAAATGCTGTGGTGTGTGAGGGGCACGCCCAAATAAAA
>Ga0308418_1001603_pt1 | contig 11748 bp, 10 predicted proteins | sample HotsprSampleR4cd_FD_203517 | JGI IMG/M metagenome (GOLD analysis project Ga0308418, IMG submission 203517) | Hot spring phototrophic mat microbial communities from Mushroom Spring, Yellowstone National Park, Wyoming, United States - 20090729_R4cd ... | reverse complement strand
TAGTAATGAGTTTTTCTTTTGCATCCATACCGCAAAAAAAAAGGCCTTTCACCTTTTCTTTTGCAAGTAAAAAAATATTTTTATCCACTATTGTTTGTTAATTTTCAACCCCTGATTCGCATTGATACTCGTGTGTTATATTTTACCACAAAGAATACAAAGGATTTGCACAAAGTTCACAAAGATTTTGTATCAAAAATTAATTCTTAAATTCCTTTTTCCTTATAGGTGTCGTCCTTTCAGGGCTTGAAATGGTGTGGATTTATTTTCACAGGGCTTGAACTCATCCCCATCCCTTCTCTTTTGAAAAAGAGAAGGGCGATACGAGAACCTCCTTTTTTCCAATCGTTCCCCCTCTCTAATTGAATTAGAGAGAAGAGAATTAAAGGGGGTGAGTGAAAATTGAAAAAAGAGAAGGGCAATTTGATAAATCCTTTTTCTCTTGTCCTCCCTCTTTAGCTTGTTAGAGAGGGGGGAATAAAAAGGGCTGAGTTACTAACTTTCAACTTTAAACTAATTGTGTGCTTTGTGGTTAAGTTTGAAGTGCTGAATAGTAACAAATAATTTGTAAGAATTCTAATCACTTTTATTGAATCCTAATGTCAATCCACCATCCATCTTGATAAAAGTTCCTGTCATCCACTTAGAAGCATTAGAAAGTAAAAAAACAATCATATTTGCTACATCTTGTGGGTCGCCGATTCCAAGGGGATACTGTTTTTCATACTTCTTCATTTCTTCTTCATTCATTGCGGCATTGACTGTATCTTCATAAATGTTTGTTCGGACTAAAGCGGGTTGTAATACATTGACACGAATTTTTTTGGGGGCTAATTCTAAAGCAACAGTGCGAGCATAAGATTCAAGAGCTGCCTTGGATGAGGTGTATAACGCCCCGCCAAAATAAGAGTGTAACGTAGAAATAGATGATATAAAAACAATAGAAGAATTAGCATTAAGTTTGTTATACTTTAATAAATGGGATAAAAGATAAACTGCAGATAAATAATTGGTTTGAAAAACATCTTCATAGTGTTTTTGCTGAATAAACTTGACAGGAACAGGCAAGACCTTTCCCGTACAATGTGCCCATCCATCAATAGATGGGATGGTTTTTGCTAAATGTTCAATCTCTGAAGTTTGTTTTAAATCTGCAATAATCACTTGGTGATTGCCTTTTTTCATCATTTGCAAAGTATCATTCAGTTCTTTTTCTCTTCGGGCAGTAATGATAATGTTATCACAATACTGACTCAGTAAAATAGCCGTTGTTCTTCCAATACCCGAAGATGCACCCGTTACAAGAATGGTTTTATGTTTTAATGTTTTCAACATAATTTAATCTATTTCTATTAACCCTGAAATTTTCAAAGAAGGCGATGTTGTAAAAACACAAGACGCCCAAGAAAAACCAACGCCAAATCCGGAAAGTAAAAGTTTTTTAGGAAAAATTAATTGTTCTCTCAAATTAGTAACTATTGTCAAAGGAATGGATGCAGAACTCGTATTCCCAAATTTTTGAATAGAATAAGGGACTTTTTCTGCAGGTATTTTCATTTTTTTTCTAACACTTTCATTCATAAAAAAATTGGCTTGATGGAATACAAAGTAATCAATAGATTCTTTGTCAGTGCCTGAAAAGGCAAGCAATTTATCTACATTTGGAGAAACTTCTCTAAGTGCAAAATTGAAAATGTCTGCACCCAGCAACTGCAAGTGTCTTTTACTACGAATAATACCTGGTTCTATTTCTACTTCATCAAAAGTATCAGGTTGGATGTGATAGCGGCTTCCTCCGTGGGGAATTTTAATTGCATCTTCTCCGCTTCCATCACTTTGAAGATGAAAATAAATAGGCGATGCCGACTCATCATAAGATAAAGCTGTAGCACTTCCTGCATCACCAAATAAGGGATACGTACTTTTATCTTTAAGACACACAGAAATTGTTGATTTATCTCCTGCTAATAAAATACCTCGTTTAATTTGTCCTGACTGCAATAAACTTCCCAATACATATAAGCCATATACATAGCCACTGCAACCTAAGTTAATATCAAATGCAATGGTGTTTTTGCTTAATCCTAACCTGTGTTGTAAAATAATACTGCTTGCAGGTATGAAGTAGTCAGGGGACTGAGTAACAAAAATTAAGGCATCAATACTTTCTTTTTCCCAATTTAGTTCTTCTAATAGTCTTAAAGCACTATAATAACAAAGATCAGATGCTGTAATGTGAAATGGAGCCACACGTCTTTGTTCTATGCCCACATTTTTGATGAACATTAAACGTTCTTGTTCGGATATATAAGTGTAATCTTTTGTGTAAAAAGTTTGTTTTGGAACAGCCGCACTAATAGCGTTAATACAGATATTTTGAAGTTTTATTAATGCCATTACGATTGCATTTTTGATTTTATAACATCATATAAATCTTGAATGGTATTGGCGTTTCTCAAATCAGAAGCCGTGAGTTCTACATTAAATTGATCGTCGGCAAAAGCAATAATAATCAAAGCGTGCATAGAACTCCAATTTGGAATATCTCTATAATTGGTGTCAGGTTTTAATGTTCCTTTTGGTAAATCTTCAAATTCATTTTCTAATCGTTGGATAAATTCTTGTATATCCATAAGTATAAATTTTTTCTGTAAAAATACTAAAATTCTATCACAGTAGCCCCCAAGGTGTATCCTAAACCAAATCCTGCTAATAATAATTTCATTCCTCTTTGTAATTTGTTTTCTTTTATCAATTGTTGCAAAGCAATAGGGATGCTTGAAGACACGGTATTTCCTGTATAGCGAATATCATTAAAAAATTTATCTTCAGGGATTTTAAGTTTTTTACGAAGTACTTCTAACATAAAACTATTGGCTTGATGAAATATAAAGTAATCAATGTCTTCTATTCGTAGATTGTTTTTTTCTAAGGTTTCATATATTAAGTTGGGAACACGTTTGATGCTCATTAAAAAAATGGCTGTTCCATCCATTTTCATTATACCGTAAGGCAAATTTGGGTATTGTTGAAGATATAAAAAATCTGGGGGATTAACTTGCCCACTTCTTTCAACAATTAATTTATCATATCCACTACCATCGGTATAAAATATAAATTTTTCGAAAGGCGTAGAAGTATTAGAGTTTGTAATAAAAGTAGCAGTAGCACTATCTCCAAAAATAGAAAGCAATTCTAAATCATTTTTGTGAATCGTATAAGATGGTGTATCGGCAGTGAGTAATAAGATGTTTTTTGCAATCTTTGATTGTATCAACGAATGGGCTATTGACAATCCATAAATGTATCCTGTGCAACCGTGGGGAAGGTCAATGCAAAAACATTTTTCTGATAACTTTAAAGTATATTGCATTATAGCAGAAGTATTAGGGGCCTCGTAACTAAATCCGTGCCCTACTAATATCAATGCATCTATTTGAGACCGAATATCTGGATCTTGTTCAAACAATTGATTGGCTGTATATTCTGCCATTTTTTGCATATTTAAAGAAGTGTGGCAGCGAACAAGAACACCTGTTTTTTTGAAAATATCTTGTGGAGAGACATTAAACTGATGGGCTAATTCTTCGTTGGTAATTTTTTTTTCAGGAAGATATATAGAAATTGCTTTTATTTGCATTGCTTAGAATTATGAAACAAAGTTACGGAAAAATTTATTGGCTGCTTATAGCTATTGCATTTTTGTTGTATGGCAATACCATAAAAAACGATTATGCCTTGGATGATGATTTTGTAGTTGGTGATTTAAGTCCTGCAAAAAAGGGTATAAAGGGCATTCCTAAAATACTTACGAGTTATCACGCAAAGGATGAGAGCGGCAATGAATACGAATATCGTCCAATGGTAAAAATTTCTTATGCATTAGAAGTAGAGTTTTTTGGCAATAAGGTGCATATCCATCATTTTTTCAATATCGTTTATTATGCTCTGTGCTTGATGTTGTTATTTCGTATGCTTTTGTTGCTGTTTGAAAATTATTCCTTACAAACTATTTTATGGATCGTGATATTATTTGCATTTATTCCTTTGCATAGCGAAGTGGTAGCCAGTTTAAAGAACAGAGATGTTTTATTAAGTTTTATTTTTTCAATGCTTGTACTCATTTATTTTTTAAAATGGCAAAAGGATAAGAAAACGATTTATTTAATTTTAGTTCCCATCTTTTTCTTTTTTGCATTAGCCAGTAAGTTTGATGCTTTGCCTTTAATGGCAATTTTACCGCTCATTTACATTCAAAAAAACAAAACTAACTTTAATCAGCAGCAATGGATAAAAATTTTGGGGACCATTGTGCTTGTTGTGGTGCTTTTATTCTTGATGTATGTAGCATTGAAAAAAGGTCAAAAATTATTATTAGATCCTAAATTAAAACAAAGAGTTTTTAATTATTTTGAAAATCCTTTGTATTTCCACAATGAATTAAAGTATAGAATAATTACTCTTTTTACAAGTTTAGGTTTTTATATTTGGATGTTGATTTTTCCAATAAAAATGTCTTGTTATTATGGATACAATGTTATACCTTTTAATAGTATTTTCAACTTTTATGGCATTATTGGTATTGTGTCTTTTATGTTATTAGCATATTTATTTTTCAAAAGATTTAAACAAGGCGATATTTTGTGGTATGGAGTAATGTTTTTTAGTGTGTGTATTTCTATGTTTTTGAATTTTGTGAAACCAGTACCAGGCATAGTGGCCGATAGATTTGTCTTTATGGCATCTGTAGGGTGGGCAATGATATTGGCGTATTGTATAGAATGGGTATATCAAAAGTTTATTGCAGAAAAAAAACAAATTGAAATAAAAGAATTGAATTGGTGGAATGTTCAAAGGTTAAAAGTATTTTTGATGGTTTATTTTATTGTATTGAGTATTTGGATATGGAAAAGGAATTATGAATGGAGGTATAAATTATACCTTTATGAAGCGGATGTGAAAAAATATCCTGAATCTGTGAAATTACACATTTTATATGGATCGCAAATTGTCCTAGAATACTTGCAAAACACAGGGAGATTGTCCAGTGGTGATATGCATAGATATTTAGGCATTGCTTATGAAGAATTTCAAAAGGGTTTGCAATTAGATAGTAGTTGTGGAAGTTGTTACAACAATATCGCTTATTTATTAATGAATTGGAAAAAGAATTATGAAGCAAGTATCCCCTATTTATTAAAATCTTATCAAATAGATAGTACCAGAAAAGAAGTATTAACAAACATCGCTATCTCTTATCTTAAAACGAATCGTAACAATGATACGGTGGAGATATTTATCAGAAAAGCCATTCGTAGAGATAAAGATAAATCTTATGAAATTCCTTTCGAAGTAATGAAAGAATATTGCAAACGAGAAAAATTATATGCAAAAGGCATTAATTTTTTCAAAGAACAATTACAAGAACGCCCCAGGTCGGAGTATTTACATCTTGCATTAGCAGAATTACAGATATTGAATGGCGATACCGCAGCGGCAATTCATTCTTATGAAAAACTTTTGGAAATTAATCCAAACTATCCAAAGGTGGCTGAATTTTTATCGGAACTAAAAGAAAAGTACTTTAAACACAACAAAGAGAAGTAAAGAAGTTAAGATTAATATTTAATGCACAGTGGTTTGTCTTTTTAAAAAAGAACAAAAACTTTAATATTGATTATTTTGATTTTTCGTTAATGTGAAGTAAATAATGTGCCATAGCATTGACCATACTTGGAAATTCTTTTGTGGGAGCATAAATATCTACTCTGTATCCCAATTCTTTTAATTTATTTGCGGTTAAAATACTGTATGCGGCAAAGCGTATTTTATCCTGTTTTAATTTTGGAAAATATTTGTGCAAGGCATCTACGGCGATGGGTGTAAAGAATACAATCATATCGTACTTTTCGGGCTTCAAGTTAGAGATATTTTCAGGAATGGTTTTGTAAACATCAACGGTAGAATATTTTGCTTTAATAGCATCCAAGATGCCTATTACTTTTTCTCTAATCGTATCGGATGCGGGTAATAAAAATTTGCCGTCTATATTTTTCTTTAATACTTTTTTCAAATCTTCAATACTACCTTGCCCCCAGAATATTCGCCTTTTACGCAGTTCCATATACTTTTGCATATAGTAAGCGATTTGTTCATTTAAGCAAAAGAACTTCATAGAGTCAGGCAGTACTACTCGCATTTCGTTCATAATTCTAAAAAAGTGATCAATTGCCAAACGACTTGTAAAAATAACACCTTTGTGTTCTAAAACATCTACTCTTTGATTTCTAAACTCTTGTGCGGTTAATCCTTCTACTTTAATAAATGGACGAAAGTCAATATTGACTTTGTATTTATCTATCAATAATTGATAGGGATTTTGTAAGTCGGCTGGCTTTGCTTGGGTTATCAAGATATTTTTTACAGGAAGTTTAGGAAAATTACTTACTTCAAAAACAGGTAATGCTTTTGCTTTTTCTTCCCAAGATTTTTCTTGTCTTTTTTTGCGTCTTCCTTTTTTGCTTTGTTGGGCTTGATCTTCCGAACTTTGGGGCTTTTGTTCTGTGATTTCTTTTATTTCTGTAGCACTTGTGTCTGCATTTAATGAATCATTTTGATGGGATGTCTTTACTGCAGCGGAGATGGATTCTGTTGTGGTCGTTGATGAGGTGCTCTCTGCTTCTATATCTTTTTTTATATCTTTTGATACATTCGTTTTGTCCTTTGCTACTTTTTTAGCAGAAGTGTTCTTTTTAGTTCTTTTAGTGTTTGCAGAGGAACTTATTGCCGACATAGTGGCAATTTTATTTTCTTTTTTCTTATTGTTAGAAGACACTTTTTTTACGGACTTTTTGGTCTTTTTGGAAGTGGATGATTTACTTGTATTTTTTTTGCTAACAGCCATTTAATCAAAAAAGAATTTAAGTACAAATAATAAGGGTATTATTTCAAGCCCGCAAAGGTACAAAATAAAATTCAAATAATCTACAAATGCTTTTTTAGGAAGTTCGAAAAAACTTTTTAATAAAAACAAAAAGTAAAGAGTTAGATTTGAAAAGAATACAATTTGCAAGAAAAAAATTTTTTCTGTCCACTTAAAAATGAACACAAAAATAAAAGGAAGAATTAAAATGCCCATTGTTTTAATAAACATTTCCATATTAAATGTAAAATTCCAATATCTTTCTGTTTCATCAAAAATGTATGCAATCAGCATAAACACTTGCTTTTTAAGAAATACTACCAAAAAGACACTGATAAATAATAAAAGAAATAATACAAAATCATTATCAAGATATTTTGACTGAAAGAAATATTCCTTTAAGATGTTACTTTTAATTTTATCCTTGATTAAAAAATAAAGAACAAATGTAAAACTAAAATAAAATATGATATTTAAGAGATTAAGAATCCTTGCTTGAAAAGAATTGCGTGATTCTTTTAACTCTCTACGAACTCTATGATCTATAAGCGAACGGATGGGCAAAATGATAGCACTTGGTGAATATAAATAAATGTAAAAAAGCAAAGTAATGGGGATTAAAATACTCGCCACCATCCAGTAATCAACATAAGGCGATGGTCTTATTTGGGGCTGAATGGATAACATTTTTAGTTCAACTTGAAGTATTTATCTTTTCAATTAATTTTTTAATACTCTCGGGAATTTTCATTAAAGTATCTTGATTTCTATCTTTTGAAATATAAATGAAAGCCAAAAAATAAATGTGTTGATCGATAGATTTTAGGTCGTGTTGTAATAAACGAAAACTTTCTCGCATCTTTCGTTTAATCGTATTTCTATGTGCTGATTTTCGAATTTGCGTTTTAGAAACAACAAACATTACTTTAAATTTCTCTTGACGAATAGATGCTTCACTTTTTGGAACAATTAAATATACTAATTTTATAGGATATTCAGATATTGATTTACCACTATTAAATAAATGCGAAATCTCTTTTTTGCTGGAAAGTATTTGATGCTTTTTTAAAGTATAACGCAATGTCACATTTGTAAAATTAATTAAGCATCAATTTTTGCATAGCGTGCATTTTGTTCAATAAATTCTCTACGTGGTGCGACTTCATCTCCCATCAACATTGAGAATATACGATCGGCTTCGGCAGCATTATCTATGGTTACTTGCTTTAATGTTCTTGTTTCAGGATTCATTGTTGTTTCCCATAATTGTTCTGCATTCATTTCCCCAAGCCCTTTATATCTTTGTACAGATACACTGTCGGGCTTGTCTCCGCCTAATCTTTTTATAGCTTCATCTCTTTGTTCGTCGTTCCAGCAATATACTTGTTCTTTTCCTTTTTTCACTAAATACAATGGTGGTGATGCAATGAATACATGTCCTTTTTCAATCAATTCACGCATGTGTCTAAAAAAGAACGTGAGAATCAAAGTAGTAATATGAGATCCATCAACATCGGCATCAGTCATTATGATGATTTTATGATAACGCAATTTATCCATATTCAGGGCTTTGTCGTCTTCTTTTGTTCCCCTGAATACACCTAATGCAGTATAGATGTTTTTTATTTCTTCGTTATCGTAAATTTTGGATTCCAATGCTTTTTCTACATTCAATATCTTTCCTCTTAGTGGCAAAATGGCTTGAAACTCTCTATTTCTGCCTTGTTTGGCTGTTCCACCCGCAGAGTCCCCCTCTACTAAAAACAATTCACATTCTTCAGGGTTGGTACTTGAACAATCGGCTAATTTACCAGGCAGTCCGCCTCCGCTCATCACTGATTTTCTTTGAACTAATTCTCTGGCTTTGCGGGCAGCGATTCGTGCGGTGGCGGCTAATACTACTTTATCTACAATCATTTTGGCTTGCTTGGGGTGTTCTTCAAGGTAATGTTCTAATGCTTCACTCACTGCCATATCTACTGCTCCCATTACTTCATTATTGCCCAATTTGGTTTTGGTTTGTCCTTCAAATTGGGGCTCTGCGACTTTTACAGAAATAACGGCTGTTAATCCTTCTCTAAAATCATCTCCGGTTATTTCTACTTTTGCTTTGGCTAATAAGCCATTTCTGTCGGCATAACTTTTTAATGTTCGAGTTAAGCCCCTCTTAAATCCTGCTAAATGCGTGCCGCCCTCTGTAGTATTGATGTTATTGACATAACTTTGAATGGTTTCGGTATAAGTATTATTGTAAGTCAAAGCCACTTCAACAGGAATGCCTTGCTTTTCTGTATTCAAGTAAATAACATCTCCCAAAAGTTTTTCTTTGCCTGCATCCAGATATTCTACAAATTCTTTTAATCCTCCTTCTGAATAAAATGTTTCAGAGTAGTATTGATTATTTTCATCGGTTCTTCTCTCATCGGTTAAAGTAATTCGTATACCTTTATTTAAAAATGCCAACTCTCGCATTCTATTGGCAAGGGTTGTATAGTTGTATTCTAAAGTAGTAAAAATTTCTGGGTCGGGTTTGAAAGTAACAATAGTTCCTCTGTAATTGGTCTCACCGACTACTTTTACATCGTACAAAGGATGTCCTTTGGAATATTCTTGAACAAAGATTTTTCCCTCTCTATGCACTTCTGCTTTTAAGTGAATAGACAAAGCATTTACACAAGATACGCCTACGCCGTGCAATCCTCCCGATACTTTGTAAGTATCTTTGTCAAATTTTCCACCAGCGTGAAGTACCGTCATAACGACTTGTAAAGCCGATACACCTTGTTTAGGATGAATATCGGTAGGGATACCACGTCCATCGTCTTTGACCGTAATAGAATTGTCTTTGTGAATAGTTACTTCTATGTTTTTACAATACCCTGCTAATGCTTCATCAATAGAATTATCTACAACTTCATACACCAGATGATGTAGGCCCTTAACACCCACATCACCAATGTACATTGCAGGGCGTTTGCGAACGGCTTCTAATCCTTCTAATATCTGTATATTATCTGCACTATAATTTTTTACTTCTTTTTCATTGTTTTCCATTCTTCAATACCTTTTAATTAAGCCCATAAAGATACTGAAAAATAAAGAGTAATGCAAGGATTTGAGTGATAAAAATTTTGAATTAAAAACAATGCGTAAAGCGATTAGTAAGGACTTAAAGTATTGTCCAAAATGGTTTCTAATACTATATGAAAAATATCAATGATAAAATGCGGTGATAAAAAAGAAGAAGCGCCTTTTTAAACCTATATAATTTGAAATTTAATTCATTGATAATCAATGTTATAATTTTTTATTAACAGTTATTTTGAACAATAGTGAAAAAATATTGACTTCTTCTATCAATTACAAGAAGGCGAAGGGGTGCCGTCATAATTTAAGAAATTCAAATTACAAAAAGGTTTTGTAGTGGCTAAAAAATAAATAAATGAATTAGCGGGATGCTTGCTTACGTGAATCCTTGAACGAGCCGCAAAAATACCCACAGCCCCATTAGAGATATTACTATAAATGGGCTTATCTTGTGCTACAGATGTAGAAGGCATATTGGATTGTAAAAACACATAGTAATCATAATTGGCAGCATAAATGATATAATCAAATTTTACAATTCGTCTAAATAAGATGTTTGGGTCATTGTCTTTATTTAAAATAGACAAATAAAAACTATTTAATAATTGATTGGAAGTATAACTAAACTTCATATCTTCGCCACCGTTCAATGTTTTTGAAAAAATAGCAGTATACTTATTTTCTACATATTTAGCTCTGGTACTATGGTCAATCAATGAATCAATATAATGCATTTGAACATACATTTCATACATATATGCGTTGGGTTCGCTCTTAAATCGTACATCTCTGGTTACAGTCAAATTACTTAGGTCTAAATAATAATAGGGTGGGTTGTTGGGATCAGGCATTACAGGATAATAAGGCGGTGCTAATGGTTGTGTATATCCTGGTTTTACACTATCTATCATTGTAGTAGATGCCGTAAATGTAATATTTGTCTTTGTGTCTTTTATGTATAATTCGTAAGTTCCTGAAGGATAAATTTTTTGATTGGTATAATAAAATCTTTGTTCTTTATTAAAAGTACCAGATTGTGTATAAAGCACAGTATCCCTTAAAAACAACTCTATACTACTGGATGATGGGGATACAGGAGCATACGATCCGTTGACTTTTCTTTTCAAAGAAACTTGAAGTTGTCCTGCGGGAAAGTTGATGGTATCTTTATTTTGAGCCATATCATAAGCATTTCCTTCTCCGGCAAACACTTTATTTATACGAATGTATTGGTAATTTTCTTGTGGATTCAATATCGCATATACGCTTACTAATTCTTTATAGGGTGCAAGTATGTTTAATTTGTTTTTACAGGTAGTGAAAAATAAAATCGTGGTAAATATAAAAATATAAAATGCAAAATGCTTTGATTTTAATTTTTTGAGGATGTATGTGTTTTGAAAGTTGATCATAAGATTTTTTTTAGAGGGCTAAATATACTATAAAAATATCGTCGGTTTAATTCACTCTTGCCTAAAATGTTTTTTTATATTATATGAAAAATATCAATAGTAGCAATGGAAAGCGGAGATGAAAAAAGAGAGGGGGAGTGCCTTTTCAAACTATCAAATTTTAAGATTTAATTTATTGATAATCAATGTTGTAATTTTTATTAATAATTCCCGAGTTTGACACTTGTCATTTTTAATTTATTGATTTTCAACAAAATATAAGAATTTTGACACTTTGTGCCACTACATTTTTATCCGTTTATATATTTCTTCGTTCTATTTTTCAGC
>Ga0308418_1001598_pt1 | contig 11775 bp, 6 predicted proteins | sample HotsprSampleR4cd_FD_203517 | JGI IMG/M metagenome (GOLD analysis project Ga0308418, IMG submission 203517) | Hot spring phototrophic mat microbial communities from Mushroom Spring, Yellowstone National Park, Wyoming, United States - 20090729_R4cd ... | reverse complement strand
AAGATGCGTCAAAAGTCAGAAGTACTAATGGATTATTAGTGCATGGATTAGGGAGAATATCTGTTGCTCTGCTATTGTTAGTTGTATTCAACTCCTGACTCGCATTTTAAAGAAAAAATAAAAGAAGATAAGGATTTTAAGTTTTCACTAAGCAATTACTTACCCTTTTCTGAAAATACAATACGTGAGTTCTACAAAGATTTTGGTTATTCTGAAAATGACATTCAAGAAGTTTTAAATGAGATTGAATTTAGAAAAAACCATCATAAAAAGGGAAATGAAAATATTAAACTGTTGCCTGAAGATTGGATAGTTTATTTTTTAAGAAAAAAAGCACTTACTGAAAAAATCGAAATTCCCGAACTTGCCCGCATTATTTACATGCTCAATCAACGCAGAGGATTTCAAAGTAGCCGTAAAGATTTAAAAGATTCTCATGTTTTACCTTATGATGAATTTATTAAAAGAAGAGATGCTAACGACTTTGGGGAAAATGGAATTGAAACAAAGTTTGTCAGTATAACAAAGGTTATCAAAGTTGAAGAGGTTACAACTGAGAGCAAAAACAAAGAAAAAAAGAAATTTAAAATTTATGTTGAAGATGAAAGAATACGCTCTAATGAAAATGAAAAAGGAACTTTTGAGTTAGATTATAAAAATAAGCCCGAATGGGAAGGAAAAGAATTTACATTTATCGTTACTCAAAAAATAAGTAACAAAGGTAAGTTTACTCAATACAAACCTGATATTCCAGGAAAAGACGATTGGGGTTTATGTACAACCGCGCTTGATGAAAAAATAAATCTTGTAACTTATCCCGGTAAATATTTTTATGAAGAGTTATTAAAAGCATATAAAGAAAAAAGAAATTACAAAATCCGTCAATACCCTGTTTATCGCTGGCGTTATAAAAAGGAATTAGAAGCCATTTGGGAAAAACAATGTGAGTTAAATCCAGAACTCAATAAATTAAATACAGATAAAGAAATATTGAAGAAACTTGCAGAATTGCTTTATCCTACACAGGCCAAAAACAATATGTCTAAACTTAAAGAATTTTTAAGTCATGACTTACTTCATATTATCAGTAACGATATTATTTATTACCAAAGAGAATTAAAATCTCAAAAAAACTCAATTAGTGAATGCCGCTATGAAAAAAGAATCGGTAAAGAAAAAGATGAAAACGGCAACTGGCTTGAATCGGGTAAATACGGGTTAAAATGTATTCCAAAATCCTCACCATTATTTCAGGAATTCAGGATTTGGCAAGATATTCATAATATTAAAATTCTTAAACGAGAAGAACAAGTTAATGGAAAAACTATATTTGACATTGATTGCACAAAACAATACATCAATGATGATGTTAAAGTGGCTTTATTTGAATTATTTAATGAAAATGAAAGTATTACGGAAACAGACATATTAAAACTCATTAAAGATAAAAATCCAAACAATGACATAGAAATATCCAAGAAAAAAGATACACCTCATTCACACAAAATAAATCTATTTTCTAAAAGAGAAACTTTAAAGGGAAATGAAACTTTGTCCCGATACAAAAAAGTCTTTAAAAAAGTTGGATACGAAGACAATAGTATTTTAAATGACCCTGCCAAACTATACAAACTTTGGCATATTGATTATTCCATCTCGTCATCAGATGAGAAAAAATCTGAAAAAGGAATAAGGACAGCATTAAAAAACAATTTTCCTGATATACCAGAACAATTTATTGAACCATTAGTGAAATCTATTTTGAAATTACCTGAATACAAAAAAGAATACGGTTCATACTCTGCTTTGGCTATAAAGAAATTATTACCACTGATGCGTGTTGGTAAATATTGGAATGAAAATTCCATTCATGAGCAAACTAAAAACAGAATACAAAAAATTATTGATGGAGAATTTGATGAACTAATAAATACAGAAACAAGAGAAAATATAAGAAAATGGGAAAAAAATAATAGGTCACTTGTAACATTAAATGATTTTTATGGATTGCCTACATGGTTAGCAGGATATGTAGTTTATGGAACCCACTCTGAAAATGAAATAGAAAATTGTAATACACCCGAAGAGTTCAATGACAAGGTAATTCTTAAACTGAAAAACAACAGTTTAAGAAATCCCGTAGTAGAGCAAGTAGTAAGAGAAACGCTATTGATAGTTAGAGATCTTTGGAAAAAATATGGAAAAATTGATGAAATACATATAGAATTAGCAAGGGAGCTTAAAAAGAATAGTGAAGAGAAAAGAAAAATTGCAGAAAATCAAAAGAAAAACTTGGAAGAAAAGAAAAAAATTAAAGAGATATTATATGAATTACTAAATGATGGATTTCAGCAATATAATGTTAATGAAGAAATAGAGTTCGTAAATTTTGAAGTAAAACCAAATCCGGAAAATCCCGGCGATATTGAAAAATTCAGAATTTGGAGAAGTTTATCTAAGTTTAGTGAAAGTGACTGGGAGAAAAAAGTAAAAGACGAAAAAATACCTACAGATCAACAAATAAAAAAATACATTCTTTGGTTAAGTCAGAATTGTAGATCGCCTTATACCGGCAAAATTATTCCATTAAGCAAATTATTCGATCCTAATCAATATGAGATAGAACATATCATTCCAAAAGCTAAAATGAAAAATGACAGTTTAGCAAATTTAGTTATATCAGAGTTGGGTGTAAACAAAGCAAAAGGGAATCAACTTGCTGCAAACTTTATTTCTGCATCAAACGGAAAATGTAATTACGGTGATATTGAGTATAAGTTATTTACTTATGAAGAATATGAGAAGTATTGTAGAGATGTATTTAAACACAATAAAGCAAAACTCAAAAACCTTTTAGCAAACGAAGTTCCTGAAGGATTTGTAGAACGCCAAATTAACGATACCCGCTTTATAACCAAAAAAGTATCTCAACTCTTAAAACCTGTTGTAGGAAGCGATACAAAAATAATTTTTACAGGAGGTAGTATTACATCTGAGTTAAAAAAGAACTGGGGATTAACCAAAGAATGGAAAAAATTAATGCTTCCAAGATTTAAAAGATTGGAAGCCATTACAGGTAAAACGTATATTAAGCAAAATGAACACGACCAAAACGACATAGATTTTAATGTGCCTGAAAACGAAAATTTTGATATAAAACGAATAGACCATCGTCATCATGCCTTAGATGCTATAATTATTGCGGCTACTACCAGAGAGCATATCAGATATTTGAATTCACTTAACGCTGCTGATTCTGATGAGGAAATAAAAAAAATAAAGCAATCATTAGTTAAAGAAAAAATAAGAGATTTTAAATTACCATGGGAAACTTTTACAAAAGAAGTAAGAGAAAAAATCGAAGAAACAATAGTAAGTTTTAAAGTGAATAACAAAATAATCAGTAAGCCACAAAATTTTTATACTAAATGGAGTAACGACTTGAAAAAAATCAAAGTAGAACAAAAGTCAAACAAAAAATGGATGGCTGTTCGTAGGTCTTTATTTAAAGAACCTCTTGGTGTTAAATGGATAAAACAAATAAAATCCGTGAAAGTTAAAGATGCATTTGAAATTGAAATTGACAGGCAGGCTAACAAACATGACAAAGAATTACGAAAAACTGCATCCTATATTTACGATAAACAAGCCCGTCAAATAATCAAACAAATTATACATCAATGTAATACTAGCATTCATGAAAAAGATGCATTGTTGAAAGAAATAGACACCTATTTAAAGAAAAATAAAAGTACAAAAGGATATTTACTTAATGGAATACCTTACGAAAAAATTGATGTTGCAAAATTTGTTACATACAAAACGAAGCGCATGTCCTTTACTAAAAACGAAGAATATTTTGAGGGGCTAACACTTCAAAAAATGAAAAAAGATTTTCCTTATTTTAATTACATAAGTAAACAACAATTTGAACAATTCGATCCCAAAAAACAAGAATTAATTAAACAGGCAGGGATTTAAGTATCAGATACTAAAAAAATGAGCGACTTTAATTTCCTTTTTCTTTCACATATACTTGAATACAACAACAATCCAAAAGAAGCATTTAGTTCCGAAGGCATTGAATATTTAAACAAAAAAGCAAAGGAAAATCCTAAAATAGGTAAAGAAATAAAATCCGTTACACGATTAGATGGAGAAGTAGATAAAGAAGATATGTTTAATGGAGGGTTTTATGAAACCGACAAGGGAGCTATGGCTTATTTTGTGATATATGAAAATGAAATTACTAAAGAACGTTCAGGATTTCAATCTATTCCAACACACAAAGCCATAGAAAAAATTATAAAGAACGAACCTATTGCCGAGGATAAAGAAGGATATAAAAAGATCATTTTACAACCAGGCGATTTAGTTTATGTTCCTACTGACTATGAAAGAAAAAATCCAAAAGAAATAAATTTTTCATCAAATCTTAAAGATAAATGCGAAAGGATTTTTATTGTAAATGATTTTTCAGGAACAACAATATATTTTAGACCATTTAGGGTTTCAGATTTTATTATCCCAAAAGAAATAGATCTTTCAAAAAATAAAAATGGAAAACTTCAAGGATCTTTTGATTTAAAAACGGCCAGTTACAATGGTATTCCTATTAAAGAAGTTTGCATCAAACTAAAAGTTGATCGTTTAGGAAATATTCAATTAGCATAATTTATTACTTCTTTATATTTTATTGCTTCATTTATATGATTAAACAAATTCTATATTTTGGTTCGCCTGCAAAAATTAGTACAGAACTAAAACAAATAGTTATTGAAAGAAAAAATAATGAAGGTAATTTTGAAAAAATAACTCGTCCTATTGAAGATATTGGTGTAGTGGTCCTCGATCATCCACAAATTAGCATCACTCATTTATGCATTGCTCAACTTATTCAAAACAATGTTGTGATTATTTCCTGTAATCAAAACTATATGCCGCACGGCATAATGCTTCCCATAGAAGGGCATGATACTCAAAGCGAAAGAATGCGTTCTCAAATTGAAGCCAGCGAACCACTTAAGAAAAATCTTTGGCAACAAACAATTATTGCTAAAATCAAAAACCAAGCAGCCGTCTTAGAATATTTTCAAAAAGACGCAGGCGTAATGTACGGCTACGCTAAAGAAGTAAAAAGCGGCGACGCAGATAATAAAGAATCTACTGCCGCTAATTATTATTGGAGACATTTGTTTTCAGAGCATCCTAATTTTTCAAGGCATCCCAAAGGTCCTTGGCCAAATGCTGTGCTCAATTATGGATATGCTATTTTAAGATCTGTTACCGCGAGAGCATTAGTAGCATCAGGATTGTTTCCTTCTTTTGGTATTTTTCACAGAAATAGATACAACGCCTTTGCATTAGCAGACGATATTATGGAGCCCTACAGACCTTATGTAGATATAATAGCTAAACACATCTATCAAAAATACCCTGAAGAACAAGAATTGACAAAAGAAATAAAAGCCGAATTACTCAAAATTCCTCATATAGATACCACCATTGAAAATGAAAAAAGTCCATTGATGATTGCCCTTCAACGCACTTCATCTTCTCTTGTAAAATGCTTTATGGGACAACAACGAAAACTTATTTATCCAGAGATTAAATTTAAATAAAATGGCACCTAAAACATCACGTTTAAATGCCTACAGAATTATGTGGCTATTTGTGTTTTTTGATTTGCCCGTTACGACTAAAAAGGAACAAAAAATTGCCCAAAAATTTCGCAAAGAATTATTGGAAGATGGATTTATTATGCTTCAATACAGCGTGTATATTAGACATTGCTCAAGTAGTGAAAGTGCAGATGTACATACCAATTGGATAAAAAAATTAATTCCTGAAAGTGGCAGTGTATCTATACTTAGAGTTACAGACAAACAATTTGGCAATATGGAGACATATTATGGTCGCAAGAAAACACCTCCCCCCTCAGGATGGCAGCAGTTAGAATTGTTTTAATTATTATAAAAATAAATAGAAATAAAAAAATCCCCTTTTTGAGGGGATTTTTAATTTGCAACAACAGTTTTTTTATTCTATTTTTTGATATAATCCTTTGATAATCTGCAACATAAAGGATTGAGTTGTTGCAAATATATCAAAGTTCCTTTTTTGAAAGCGAATCACAACTGTTGCTGACGCTCGGCGCGGAGTGGGACGGTTGTTGCAAATATATCAAAGTTCCTTTTTTGAAAGCGAATCACAACCTTTTGGCTTTTGGTATATTCTTTAAGTAGGTTGTTGCAAATATATCAAAGTTCCTTTTTTGAAAGCGAATCACAACCTTTCGGAATGTATGGATCGAGTTGGAGTAGTTGTTGCAAATATATCAAAGTTCCTTTTTTGAAAGCGAATCACAACGACCGTGTGCGCCGCGCGCGTCGCGCTCAGGTTGTTGCAAATATATCAAAGTTCCTTTTTTGAAAGCGAATCACAACAACTCTGTATATTCAGTGTTTTTAGCAACTGTTGTTGCAAATATATCAAAGTTCCTTTTTTGAAAGCGAATCACAACTTAACTCTTTCAAACTCTTTTTCCTTTAACGTTGTTGCAAATATATCAAAGTTCCTTTTTTGAAAGCGAATCACAACTCTTTCTCTCCTTTTGCTTTCAGCCATTAGGTTGTTGCAAATATATCAAAGTTCCTTTTTTGAAAGCGAATCACAACGGGCGAGGGGCTGGGGGTGAGGGCAGCCTCGTTGTTGCAAATATATCAAAGTTCCTTTTTTGAAAGCGAATCACAACACCTGCACAGGTCGGGGCGTACAGGCTCAGTTGTTGCAAATATATCAAAGTTCCTTTTTTGAAAGCGAATCACAACCGTGGTATTACTTGAAAACAATTTTCCTTTGTTGTTGCAAATATATCAAAGTTCCTTTTTTGAAAGCGAATCACAACTAGTAATAGTGAATTGCTTGATAGTATCTGTTGTTGCAAATATATCAAAGTTCCTTTTTTGAAAGCGAATCACAACTACTATTTTGCCAAATATCTCAAACTTATCGTTGTTGCAAATATATCAAAGTTCCTTTTTTGAAAGCGAATCACAACTCCAAATGGGGGTTTAAATACTACTTATTAGTTGTTGCAAATATATCAAAGTTCCTTTTTTGAAAGCGAATCACAACGCATTTACTTGCAGAGGTGCGGCTCCCACGGTTGTTGCAAATATATCAAAGTTCCTTTTTTGAAAGCGAATCACAACTATTGCCACTATATTTTGAATAGTAACTTCGTTGTTGCAAATATATCAAAGTTCCTTTTTTGAAAGCGAATCACAACGGCTGATAAGTTTCACTTTCTATTGTTTGTGTTGTTGCAAATATATCAAAGTTCCTTTTTTGAAAGCGAATCACAACTTTTAATAATTTAGCCATACCTTTTATCATGTTGTTGCAAATATATCAAAGTTCCTTTTTTGAAAGCGAATCACAACCAAAAACAAAACAAATAGAGAGTATGGTAAGTTGTTGCAAATATATCAAAGTTCCTTTTTTGAAAGCGAATCACAACAGCAACTGGTTGCCGTGCATCGTCAGCGCGGTTGTTGCAAATATATCAAAGTTCCTTTTTTGAAAGCGAATCACAACGAATGGGGGGGCAAACAATTAAAACTTACCGTTGTTGCAAATATATCAAAGTTCCTTTTTTGAAAGCGAATCACAACGTGGCGGACTGCTGGGCTTGTTGGAGTTGGGTTGTTGCAAATATATCAAAGTTCCTTTTTTGAAAGCGAATCACAACTGGAACCTACGCGACAGGGCGCAGCTTCGAGTTGTTGCAAATATATCAAAGTTCCTTTTTTGAAAGCGAATCACAACGCGCGACCGACTCGCGATGATTTATATCGAGTTGTTGCAAATATATCAAAGTTCCTTTTTTGAAAGCGAATCACAACCAAGCGGTCAAATCGCTCGCGCGTCTCTTGGTTGTTGCAAATATATCAAAGTTCCTTTTTTGAAAGCGAATCACAACCGAGCGAGACGCTCGCGCTCCCAGCACGCGGTTGTTGCAAATATATCAAAGTTCCTTTTTTGAAAGCGAATCACAACAATGAATAAGGCGAATTTCTTGCACTATCGGTTGTTGCAAATATATCAAAGTTCCTTTTTTGAAAGCGAATCACAACGTATCTCGTATCTTATTTCATCGCTTGCAAGTTGTTGCAAATATATCAAAGTTCCTTTTTTGAAAGCGAATCACAACATCTTTTTCATTTAATTTTGCCCCTCCTTTGTTGTTGCAAATATATCAAAGTTCCTTTTTTGAAAGCGAATCACAACTATTCTTTTAATTTCTTTTAAAACACTTGTGTTGTTGCAAATATATCAAAGTTCCTTTTTTGAAAGCGAATCACAACTATTCTTTACCACGAATATTAAAAAAAACTGTTGTTGCAAATATATCAAAGTTCCTTTTTTGAAAGCGAATCACAACGGTATCTTGTCTTATGTCTTTTGTGTTTCTGTTGTTGCAAATATATCAAAGTTCCTTTTTTGAAAGCGAATCACAACTTGTTTATAATATAACTTTCAAGTTGTTCGTTGTTGCAAATATATCAAAGTTCCTTTTTTGAAAGCGAATCACAACACAAGATACATATTTGTTTGTGAATGTTGTGTTGTTGCAAATATATCAAAGTTCCTTTTTTGAAAGCGAATCACAACCAGTTGCTACATCAATCAATTGCTTACGAAGTTGTTGCAAATATATCAAAGTTCCTTTTTTGAAAGCGAATCACAACTTTCTCTTTATTCTCAATAAGAGTAGTGTGTTGTTGCAAATATATCAAAGTTCCTTTTTTGAAAGCGAATCACAACCGATTATTTCTTTCTTTGTATGTTCTGCAAGTTGTTGCAAATATATCAAAGTTCCTTTTTTGAAAGCGAATCACAACTTTCTACTCACTTTTCCAAGTTGCATATTGTTGTTGCAAATATATCAAAGTTCCTTTTTTGAAAGCGAATCACAACAGACTACCAGAAACAACTGCTTGATGAGTAGTTGTTGCAAATATATCAAAGTTCCTTTTTTGAAAGCGAATCACAACTGATTATATTTTTTACAAAGGATATTTATTGTTGTTGCAAATATATCAAAGTTCCTTTTTTGAAAGCGAATCACAACACATTAAGCGGATTAGAACAAGACCAAGAGGTTGTTGCAAATATATCAAAGTTCCTTTTTTGAAAGCGAATCACAACTCGCCATCATTTTTCTTTTCAATTTCTAATGTTGTTGCAAATATATCAAAGTTCCTTTTTTGAAAGCGAATCACAACTTACATAGTTTTATTCCTGTAGCAAGAGCAGTTGTTGCAAATATATCAAAGTTCCTTTTTTGAAAGCGAATCACAACAGCATTAGAAAAGGTAAAAAAATAAGTAAAGTTGTTGCAAATATATCAAAGTTCCTTTTTTGAAAGCGAATCACAACTCTCTTACTTTCTTCTCTATAAATGAATTAGTTGTTGCAAATATATCAAAGTTCCTTTTTTGAAAGCGAATCACAACTGGCTGAAAATCTGAATCTATATCAACCTGGTTGTTGCAAATATATCAAAGTTCCTTTTTTGAAAGCGAATCACAACTTTCTTTAAAGTAACTCGAAATTTTATCTAGTTGTTGCAAATATATCAAAGTTCCTTTTTTGAAAGCGAATCACAACCGTCCATATATTTTATTTTTTAGTTTTTCAGTTGTTGCAAATATATCAAAGTTCCTTTTTTGAAAGCGAATCACAACAATTCAAGTAAAATAATAAACTGCATTTGGGTTGTTGCAAATATATCAAAGTTCCTTTTTTGAAAGCGAATCACAACAATTCAAGTAAAATAATAAACTGCATTTGGGTTGTTGCAAATATATCAAAGTTCCTTTTTTGAAAGCGAATCACAACGCTTCGCTGATTTCCTTATTCTGCCTTATTGTTGTTGCAAATATATCAAAGTTCCTTTTTTGAAAGCGAATCACAACGATTTTGAGTGTTATGTTAATGAAAATCCAGTTGTTGCAAATATATCAAAGTTCCTTTTTTGAAAGCGAATCACAACTCGTAGTTAGTTTGTAATACTTGATTTACAGTTGTTGCAAATATATCAAAGTTCCTTTTTTGAAAGCGAATCACAACGCGTTTCTTTTCCAACGCTCCATAGTTGATGTTGTTGCAAATATATCAAAGTTCCTTTTTTGAAAGCGAATCACAACTCTATCTTAAAATTATTTTTTTGATATGTTGTTGTTGCAAATATATCAAAGTTCCTTTTTTGAAAGCGAATCACAACTATTTCAACATTTTTGTCAATTATGAAACAGTTGTTGCAAATATATCAAAGTTCCTTTTTTGAAAGCGAATCACAACTATTTCAACATTTTTGTCAATTATGAAACAGTTGTTGCAAATATATCAAAGTTCCTTTTTTGAAAGCGAATCACAACCTACTAGTTCAGCGACTTCTTTACTGAACAGTTGTTGCAAATATATCAAAGTTCCTTTTTTGAAAGCGAATCACAACTATACTTCTATTGTATAGAAAGTAACATTTGTTGTTGCAAATATATCAAAGTTCCTTTTTTGAAAGCGAATCACAACACATCAACAGCAATTCTTTCATTCTCTTTTGTTGTTGCAAATATATCAAAGTTCCTTTTTTGAAAGCGAATCACAACTTGTTTTTGCTCCACTTAAATTGATGTTTGGTTGTTGCAAATATATCAAAGTTCCTTTTTTGAAAGCGAATCACAACATCGAAGCGGTAGAAGTAATTCCAGTGAAGGTTGTTGCAAATATATCAAAGTTCCTTTTTTGAAAGCGAATCACAACCGCAAGCAATTAAAAACCAAAATTCACCAGTTGTTGCAAATATATCAAAGTTCCTTTTTTGAAAGCGAATCACAACATAACAGGGTTCGTAGAGGATTTTCCGCAAGTTGTTGCAAATATATCAAAGTTCCTTTTTTGAAAGCATCTCACAACTTTCATCTCCATTCTTTAAATTCCCCCTACTATCCTTCTATCATCTTCAACACTTCATTAAAAACACTTTCATATTCTTTTACTTCTATTGAAAACACGGGTATATCCAAGTTAGCAAGATGTTTTTGATAAGTAGCATAGAGTTTTTCAAGATATTCCAAACGAATGTTCTTTTCTATTGCACGATTTCTTTGATGAATGTTTTTTAGGGCTTGATCGGGCTTGACATCCAAAAATACAATAATATCAGGACGCACATTTAACTGACTTTCTAATTGAAAATAATGCTTTTTGTATTCATCAAATTGATGAGGACTTAAATTATTTTCTGCAAACCACAAGCATTTCTTAAAACTAAAATCCGCAATGGTCAATTTATCTTGATGTATTTTAAAATGCCGATGTAGTTGATGAAAACGATCTATCAAAAAACTATATTCTGCCAAAAAACCATATTTTTCAGGACTTTGATAAAACAATCTCAAGAGTTGATTGTCTTCAAATTGTTCTTTGATCAATACTGTTTGTTTATGCTTTAAGTAATGATAAAGATTTTCTGCAAGTGTCGTTTTGCCACTTCCAATAATACCTTCTATACAAATATACTTTTTTATCCAAGCAAACTTTTAATCGTTTTATTTAAAACAGGATGCACTACATTACTCGCAATTTCAGATAATGGCTTTAATACAAATAGTCGTTGATGCATCAAAGGATGAGGTATTATAAGTTGTTCTGTATGCATCACTATATCATTATACAACAAAATATCAATATCTATCCGTCGTGATT
>Ga0308418_1001594_pt1 | contig 11786 bp, 11 predicted proteins | sample HotsprSampleR4cd_FD_203517 | JGI IMG/M metagenome (GOLD analysis project Ga0308418, IMG submission 203517) | Hot spring phototrophic mat microbial communities from Mushroom Spring, Yellowstone National Park, Wyoming, United States - 20090729_R4cd ... | reverse complement strand
AAGTATTTCAAACAGAAACAGAAGAATTTTGGGCATTAAAAAATGTAAGTTTTACAGTAAACGAAGGCGAAAGCATTGGGATTATTGGTAAAAATGGTGCAGGAAAATCTACTTTGTTAAAGATACTCTCGCGAATAACCCCTCCAACAAAGGGCAAGATAACTTTAAGGGGAAGAGTAGCAAGTTTATTGGAAGTAGGCACTGGCTTTCATCCCGAACTAACCGGAAGAGAAAACGTGTATTTTAATGGTGCTATCCTTGGAATGAAACGAAGTGAAATCAAAAGGAAATTTGACGAGATTGTTGCTTTTGCGGGTGTGGAGAAATTTATAGATACGCCGTTGAAGCATTACAGCAACGGGATGCAGTTACGTTTAGCGTTTGCAGTGGCGGCTTTTTTAGAAGCGGAGATATTAGTAGTAGATGAAGTGCTTGCGGTGGGCGATGCAGAGTTTCAGAAGAAATGCTTAGGCAAGATGGAAGAGGTAACAAAGAAAGAAGGTAGGACGGTGTTGTTTGTGAGCCATAATATGGGGGCAGTTCAGAATTTATGCTCAAGGGGAATTTTATTAGATAAAGGCCGATTAATTTTTGATGGGAAAGTTGAAAAAGTAGTTGACTATTATACAAAAAAAATAATTCAATCTACAGAGTGTAAGTGGATAATAGAAAATAATAACAAGATAAATGATAAAATTGCTTACTTTAAAAATATTGAAATAGAAAAAAAATCTAAAATTATTTATTTTTCAGATGAAATAAAATTAAAAATCAACATATATTTTAAAAATAAAGGCACTTATACTATTGGAATTGGAATAGATAATAACTTTCAACAAAGAATTTTTTCAAACTATCACACTATTTTATTAGAAAAAGATGAATTAGAAAAAGAATTTATAATATCGTTACCAAAAGAAATACTTTGTCCGGGCATCTACTTTGTTTCAACCTCTATAGAAATAAATAGGCATTTTGTAGATAAATTAATAAATGCTTTGTCTTTTGAAATTTTAGAAGATGAAAGATTTTTTGAAATTTATCCATTTGGAGATAGCTATTATGGAACTGTGATAGCAAAAACAAATTGGGAAGTAAAAAATTAATTTATGGTTATTGGGAATGGTGAAATGGCACAAGTGTTTTCAGATTATAAAGAAAACAATGAAATTGTTTTCTTTTTATCAGGTGTTTCAAATTCTAGATGTAATGATGATAGAGAATATGAAAGAGAATTCAAATTACTGATAGAAACACACAAAAGATTGAATAATAAAACATTTGTTTATTTTAGCACAACAAGTGTATTAGACCCTTCATTAAAATTAACCAAATATATTCAACATAAACAAAAAATTGAAACTTGGATATCTTACAATATTGAAAAGTTTTATATTTTCAGAATACCCACGCTTTGCTATAAAAGTAAAAATAACAATTTATTACTAAATTTTATATTTAACCAATTGTCTAATAATGAGAAAGTTACAATTAATAAAAATTCATACAGATACATTTTATCAATTGAAGATATGCGAAAAATTATTGATGCAATCTTAATTTCATCATTGCCATTTACAATATACAATATTGTAAACACAGAAAAACCAATTTCATTACCAGAATTGATTAATCTTTTTATGGAGATGTATTCATTTAATAAAGAGTTAATTACTTATACTAATGAAGGACAATATTATGAAGTAGAAATCAACTATGATATAAACCAGATATTCAAAATTCATCATATTCCTTTTTTCTATAAAGATGAATATAAGAACTATGTAGATTATATAAAAAATTGTATTAAAAACAATTATTTTGAATATAAATTAAAATAAAAAAATATGACTAATATAATTGTAGAAAGAATAACACCAGGAGAACTATCATGGGATCTGTATCACGGAGATCATATTCAGCGCTATAAATTTTTTTCTAATTTCTATCATCAAAAAAAAGTATTAGATGCTGCTTGTGGATCTGGATATGGTTCTAAAATAATTTTGGATTGTGGAGCAAAAGAAGTTTATGGAATAGATATTGATGAAGAACAAATACATAAAAATCAGCAAATGTACCCTGACGTAAAATTTATTGCATTAAGTTGTGAAGAAATCTACAAAATACAAAATTTATTTGATATTGTTGTAAGTTTTGAAACGATTGAACACTTAAATGATATTGAAAAATTTTTTCAAGGAGTTAATAAAGTTCTCACAAAAGATGGTATTTTTATTTGTAGTACCCCAAATATTAAACGCTTTTCAGAATCTAAATCTACTATATTAAATGATTATCATAAACACGAACTAAGTTATCAAGAATTTACAAAATTATTTTCAGATTTTTTTTCTATTGAAAAAAAATATCATCAGTCGGAATCGCCAGAATTTATGAGATTTTTAAAAATCAATCATGATTTACATCAATTAGAAAGACAAATTAAATCTACCATTGCTTATAGGTTAGAAATTATTTTAAGAAAAATTTTAGGAAGGCCATTTCAACCAATACCATTTTTCTATAATAAGTGTTTTAATCAAAGAGAAAATGATTTTGTAATAGAAGAAATTTCGGCTGGAGAAGATTGGCATAAAACATTTATTTTAGTTGGAAAAAAGAAAAATTAAAAATACTTCAAAAATGAATATCATTCTTTCTTTAACCAATATGGAAATGGGCGGAGCACAATTGTATACTATTCTACTTGCTAATGAATTCCAAAAAAAAGGACATAATGTGGCCATATATGTTCATCAACCAGATTATATTGATTATTCTTTAAAAAAGTATGTGAATAAGAATATTGTAATCCAGACATGGTGTACTAATAATGTAGTAAGATTTTTTGTGTGGAAAATAAATGGTTTTTTAAAAAAATTTTTTAATTGTTCTATTATAGAATACTTAAATGAAAGAAAATTTATTAACTTTATTAAAAAATTTCATCCTGATATTATAAATAGTCAAATGAGTTATAGTGATTATCTCATTTCCAAATATATTAAAAAGATTAAAAATAAATCCTTTAGATTTATTGTATCTACTCATGGTGAATATGAACTCAATGTAGTTGATTCTAATAAGGCATTAGAAGTCATTAAAGTTTGTGATGGAATAATTGGAGGTGCTAGTAAAAATCTTGATCATATTAATGATAATTTTAATGTACAAAAAAAAATTATGAAAATAATAAGAGTTGGATTTTCAGACCAACTTAAACCTGTTAATAATTTCAATAAACTTGATTTAAATATACCTGATAATGATATTGTAATCGGTATGGTAGCAAGAGGAATTCCGGAAAAAGGGTGGGAAGAATTGATTATAGCATTCCACAAATATAATACATTATACAATAATTCCACATTACTTTTAATTGGGAAAAGCCAATATCTTTCTGATACTGTAAAAAAATATTTTCATCCTAAAATTACCCATCTGAATTTAAACAATAGTATGGAATTCCTTAAATATTTAAACATAATAGATATAGGAGTACTTCCTACCTATTTCACTGGTGAAAGTTTTCCAAATATCTTAGTTCAATATGTATTTTATCAAATTCCCTCTATCGCAACCGATATTGGCGACATTAAAGAAATTATAAGCATTAAAAATAATGAATGTGGAATTTTATTAAAACTAAATAAAGATAGGAAAGTTAGCAATGAAGATATCTTAAAAGCATTAATCCATCTTACTGAAAATAGAGAATACTATAATTGTTTAAAAAGCAACTGCAAAAAAGTTAAAAATTTATTTGAAATAAAAAATGTAGCAGAAGAATACATTTCCTTTTATGAAAGAGTCATCAGCAACGGGTAATATAGGTTTGAGTTTTATTATTTGTACCTTCAATGGATCTAAAACAATAATCAGATCTATTGAAAGCATCTTGAATTTAAAACAATACTATCCTTATGAAATAATAATTGTAGATAATAATTCTTTTGATGATACTGAACAGAAAGTTAAAAAATTTTTATTAGATATTTCTGACAAATTTCAATCATCTCCCAGAATTATCCTTTTAAAAGAATCTAAACAAGGACTTATATATGCAAGAAAAAAAGGAGTAGAAAATGCATATTATAACTACCTATGCTTTGTTGATGATGATAATTTTTTAATCACTGAGGATTGGATAAAGTTAGTAATAGAAACTTTCAATAATCATAAAAATATAGGTGCTATAGGTGGACAATCAATTCCTATATTTGAATCAACTTGTCCTCTATGGTTTGAAAAAATTAAAAATGCCTATGCTGTAGGCGAACAAAATATCTCAGAAGGATATCTTGACTATCAAAAAAGAAAATACTTGTGGGGCGCTTCTTTATGCATTAGAAAAGATATCTTATTACAATTTTTTTCTAAAGATGATTACCATAAAATTACAGGAAGAAAAGGGAATAAATTATCCTCCGGAGATGATGGAATAATATCATTGGAAGTTCTCAATCAGGGATACCATTTATATTATATGCCTCAACTAAAATTTTATCATTTCTTAAAAAAAGAAAGATTAAAATATACTTATGCTTTAAAATTGATGTTTAATATTGGTTATTCTAATATGAAATTATCTACTTTAGAGAGAAGAAATATCTATCAACAGTTTAAAGATTTTTATTTTGTATCCAAAAATTATATTTTACAAACTATCAAAGGTGATGATTTTATGAGAGAATACTATAAAGGGATGCTTTCATTTATCTTTTCTTTTTTTAATCCTAAAAAGCAATGAAAAATATTATAATTAAGTTAATCAAGTTTTTTGTTTTGAAAATTTTATATTTTAATAAGAAAACTAAAATTTTACTTATAGATTCTCTTTTAAGAGACCCCAGCTATCATATTGATAAAGCTATATATTACATTAAAGAAGACCAACTAATAGATTATAACAATTCATTTTACATTATAGATATAGGTGCCTATGATGGAGGAACTTCACTTTATTTTAGAAAAGAATTTCCCAACAATCCTATTGTAGCGTTTGAACCAAACCCTAAAATGCTTGAACAAAATAAAAATACCTTATTAAATCAAAAAATTGAGATATTACCTTACGCTGTATCTGACGATGCTAGTTACGTTCAATTTAATATTACAAATTTCGCACCTTCCGCTTCAATAATGCAACCTGATGATAAATCAAATATCTTTAAAGTAACTGAAAAAGTTACTATACAAAGTATTACTCTGGATGAAGTATTTTTAAAGAAAAATCAGCCCGATATATTATTACTCAAAATAGATATTCAAGGAGCAGAATTAAAAGCTTTAAAAGGTTCTATCAAAACACTGCAAAAAACCAGGTTAATTATAATTGAAATGTCTAATCATGAAATTTACAAGAATTCTTGCAAATATTATGAAATTGATGAGTTTTTAATATCTCAAAACTTCCAAATCTTAGATTTAATTCCTTCTTTGTCTGCTTTTGATTTAAAGGAATATAAAAAGTACAACCTATTTAAATTTCAAACAATTGAATGGAATGGAATTTATTGTAACCTAAATTATATTAAAAAATGATTATTTATTGCCATAAACCTGGGCGCTTAGGTAATTTATTAATTCTTCAAGCACACCTTTTTTGTTTTAAAAAAAAATATGGAGTTAATTATCTTTTCTTACCTTTTTACAACTATCTAATGTATTTTAAGGGAACATCACGTTTTGTAAGTAAATATAAAATAATCAAATATGTTCAAATACCTGTGTATTCGATAATATATTATCTTATTTATTATATTACAAGAATACTTCATAAACTTAAAATTAAAAATAAAATAATTAATGTGTTATATATTGATTGGAACGAATATATAAATATGGAATCCAATTTTTTTATCCAGGAAGCTAGATTTACAAGTATTTTAATATTACAAGGATGGAAATTCAGAGTACCTGAGAAAACATTCACTGAATACATTCCAGATATTCGCAATTATTTTTCTATAAAAGAACAATATAAAAAAATTAATTTTTCCTTACATGAAATAAAAAAAGAATACATTTTAATCGGCATCCACATTCGTAGAGGTGATTATATTAAATTTGAAGGCGGTAGATATTACTATTCGATAGAATTTTATATTAAGTTTATAAATAATTTAATAAAACTTTTTCCAAATAATAAAGTATTTTTTTACATTTGCTCAGATGAAAAACTAAATGCTTCGTATTTCAAAAACCAACTTAATAATCCCTTTTATATCAGCAATCATAGTTTTATACAAGATTTATATATTCTTTCAGAATGTAATTATATTGCTGCACCCCCCAGTACATTTTCATTGTGGGCAGCATTTATGGGAAATGTACCAATATATGAGATATCGTCTGATCAATCTTATCCAATAAATATACACGAATTCAAGATAATAAATTATTTAACATGAAAAAATATTTAAAGAACATTTTACTAGACCTTGGTTTGTATTACAAAATCAAAAAGAAAAATAAATTTTATTACTTTAAGAACTTTTACTCTAATTTTTTAAATAAAAATTCAATTGTTTTTGAAGTTGGTGCTAATGTTGGAGATAAAACTGAGATTTTATCATCTATTGCCAAAAAAGTTTACGCTTTTGAACCAGCACCCAATTGTTTAAAGCATCTTTATTCAAGATTCAATAAAAAAAGTAATGTTCAAATAATTCCATTAGGAATATCTAATCAAAAAGGGATCAGTATTTTATACATTTCTGACTATCACACAATGAATACATTATCTACTCAATTTATAGATAATGTTACAAAAAATTTCTCTTTTAAACCAAACTGGAATCAGCAAATAGAAATACACACTACAACTTTAGATGATTTTATAAAAGAAAGCATTAAACCTGACTACATAAAATTGGATATTGAAGGTCATGAAATATATGCACTAAAAGGCCTATCCATTCCTATTCCAATTATCTCCTTTGAAATGACACCTACGTTAAAAGAAAATGCTATTGAATGCATTGATTATATTTTGAATTTATCTGATAGTTATAAATTTAATATCACTTTAGAAGAATCAGCAGTTTTTTATTTCAGTAATTTAGTAACTGTTGATCAAATAAAGACATTTATTCTAGAAAAAGAAAATTTACCATTTGGTGATATTTATGCTTTCTTATCTCAATAATTTATGAATTATTTAAAAATATCCATAATAACACCTAACTTAAATCAAGGTAAATATTTGGAAGATAATATCCAATCAGTTATTCACCAGAAATATCCAAACGTTGAACATATAATAATAGATGGTGGAAGTAATGATTGTTCTTTATCTATTATAAAAAAATATCAAAATTATTTACATTATTGGATTTCCGAAAAAGATGATGGACAATCCAATGCTATCAACAAAGGTTTAAAATTAGTATCAGGTGATATTATTTTATGGCTAAATAGTGACGACAAATTAAACTCTAATGCCCTGCATATAGTAAATGATACTTTTATAAAAAATAATGATATTGATATTTTATGCGGATCTTCCTACATTTTCAATAATTTTACAAGACATATATCATATCCAACCCAAAATGATTTTTACTTACAACTCCTATCCAGAATGCCTACTCCCCAACCATCTTGTTTCTTTAAAAAAAATGTTATAGAAAAAAATGGATTACTAAATACCCAATTACATTATGCAATGGATATGGAATACTTATGTCGTGCTCATTTTATTAATGGCTTTAAATTTACTTTCACAGATAATATCTTATCATGGTATAGATTTCATTCTGATTCAAAAACCATATCCAATACATTAAAATTTGCAAATGAATGGGCTATTGTTTTTTATTCCTATCTTGAAAAATTCGGATGGATAGATGAATTAAATAAAATTGCTAATTTGAAACTATTTAACTTTGATAAAAAAATTGATATACCAGAAATTTCTTCTCATATAATTAAACTATATGAATCTAATAAATCAAAAATATTTGCTTATTTTCTTCTTTACCAATCTTATTTTTATCATAGATGCAATGAATTTGATAAGTCAAGAAAAATACTTACATTCCTAAAAAATAATTATTATTCTGAGTATAAAAATTTAAACATTAAAAAATATTATTTTAGTGTAAAATATCTTCCTGATTTTATTCATTACTTTAAAAATTATGGAAAAAATCTTTTAAATATACTTTGAAATTCAAATGAATCCCTTTTTCTCCATTATTATCCCCACTTATAACCGTGCTCATTTAATTGCGAATACCATTCAATCGGTATTGAATCAATCCTATCCTCATTTTGAAATTATTGTAGTAGATGACGGTAGTACCGATAATACAGAAGATATAATTGCTTCTTTCGATTCACCCAAAATCAGATACATAAAAATAAAGAACTCCGAACGTGGATATGCCAGAAATTATGGTGCAAAGCAGGCAAAGGGAGAGTGGCTATACTTTTTAGATTCTGATGATAAATTGTATCCTAATCATCTTGAAGTTGCCAATAATTTATTATTATCTAATTCAGAATTAGTCATATTTCATTTGGCTTATGAAGAAATTGACAAAGAAGGAAATATAATTAGAAAAAATATCAATCTTTCATCTACTTCATTGATTAAAGGCAATACGTATGGTTGTCATGGTATGTTTTTGAGAAAATCATTTTTTCAGCAATTCTATTTTAATGAAGATCGCACCATAGCCGGATTGGAAGATTGGGAACTATGGCTTAGAATCTCTGCACAATATCCTATTCCACATTTTCCCATCATTACTTCTGCTCTTATTCAGCACGATCAACGCAGTGTGTTGCTGACAAAAAAAGAATCTCTTATCAACAGAGTAAATGCTTTTATGAATTATGTTTTAAATAATCAAGATATTGTGCACACATATAAAAATAAACTCCATCTTTTCCGGTGTAGTTGTTATACTTATATTTCCCTGCATTTAGCTCTCTCCGGAAAATATAAGTCAACTTCTTTTTATTATCTCTTAAAAGGGATTATAGAAAATCCTTTGTTTATTTTCCAAAGACGTTTTTTTGCTATTATAAAACATATTATACTCACATGGTAAAACCAAAAAAAATACTTGTACTTACTTACTGGGACTTTAATGATGCTCTTATTCAAACTTATACACTTCCATACTTATACATTATTTCAAAATATATTCCCGAAAATTCAACTATTTATTTGCTCACATTAAACAAAAATACAACGGATAATATAAATTTTACTCACTCTCAAATAAAAGTTTTACAATTCAGATATATCCCCTTTGGATTAAAAGCCATATTTTATTACTCATATCTACTTTTTTATTTATTCATTTTTATACTCACACAAAAAATTACTCACATCCATGCATGGTGCACACCTGCGGGCTTATTTGGTTATATTTTATCCATAGTTACCCGAAGACCATTGATAATTGATAGTTATGAACCACATGCAGAAGCAATGGTAGAAGTTGGTGAGTGGAAAAAATGCAGTTTGCCTTTTCGTTTGCTCTATTTCTTTGAAAAAAGAATGACTCATCATGCTAAATATCTGATTGCGACTACTGAAAAAATGATTACAGAATATGCAGTAAATAGATATAGTTTTAATCCAGATAAAAACAACTGGTTTGTTAAATCCGCCTGTGTCAATTTAGAACTATTCAAACCTGACAATAATAAAAGATTTAATCTCAGAAAAAAATTAAATTTAGAAAATAAAATAATCGGCATTTATGCGGGAAAATTTGGCGGAATTTATCTTGAAAATGAAGTGTTTGAATGGATACAATGTGCTGTTCAATACTGGGGCGATAAATTCAGATTGATTGTTCTATCTTCGCATTCTGAAGATTATATCCTTCATAACTGTCACAAATACAATATAGAATCAAAATATATTTTATTAAAATTTGTTCCACACAAAGAAGTACCTGATTATCTTAATATAGCAGATTTTGCACTTACCCCTGTAAAACCGGTTTATACAAAAAAATTTTGTTCTCCCATCAAAAATGGAGAATACTGGGCTATGGGACTACCGGTAATTATCACAAAAGACATTTCTGATGACTCGGATATTATTCAACAGAATAAAACAGGTGTTGTTATAGAGAATTTAACGAAGGAATCTTACATAAAATCAATTAAAGAAATGGAAGAAATTCTCCATAGTAATAAAACAGAGTTACGGCAGAAAATCAGAAACATTGCATTTTATCACAGAAGTTTTCAAAATGTAGAAAAAATTTATCAGAAAATATATAAATAAAATACAGACATTTACTCCATAAATTATATTTAATTTATGGAATATAACTCCATAAATTTTAAACTATAGTGATTGATTATCAATCAATTATGTCCAAAAAATTTTCTGAATGAATAATCTTTAAGACAGAATTTTTATAGTTTGATTTGAATTCATTAAAAGCATTTTGGATGACGTTCTTTTGCCGTTTTTTATCTATTCTCCATTTTATTTCGTATGCAAAAATTTTATTACCTTTCAATTCTACCAAATCAATTTCCTTTTGCTGATGGGTTCTCCAAAAGTGTAATTCAGATAAATTCCCTTTGTATATAACATTCTTATATTTCTCCATAATGATAAAATTCTCAAACAACGCCCCTACATCATTTCTGTATTGAACATTTTCAAATTGATTGATAATAGCATTACGAATACCAACATCTATAAAATAATACTTTGATTTGGATGTTACTTCATTTCGTTTGTTTTTACTAAATGCTGTAAACTTTTTTATCACATACGATTTTTCAAGTAAATCCAAATATCTGCTCACCGTTTTTACGTCAATTCTTACCTGCATTGCCAATTCATTTAAAGAAACTTCATTTCCAATTTGATATGCCAGTAATTTCAGTAAATCCAATAATACAGCAGGCGACTTTAATCGTTCTAATGCAAAAACATCTTTTAGTAAATAAGAGTCCACTAATTCTTTTAGTATTTGAATTTTTTCCTTATTGGTTTTCGCATTCAATATCTCAGGATACATTCCATAAATCATCCACTTATTGAGTTGCTGCTTTAACTCATATTTGTTGTAATACTGACTCAATTCCTGAATAGATAAAGGAAGTAACAATAATGTTCGTTTTCTTCCTGTTAATGGTTCGCCCGTTTGGTGTGAAATTTCAAAGGAAGAAGAACCTGTTACAATAACATACATTGGAAATTCATCAATTATCACCTTAAGCGTTTGTCCAATATCTTTAATTTGTTGGGCTTCATCAATCACCAATAAATCATAACCTTCTACATAATCTTTGATAGTATCAAAATCCATTCTCTGAAATAAACTTTGAACTCGTATATTATCGCCTGAATCCAATTTATATTTGAGTTTCGTTGCTTTTAAAAAATCTTTAATCAGTGTGGTTTTGCCCACTCTTCTTGGCCCATAAATCATTAGTACTCTCTTTTTACTAATCAACTTTGAAAGATTGTAATATCGCTGATAAAACATACCTTTATTTTTCGCAAATATACAAAATATTTAGAACAATTATCCATAAATTATTAATATTTTATGGAGTATAACTCCATAAATTAAGATAAATTTTAATTGATTATCAATTATTTATTATCAAAAAATTTTATCAAAAGAATTATATAAAGAATGAAAAACGGAATAAAACTAAACAACCCGAGTTTGACACTTGTTGTTTTTAATTTATTGATTTTCAATAAAATATAAACATTTTGACACTTTGTGCCACTACATTTTCATCTGTTTTTATGTTTTTCTATCTTATTTTTCAATCTCTTC
>Ga0308418_1001590_pt1 | contig 11792 bp, 10 predicted proteins | sample HotsprSampleR4cd_FD_203517 | JGI IMG/M metagenome (GOLD analysis project Ga0308418, IMG submission 203517) | Hot spring phototrophic mat microbial communities from Mushroom Spring, Yellowstone National Park, Wyoming, United States - 20090729_R4cd ... | reverse complement strand
CCCCTACTTTTTACAACTCTAGTCAAAAATGGCCAGTTGCGATTTACTATTACGAACAAGTAGGTATAGGATTATCAATAGGAGCTATTTTGAGATTAAAAGTGAATTGTCAAAGTAATGATGTTTTGAAAGTTTATCTTACTGTACACTGTGATGTTCCTGATCCGTCTATCTGTGGCCTACAAAACCCACCGTTACCTTCTGAATTGACCACAATTTGGTCTAACCTAGGTGTACCAGTGAAAACGGTAAGAGCTATTACTGAAAAAACTATTCCACTAAATCCGTAATTACTAATTGGGGGTACTAGTTTGAGTACGGGTAATACTATCAATGTTCATTGGTACTCGATCAACGAAAGTATCAATTACCCTATTGATGATCTGGCCGACTGTATAACAGATCAAGGAAATCGTTTACCTAGCAATATCCTTGTTGATGCTAACATACGTTGGCCAAGTGAGTTAGGTGACGTTGTTTTTTTAAGCAACATCACTGTCAATCAAAATTTAGTAAGTTTAGTTTTTCAAACAGCTCCCTCTATAGATTCAGTACCTTCCCCTTCTGTACCTTTCTATCCTATTTGTGTTGTAAATTTGCGCCAGCCTGTTATAGAAAACCGTCACTACCCTGTGCGTCCTTTTCGTAACAACGTTGGAGGTTGGTTGGTATTCGGTTCTGGAATAAGGGACCAAAGTTTTACAGGGTCATTTTCTGCTCCCAAGCAATCATTTTTGTGTCCTAAAGCAGCTAGACCGATCAGACGTTTACAAACCGAAGAAATCAGCACACCTCATTCCGAAGAAGTTATCACCGGAGATATTGTTTATTTGAAATTCAATCCACCTCTTTATGGTCGTAAAGGTCAAGTCGTTATTGACAGTCAACAAAGAGATGTTATTGTGATTGGGTTAGATGAAATTATCAGTAAAGGTAGTTCGGTAGCTCAGGCGGCTATTGGTGCTAAAGAAGGCGAAATACAACAAGGAATTAGCAGCGTATATCATTTATTTTCTGGACCTTGCGGGGATCGACCGGAATCTGGTACCTGCCGTAGTGGTAAAACGGCGATTGAATTTATAAATGGTGTGGGTCCGGATTGTAACGGAGAAATAACTATCGAATTTGCGGGGTGTGCACAGATAGGGAAAATCAATAACATTACTTCTCCTACCGATCCACCTACCAGTGTCGTCTTGGAGTGTGACGCGAGCAGCAGTGAGTTATGCCCTCCACCTTATTTACCAGATCAAGACGGTATTTTGCCTGCAGAAAGTACCTATACTCCTCCATCTTTCATATTTTTCGACGTTACTCCCCCACAAGATAGCGAACCTACAGCACCACCTAATAACGATCCTCCTCCCTCATTCCCACACCTGCAATGTTTTACTGGTTGTTCTATTAATAATTTTGAAATAAGAAGTGGACAGTGGACTAGTGTTAATTTGACAAGTAGTAGTGAAATAGATCAGTGGAGAACCCGTTGCGAATCTTCTCCTCCTCCCTCTCAATGTATTTATCAGTCACTTTCTCTTTCTCTTCCCAACATTTACGTTTGGACGGCTGATGTGGATACTGCTGACCGTTATTATGAAACACATTTCAAAATGTTTTTAGGTTCTGGCGGGGCTAAAACAAACGGAGGGATAATATTCAATTGTCGTCAAAAATATAATAATCCGGACAAATGGGTATTTCATACGGTACTTGCAGATTACGAACAACAAAAATTACTCCTTTTATTTTTCAATGGTAACAGTTTCTCTACCATCCATTCGACTCAACTTTTCAATTTACAAACTAATAAATGGTACCAACTAGGTGTGCAAATTAAGAAAATAACTTCCCCTTCTACTACTTTTGAAACTCATTTCCAGTTGAAAAGTTTAAGTGACAACAGTATAAATGTAACGGTGGGGCCTATTACCCTAAGTAATTATTTCAACCCACACGTAGGTAAGTCTGGACTGTTTTCTTTACAAGCTAAAACAGATTTCAGTTATTGGTTTGTAGATAACCAGTTACCCCTTTAGAATAATAAAATATAAATTGATATGTCGGAGCGAATTTTATATCCCGAGTGGCGAGATCAAAATCGTGATACCAAATATCCTTTCAGTGACAGCGCGAAAATGCGTAACCGTCACGGGGTGGTGATACCTAATAATTTATTTGTAGATGCTATTATCCACCCGATTGGTGGAAGAGAAAGAATGTATTTGAGTAGGGTAATTATTCAATATGATCGAGCTGTTTTATTTATCGGAGACGTAGGAGCGAGAGAACGTTGTTTTGGTATAATTCCATTTTCCGGAACTTTATCTGATAAAGTAGAGTTACAGGATCAATTCGGTAGGCCGGCTGGTTTACTATTAGGTTCAGACTCTAGCAATTTACTCAATTTGGCAAGTTGGGGCCAAGGCAGTCACGAATTTGATATTGAAGATAGTGAATTTTGTGCAAATGTGTGTGTTCCTCTCCCTGTAAACGGTGGTATTAGAGGTTTTATATTAGAAGACGGTACTTATGTAAGTGGCGATGTTTGGTTTGTCGGTGAAAATGGGGTTATTTTAGATTATGTCACAGTAGAAAGAAGAGATTTTACAGCAGAAGATAATCAAACTGAAACATTGGACGGTATTGTAATAAATGTTGTAGGTGACCCTCTCTTCAAAAGAAAGTTTTGTGATAATGTTTTCCAAACTCCACGTTTTATTAAAAGAATAAAAGTTATAGGACCAAACGGTCAAATTATTTTGACCCCAGACCCACAAGGAAACATAAATTTTTACACTAGTAATCGTTTGAGTTCTGATTCTCCTTTGCGTCTTATCGGCACAGAAAACGGTATTATTGTAGGAGTAGTTTCACCATACCATGGCCCACAATAACTGGTACAACACGAATACCTACCGTAGTTATCCTTTTTTGGAGGGCAGTGTTAATCAACCTCCAAGCGGACCTTTGACTTTACTCAACTTACCTAATGAAGTTATCGTAGATTGCGGGTTTGTTTTTACTTGCAGGAGTGGTTTTAGTTACGAAAATCATAGAGTTTTTTTGAAAGAAATAAAAAGGGTATCGAATAACGTATTTACCTTTACATTTTCCAACGATATTCCTAACTTTTCAGGTTACCCGTTAGTATTTACTAGAGATTATTCTGTTTATTCTTCCTCAACTTCAGGCGGTATCAATTACATCATCGAATACCAACAATCTGACGATTACGTATTCGATCTCAGCACTTCTAACTGCAACGAACCTATATGGTACGGATTTTTAGTTACCGGTAAATTAGAATCTTTACTTACTTTACTCCCCAACGTAGGTGATACTATCACTAACACTCCCGATAGTACAATCGTCGAACCTACCTTGATTCAAAATAACAGTCAATCTTACGTTACTTCAATTAATATCGCAAATAAAGACCGCACTAGAGCTACAGCTCCCCCAGGTTGTCCACCAATTAGTTGGCCCTTTCCAATCGGTCAAACTTATGTAAAGAAAAAATGTTTAGGAAAGAAAGTTTGTTTTGTTCCAGGTTATAATTGCGATATTAAGTGTTATAAAAATACTATTCAATGTTGTGCTATCAAAGGAAGTGGTTTAGGGGAACCTTGCTCTGAAATACCTCTCTTCCCAAACGAAGTGAATGTTTTATCTACTTTATCATCTTTATCCGGAGCAGAACTTTGTAACTCTGTTTTACTTTCAATAAATGGTATTAGTGCTCGGTTATTCAATTTTTACAATGGTGGTGGTGTTGTCATCACCCCTAAACCAGCAGAGCATAAAGTAGTTATTAATGTTAATATGCATGAAGGTGAAAAATGTTACGGTAGTTCATAACTAATTGAACAGTAGTAGGTTATTTTCATATGTCTTCCGTATTCGATCCTAATAAATGTCCAGGATTAGAAAATGTAACTCCGGTCGATGATAGTGTTCCTTTTATTTCTGATTTAAGTATACCCAACCCTCCCAACCCGATTCGAGGTTGTCAGTTTGTACCTTTACCGGTTGTTCCTCCGCCAGTTACTCCTCCTCCAGGAGGGGGCGGAGGTGGTGGTGGAGGAGGAGGGGGAAGTGAGTGTCCTACTTTACTCCCTTCATCACAAAGTCAACCTGTTTATTTTGCGGGCACGAATGTAGGTCAATTAAATTACGGCTTTTCTCTTTCTCCGGATGATTGCACTTGGACGCTGAGTATAGACTTACAGTCTCCATGTCCTGCATTACAACCAGATTCTGAGTCTAAAGTAATTCCGTGGTCCACTACCGGACAAGGATATTTAACTTACGGGTTTACCTTAGATTCTGATTGTACTTGGACTTTGAACATAGACGCTGCTGCACCATGCCCCGTATTACAACCCGAATCTGAATCGAAGGTAATTCCGTGGTCCACTACCGGCCAAGGATACTTGACTTACGGATTTACTTTAGGTTCCAATTGTACTTGGACTTTAAATATAGACGCTACTGCACCGTGTCCTACACTGCAACCTGATTTTGTACAAAAAGTAATACCGTGGTCTCCCAACCCCAACCAAGGATATTTGACTTACGGATTTACTTTAGGTTCTAATTGTACTTGGACTTTAAATATAGATGCTACCATTCCATGTCCCACACTTCTGCCCCCCAATCATTCTGAACCAGTGAAATTTGCAGTCGGTAACACAGGAATTCTTAATTATGCTTTTTTACTTAACCCTCAATGTATTTGGCTTCTGGATATGGATTTATTGGTACCGTGTCCAGACATTGGACCTTTAAATCAAACGACTAAATATGTCGTTTTTTCTGGAAAGGACGCTGGGGCTGGTTTAGGAAATTTTTATTACCATTTCGCAAAAACTAATAATAATGGAGAATGTGCTTACGATTTAGTTATATCAACTGTCCAGATTCCTTGTCCTATTATTGAACAAGAAGTAGGAAGCACTGTTGTAATTTACGATCCCTGCGATGTTGCGCCTTCTTTGAATATATCTATAGCTTACGAAAACGATGATCCTAACACTTGCGGTAAATTTAGCTGGTTTTATACTCTAAGAATACCCGATCCAGAAGATTGTTGTGTTAGTTGTTTATCTAGATTGTGTGTGGTCAAAGATGCTAACGGAAATATAAAAGATATTTATTATCGACACCCCAATCCCTGGTTTGGTTTGATACAAGTACCTGTTTGTTCCGGTAATGGTGGCGGAGGAGGTGGTGGTAGTGGTGGTGGCGGAGGAGGTGGTGGTGGTGGGGGTGGATGCTGTCCGCCTAATGGTAGCTGGTATGTGCTTGACTATGATTTAAACATTTTAGGAGATACTATATCAGGAACATCTGATCCAAAACAATGGTCAGACAATACTATAACTTGGAACTACGGTGTAACGGGTATTCCTGATTGTGCTGAGGGGGCAAGTTTTACCTGTATTTTAGGATCGTTGACTGGTTGGTATGGTCTGCATTGTGCTTGGTATCAATGTGCATTAGACACAGACGATTTCGATATCACAGTCACCGGATGTCCTGGGTTGCCCACCTTTTATATTACGATCAAACCTGGTCGTTGCTTATCTGGTTCATTCGTACTTAGGCCCGCCTAAGTCGAGGTCGTTATGATCGATCCACTCGCGAACGTTAGCGATCACACCGGCGATCGAAAGTGGGCGCATTGTCCCAACACGATTCGCGCTCACTACGAAGCGCTCGATCGTGTTATCGATTCCGCGCACAACGAATCGTATGTTGGTCACGACTGCGACTTCGGAGTCGTCTATGTTGGCGGTGGTCGCAGTGGAAGCGATGTATTAAGCTAACATAATGTAACTTTGGTGATGAGGATAATTATTTATAACTTTAGTTACTATAAATAATTTATCGACGGAGGTGTATAAAATGAAATGCGATTTTTTAGGGCAAAAATTGATAAAAAATTGTAATGACTGGTACGTTTGCGCACATAAATGTGAACACCCCGATCTTCCGGAGGGGGAAATTGTAAAGCCTATTGATAACTGTGAAAGGTGTCCTTGTTATTTTAATAAAAACATCAAATTACCAATTATTATAAATAAAGAACCTTGGCCGCGAGGTAAATTGGTAAAGACATCTCAACTTGTACAAGATTCGATTTTACTAGCAGGGAATTTACCTGTTGACATTACAGGAGTTGTAGGAATCCCCCGTTCAGGAATGTTACCAGCCTCTGTAATTGCAACTCATTTACATTTACCTTTAGGAGAATTTAATAACGGTAGAATTAATTGGCTAGCAAATGGTTGGAGAAGTCAACAATTAAGACCTGGTGAAAAATTATTATTTATTGATGACACGGTTTACAACGGTCATACTTTATCGAGAGTTCGCAATGTTTTTGGTGACGAACATGTGTATGCTTGCGTATATGCCCGCCCTCAAACTGCTATAAAAAGTATTTTTGATATATGTTACAGGTTAGTTCCTTTTATACATTTTTTAGAGTGGAATTTAATTAATGGATGTCTTGCTAACGGCGAGGTAACTTATCATTTAAAAAGTATAATAAGAGACGGTATAGGTTGTGACTTTGACGGAGTTATTGTTCATGACGAAATGACTAAAGGAGTTTTACATACTCCTTATCTTATCCCTAAACGTTCCCCTGTTCCTTTAGTTATTACTGGACGCGGTGTTGATGAAATGGAACCAACCCTCCAACTTATTGCTAAATATAAAATTAATATTCGACAAATAATTATGCGTCCTCTCCATATTCCAAATAATTTATATGATATAGCTAAATGGAAAGCATCAGTTTTCAAACAATTCCCTAATTTAGGGGTATTTGTCGAAAGTAGTGCCTATCAATCTCAAATTATTGCAGAAGAGTTGGAGGAAACTGGTCAATATGTGTTATGTATTGAAGATGGGCATTTACGTTTGGGGAAGAAGGTGATTTCTTCTTCTTCTCCTTCCCCTTCTACTGATAATAATGATAAAATTTCTTTACCTCTTATTTAGTAATTAATTATCAAATCTTTCTAATAGGCATATCTTGGGGAGGAAATTCAAAAAACTTTTTAATTGCGTTTTCATCAAGTTGTATATTTTCTTCTCCTATATCTTCAGACCCGGGGAAGAAAGTGGTAGGTTGAGAAAGTAATTTGTTAATTACCCGTGGGGAAGCTCCCCAAACGTACCCAGGCCCGTTCAAACGAGTTGTACAACAAACAGGGGACAATAAATGGTGAGTTTCGGCGTCAAGAATACCGCCACCGCTATCCCCCTGACTCACCGACAATACATAACAAACTTGCCCGTCACTATTTTCTTCACTGTAAACATATCCATCTTCTCGGTTTCCAGGAATATGAACTCCATACCCACCATGATAAACCCTGGTTCCGGGCTTGGGGTTCTTGTCACTCAAATAAGCAAACGGCAAACTTCCTTTATCATCATCAAAAACCGGTTCTGTCAAAATAATGGTGCAGTCAGATTTTTTATCAATTAAAATTACTTTACCACGTAAAGTTATTCCGTTTCTTGTCATAATAACTACGTTTTCATTGATGTGACTAACACAGTGCGCTGCAGAAACAACATACCATCTCTTATCACTTCTTTGCGACGGCCCAATAATAGTGCCAGAACAATAAGCTCTACTAAATTGAAGTTTGCAAATTGCATTCCACGGGTCTGGCTTAATAATTTTCTTTTCTTTTTCAATATTTTTTTCTTTAGTGCAACAACCATCATGTAAATTTAAATACTTATCTAGTAATAAGAAACCACCAATCGTAATAACACTGGTGATTAGCGGAACACGTAAGAAACTCAAAACATTACCGAAAAAACCTAAAACACGTTTAGTAAACTCTTTCATTTCTTCACTCCTTTTTTGCTGACCAAAGTCTTCTCCAAACTTTATTTACTAAAAACCCTGAAATTATTCCGATAATAAAAGTAGTAACACTTACTTGCGCACAACTTGGTAAATTATCAATCAAATTATTTACACTATCACAAGTTTTTGATACTTTTTGTAATGTTTCTCTCAACTCTTTTTCCATTCTTAATAAAGTTAATTGTTGATTTATTTCATTATTGTTTTTCTTAAAAATACCTTCCATATTTTATTTCTCCTCACTGCAAATCATTAGGCCACGGGAAAGTCCTGTTATGATCTGGAGGACTACTGTTATTATCTAAACTATAACCTTCATAAAATTGCAAATTATGCACCGCCGGCACTGACGGTACACGATGAATCAATAAATCTGTCACATCTAATCTCACTTTAGGGTTCAAAGCAGTTTCGTAATTATTAATGTCCCTTCTCAACATAAAAAACCTAGGATTTCTCGATGGATTGACAGATGACATGACTTTATAATAAACTATTAACTAACAATAATACTTTTCATAAAATATAATTTACATGGGGTAATCAAAAATGCAATATGAAGAGGAAAGAAAAAATGATGAAAATCTAAAATTTCAAACCGTACAAATATTAGAAAATATAAGAAAACTTGTTAAGGAAGGTAAATTAAGTACATTACGATGTTTATTACCATTTATACTCAAATTAAAAGGTAAACCTTATTCCATTAAAAATTATTTCCCCTTTGAACCAATTTTTAAAATCAAAAGTCCAAGACATTTATTACTAAAAACGGGAAGACAAGTGGCCAAATCTACCTCCTTAGCAGCTCAAACTATTGTTTTTTCTACTACTATTCCTCACTTTGTAACTTTGTATGTAACTCCACTTTATGAAATGGTAAGAAGGTTCAGTCATGAATATATAAAAAAGTTTATTGATAGTAGTCCCATTAAAAATTTACTTGTAAATGAAAAATGTGTTAATAGTGTTTTACAAAGGTCTTTTGCCAATGGGTCCATTGTTTATTTTTCTTATGCTCTCTTAGATGCGGAAAGAACAAGAGGTATTCCCGCTGATAAAAATGTTATTGACGAAGTTCAAGATATGGATTTTTCTCTTTTACCAATTATTCACGAAACACTTTCTGGTTCCCCGTGGGCCGTTCGTCAATATGCCGGAACTCCCAAGTCTTTAGATAATACGATAGAACATTTGTGGCAAGAGTCATCTCAAGGGGAATGGTGCATTAAATGTCAACAACCCGGCTGTGGACACTGGAATGTCCCTTCCTTAAATTGGGACTTATTGGACATGATCGGTCCCGTAAGAGACGACATAAGTGAGGAAAGGCCTGGAACGGTATGTAGTAAATGTCGTAAACCACTAAATGTAAGAAAAGGACATTGGGTACATGCTTACCCATCAAAAATCAATACTTTTCCCGGTTATCATATTCCCCAAATTATTATGCCCATTCATTACAGTAAACCTCAAAAGTGGGAATTATTGGTAAGTAAATTTAAAGGTAAAGGCAACTTTACCTTAACTACGTTCCTAAACGAAGTGTGTGGAGAGTCTTACGACACTGGCACCAAAATTATAACTTTAACGGAGTTAAAAGAAGCATGTTGTCTTCCTTGGAAAAATACTTTAGAGGAAAGTGTCCCTTATAGTTACAAAAATGGTTATTTACATAAAGTTTTGGCAGTGGACTGGGGAGGAGGTGGTGGAAAATTAAAAAATGATGATAATGACACACCTTTGTATGGTGGCGGAGGGGGAAGAAAAACAAGAACAAGTTTTACCACTTTGGCCGTTTTAGGTATTTTACCTAACGGTAAAATTGACGTTATTTGGGGTTATCGCTCTACAAGAGTAAACGACTGGGAGTGGGAAAGTAAATTATGTTTAAACGTAGTTAAGAAATTTGGTTGTAAATTTATTGTCCATGATTACACCGGCGCCGGAGTAGGTCGCGAAGCTATGATCGTCCACAACGGTTTCCCCCCTGACAACATTATTAACGTCAAATACCACGGTGCTGCTAGTAAAAATATTGTAGTATTTAACCCTCCCACCGTTTCCCACCCCCGACCATGGTATAGTGTGGACAAAAGTAGGTCTCTTATTACCACGTGTTTAAGTATCAAATTTAAAATTGTAAGATTTTTTCAATTTGATTACGTAAGTAGTGAAGAACCTGGCCTTATATATGACTTTTTATCCTTAATGGAAGAAAAAATATCACGAAAACAAGGAACGGATTGTTATTACATTACCTCCAACCCTTCTACCAGTGATGACTTTGCTCAAAGTGTAAATATTGGTTGTTGTATGTTATGGTACTTAACAAATAGTTGGCCCAACTTTACTCAAATTGAAAAATTTGGTCAATTTACCCCACAAGAAAGTTCAATATTTCGTCCACTTCCTTCAATATATGATTTGGAATAATTAAATTTAATAAATTTACATTAAATAAATTTTTTTCATTTTTCCATATTTTGTAAAAATTACTTATTATTTTTTTACCACGTTCACTAAAATAACTTACCTTTACTACTTTTTTACTATTTATTACCAAATTTTCATTATTTTCATTATTTTCATTTTTATTTATTTCAAAAACATAATTACATGGTTTATAAAATTTTACAAAAAAGTCCAAAAATTTATTTTTAAACTTATAATGAAAATACGGCCTATAACTAAAGTAAAAATTACAAATATCAATTATTATATTTTCACAATTTTTTTCAAATAACTTACTTTCACTAATAAACGTAATTTTATTTCCATTACAATACAACGTAATAACGTAAAAAGTACACAAATTACTAAATTTTATAATATTTTTTATTTGTAAAAATACATCACATAATAAAATATTTTTATAATTAATGTTATTTTTATATTTTTTCAAATACAATTTTTTATTATAAACAACAATTTGTTTATTTTCATCTATATGAAAATTATTTCCATCTAATAAACAAAAATTCAAATAACAATTTTTTCCTTTCAATTTACATTTATCAATTAATTCACTTACATCAATTCCATAAATATAATTTATTTCTTCAAATAACGATAACAAATTATAAACATTTTTTATTGTACCTTTTCCTCCCTCTCTATCCGCCCCCCTATATTGTTTATTTACATAATATTCCCAACTTTTACTATTTTTATAAAATTTTTTCAACAAATTTATAACTTCATATTGAGGTAATGAAAGTAAATTTTTACTTTTAAATTCATTTTTTACTAAAAAAATATTCCAACCAAATAAATTACTACAACTTATGTTAAACCCATCCAATTTGTCACTTACCAAAATTACTTTTTTATTTTCTTCTATTATCGGATACAATGAATATAAATTTGTAACCAACGGTACTAATTCTTTATTTTTTTCCAAAACCATGTTATCGTAACAATAACAACCCACCGGAATAACGTTTAAATTTGAAACTTTGTAATTTATTAACAATAATTTGAAAACGTGTAAAATAAATTTATTATGAAATAAAAATATTATATTTTCATTTGTAACATTATCAAAAATAAAATTATTATTTATTACATTATTATACCCCCACAACCCCATACTTCTCACATTTTTATATTGCCTAACCCCCAAATGTGTCATACAAGTACGAAAATTTTTAATTATTTTATTTTCCTTTTCATCAAACCCAATTTTATACCCACCACTAAATAAAAATGGTAATTTATAAAATGGAAAAAATACAAATTCTTTACATTTTACTTTATTTTTTTCATGTAATAATTTTATTTTATTACATTCACTTTCCTTCCCATAACCAATTAAAACATTTTTTTCATTTCCCCCAAACAACTTTTCCCACCTACTTTTACTTATACAAACATTATTAAAACCAAAATTTTG
>Ga0308418_1001586_pt1 | contig 11833 bp, 9 predicted proteins | sample HotsprSampleR4cd_FD_203517 | JGI IMG/M metagenome (GOLD analysis project Ga0308418, IMG submission 203517) | Hot spring phototrophic mat microbial communities from Mushroom Spring, Yellowstone National Park, Wyoming, United States - 20090729_R4cd ... | reverse complement strand
CTTTTTAACCTTTTTTTCTTTAACGATTCTTTATTTCTATCTTTCTCGCTTTTCTCTTAATCTCCATCAATCTCCATCAATCTCTACCAATCTCCATAAATCTCCCCATCTCCACCAATCGCCAATCTCAACCAATCTCCACAAATCTCCACTTATCTCCACTTATCTCCACTTATCTCTATCAATCTCCTCTTTCCTTCTTTCTCTTTTTACCATCATCTTTTTCTTTCAACCGTTTAAAAATGTTGATTTACCTCAATCTCTTCAATTCCTTAAAAATCCAAGCTTTACCCCAATCGGCAGTCAACTTGATTTGGCTATATTTTTAGGATTTTTTTTGATTTACGGATTAACACGGATTTTTGAAAAGAAACGGATTGCCACGGATGTGTTTTCATATCTGTGGCTATCCGTGATTCTTATTGCTTTATCTTTGACTTTATATTCTTTAATTAAACCAATCTCCACCAATCTCAATCAATCTCCATCAATCTCCAATCTTCTTCCTCCCCTCCGTCTTTCCTGGTATGCAGCGGTTGAGATTTTAAAAAATCCAAAAACGGCTTTTTTTGGCATTGGCGTGGACAACTTTGCCTCAATTTTCACTCGGGTAAAAGATATTGCCTACAATCAATCCAATCTTTGGCAAGTTTTTTCGTTCAACTTCTCACGTTCGGCAATTTTGCATCTTTTTACGGAAACAGGAATTTTGGGACTTTTGGTTTTTTCTCTTCTTATTTTCTCTGTCTTAAAACAATTAATCGCAACCAATCTCAATCAATCTCCATCAATCTCCATAAATCTCAATAAATCTCTATTAATCTCTTTTATATATTTGTTAATTTGTCTATTTATTTTTCCACCTTCATTAATAACTTGGTTTTTACTGTTTTTAGTGATGGCAGAATTATCAAGTATAAACGTGATTAATCACGTCTCTACTCAAACCGATGAAATTGACCTTACCAATGTATTACCATTTTATATCGCTATCATCCTAAGTTCTTTTGCTTTTATCATCGGTGTTTCTTATCTTGTAGGTCGCTCTTATTTAGCAGAAATTTATTTCAAAAAAGCTTTAGACGGCATTGTTAAAAACGATGCCAAAAAAGCTTATGAGAATATGCGTCAAGCAATCATTTTAAACCCCTACATTGAACGTTTCCGCCTAAACTTTTCTCAACTTAATCTTCTTTTGGCCAACAACATCGCCGCCAAAGCCAGTCAACAACCTCAAGGAAAAAATCAAAAACCCTATCAATTAACCGAACAAGATCGCCAAAACATCAGCCAAGCCATCCAAGCAGCTATCGCCGAAGGCAAAGCCGCAATTTCCTTAAATCCTCAAAAAGCCCAAAATTGGGAAAACTTAGCCCAAATTTATCAAAACATCATCAATATTGCTCAAGGAGCTGATGTTTGGACTGTTTCTTCCTATCAGCGAGCGATTGTCGCCGATCCTCAAAATCCAGTTTATCGACTCAATTTAGGAGGGGTTTACTATTCTTTAGGCAACTTCGAAGAAGCGTCAAAAATCTTTGAACAAGCAGTTATTTTAAAACCCGACTGGCCCAATGCCTACTACAACTTAGCCTGGGCTAATTTTCAAAAACAAAAATATCAAGAAGCCGTCTCTGCCATGGAAAATGTAATAAAGCTTTTGGATCCCAAAAAAGACAAAAATGATTATGAAAAAGCCAAAAAAGAACTTGAGGAGTTTAAGAAAAAACTGCCACAAGAAGAAAAACAAGCAACTGAAGAAGGAGAAACTCAACCAAAATTAACCCTACCAAGCCCAATCCCAACCACTACTCCTCAAATTCAATTACCAGAAGAAGCCTCACCAGAAGCAAGATAGTTTCAACTATTAAAGGAAAAATTTTATTGGAAAAATTTTATTATTGATCTTATTTTTTATTTACTATATAATTTTACATTAATGATTAACTTTCCTAGAAAGTGGCTCATAATTGGAGGATTAACTTTTTTTGTAATAACTGGGATCAGTTTTTTTATTTTTTTTACAAGAGAAAAAAAAATTACCAAAAACATCATCTTTAATACTTTAGAAAATATTTCTCAATTAAAGAAAAATAAACAGCAAATCAAACCGTTTCAGTGGATCAATTGTCGAGAAGTCGAAGATATAATTGAAGAAGATGATCGGTACTATTTTGGTTGCGAAGGTGGCGTGCTTATTTCATCAAAAGAAGGAAAATTAATCAAGCAAATCTCAATGCACAATGGTTTAACTCATCACCATGTTACTTCTCTTTTAAAAGAGGAAGACACTCTTTATGTTGGAACCTATAACGGCCTTAGCATTTACAACTTAAGAAATAATACTAGTAAGAAAATCACCGTCGATAAAGGATTAGCTGGTAACACAATTTTAAGTCTGGCTAATGACGGAGATAGATTAGTTATTGGCACTGATAATGGCCTTTCTTTTTATGATAAAAAAACGGGTAAAATATCGAATTTTCAATTAAAAATTGAAAACTATATTAATTCTTACCCCTCTGTTGATAAAATCATAGTCACAGAAAAAGCTATCCATGTTATATTATCAATATACCGTGATGACTTATTATTTAGATTTGATAAAAAAACACTCTCTTGGGAAAAAATCAGCACAGATGGATTAAAAGAACATAATTTATCATTTGGTATTGTTAGCCTCGCTCATATTAAAAATTATGTTTATCTCATGGATAAAAAAAATAACTTATATCGATACGAAGACAAGAATCAAAGTAAAGTAGAAAAAATTAATATTAATAACGGTAATGATTTTTTTGACGAAATTAAGGAAAAAGAAAGACAATTTCCGTTTCCCCGTAGCACTAAAAAAATATTGTTTGGTTATGATGATAGTCTTTATGTTATTTTTTACGACACTGTTTATAGCTACAATTCAAAAAATCAAAAACTAGAATTTGAAATTAAATTATTAGATTACTCCTATGACTATGACTATAAATATATTTTCAATAAATATATAGTAAAGAATAGTAAAATTTACTTTCAGCTATCTAACGATAGTCTATGGATGAGATTTTTTGATTTCAATAATAAATTTAAAAGAGGTAAAATCGAATTAAATCATCCCGTTTATTTTAACAAATCAATCGTCTCTATTGTTAATAACTTAGCCTTTATCTGTGCTGATAACAAAATATATCAACTAAACTTAGAGAGAAATTTATTAAAAAAATGGTTAGACAAAGAATGTAATATTCATCCTTATAGTAGCAGTATCAATTCTTTTTTCACACCAATCCCTAAAACAAATAAAATTTTTTATTTTTTCCAAAAATTAGAATTCCCAATGATCTTCGAACCTGATTTATCGGTGATTAATTTTTTGGACAGAAGTATTAAAAAAATTGAGTTACCAGACTGGTTAAATAAAGAGTTATTAGATAAAGATGATAATAGTTGGCAAATTCTTATGTTTGAAAAATATCAGGAAAAAAGTAAAGTCATATTTTCTTTTTTTCCTTCAAATCCCAAAGAAAAAACAACAAGAGAGGTTGAGATTAACTTAATTAATGAAAATTGGAGTAAAATGTCATCTTCAATAGATAAAAAAAATAACCAACAAGTAAAAAAATATTTTTGCAATCAAAAATTCAACTTTAAAGGAAAAGTCTTTGAGGAAAGTTCTTGTAATACAGATCTTATTAACGACAAAAAATGGGTTTTAAAAGGGCCAAGTAATTATTTTAACAGAAGTGAAAAATTAAGACTAATTAAAAAAAACAGCTCTGGAAGGGATCAGGTTTTCTACTTTCCAGAAAAAGTTTCACTAATCCCTTATAGCACTGAAGCTTTTCCTTCTTATAAGTATGAAGGAAGACAAAATGGTTTCTTAATCTATTATTACAAAGCTATTAACTCAGTCAAAGTAGATAAAGAAAATATTTATATCGCCACAAATGTTGGTCTTTATGTTTTCAATACTAAAAATTTTTCTTGGAAGATAATCACCACTGATAACGGTTTAGTTTCCAATAATGTTTTAAATTTAGCTGTTGATAATGAAAAAAAAATCATTTTGGCTATTACTGAGGGAGGATTGAGTCTTATTACTTTAGAAAATTAAGAGGATTCAAAAGTTGTCCCTCCCGACGTATCTCAAAGTGAAGATGGACACCGGTTGATCGACCCGTTGATCCCATTATCCCAATTGTCTGTCCTTGAGAGACCGATTGACCAGAAGAAACACTATAACGAGACAAATGAGCGTAAAGAGTTTGATACCCATTACCATGATCAATAATAACATAACAACCATACCCCCAAGACAAACAACCCGCATAAGAAACTGTTCCTGAATCAGCCGCCAAAATAGGTGGTGCCCCCGGATTGGCAATATCCAAAGCCATATGGTACCAAACTGGATATTGGGTAATTGCCCCGGAAGCGGGCCAGATAAAATTCGATGTTCCTCGGACACCAGCCTGAATCTGCGCTACAAAACGCGTCGCTTCCGGCAATGGTTTTTCTACCACCTTTCCTCCTGGCACAAAAAGATACTGACCCACTGCTAAAGTAAAGTTATCCAAATCAACAAAGTCATTCATTGGAAAGTTGACAATGTTTTGGGCCGCTACATCATATTTTTTAGCAATAGAGTAAATACTTTCACCAGCCGCCACCTTATGAATTACCCCATCTTCTGGGGGAATCTTTAAAATCTGACCTGGTTTGATTATATCACTTTTTAAATTGTTTGACCATTTAATACTATCAACCGAAATCCCAAATTTTGAAGCAATTGAGGCCAAAGTTTCCCCAGATTTTACTTCATAATCAATAATTTCTGGTTTGGTAGAGGTGGCCGTTAAAACCGAACTTTCGTAAGGGTTATAACTTAAAACTGAAGCCGAAGTTAAGATTTTGTCTTGAAAAGAAAAAGGATTATTTTCAGCAATGATTGGACCGGCAACAACGGCGGTAAAGATTAAAAAAATAAACGAGGTATTTAAAAAGGAACTGCTATACTTTCCCCTTTTAACGATAAGCAAAGTGACGATTAAATCTTTTGCTTTCTCAAAATTTTTTCCAAAAAAAATGGCTTTTTCGATTAAATAATGCTTAAAAAAGACAAAAAACTCTCTAATTTCAGAAAATAAACTCATTAATTTATTATACCATAGCCGAAACTATCTTCTCAAGTGCCACCTCAAACGCCGCTTGTTTTAAAGGAATTTTTTTCTCAATTGATTTTTTCCAAATTGTTTCAAACGCTTTTTTCATCATCACCTCAAGCTTGCTATTTACCTCTTCTTCACTCCAATAATAGCCGGCTTTGTTTTGTACCCATTCAAGATAAGAAACCGTTACCCCACCTGAATTTGCCAAAACATCAGGGACAATTATCACTTTCTTTTTGCTTAGATATTCATAAGCTTCCTCAGTCACTGGGCCATTGGCCATTTCAATGATAATTTTGGCTTTGATATTTTTCATATTATTTTCATTGATGACATTTTCCAAAGCCGCCGGCACCAAAATATCAACCGGAAGTTCTAAAAGCTCTTCGTTGGTAATAGTTTTTCCGCCTTTTGTATCACAAACACCACCCGCACAATAACAACCCGCCAAAGTCCCTTTTTCCTTTTTACACTCCATCACCAAAGGAATATCCAAAGCTTCCAGCTTATCGCCTTTGGGTTTGATAATACCCCCTTTTGAATCAGAAACCGCCACCACCTTAAATCCTGCCTCTGAAGCAATCTTGGCAAAATAATAACCCACATTGCCAAAGCCTTGAACCGCAATGGTTAAAGTTGAGGGAGAAAAATTTTCCCAACCCAACTTCTCAAGTAAAGCTTTCAAAACAATCACTCCGCCTCTTCCCGTTGCCTCAGTTCGCCCCAAACTTCCACCCATTACCACCGGTTTTCCCGTAAATGTTGCTTTGGATTGATAGCCTTTGATTTTTTGATACTCATCAATCATCCAAGCCATAATCTGAGGATTAGTATTGACATCGGGTGCTGGTACATCAATATCCTCACCGATAAAATGAGCGATTTTTTTTACATATTCTCGCGAAAGTCTCTCAAGCTCCGCTGAAGAAAGGTTTTTTGGATCAACCAAAACACCTCCTTTTGCCCCCCCATAAGGCAAGCCAGCAACAACACATTTTATTGTCATTAAAGTCGCCAAAGCCTGTACTTCCTCACGGGAAGTTTGCGGATGAAAACGAATTCCCCCTTTATAAGGACCCAAAAGACTATTATGTTGTACTCGCCAACCTTTAAAAACTTTAATTTGCCCATCATCCATCTTTACCGAAAAACTAAACTCGCAAATCATCTCTGGCTCAATCAATCTTTTAATTATCTCCTCATCAAAACCCAAATTTTTTGCCGTTTCTTTTATTAAAGCTTGAGCCGATCCAAGCATTTTTTTTCCTTGATTCTCCATAGGTAAGTATCAAGTATTAAGTAGTAAGTATTAAGTATAAGCTTACTACTTTAAACTTTTAATTAAACTATTAATCAGTTTTGAAATTTTCAAGCCATCTCTCAACCTCCAACGCCGCCGAAACCCCCATCCCCGATGCCGTTGCCGCCTGACGGTATACATAGTCAACACAATCCCCAGCCGCAAAAACCCCAGGGACTGATGTTGTCATTTGATAATCGAAATCAAATTTATCAACGATTTTTTCCAATTTTTCATTTTGAATTGTCATTTTTATTTTTTCATTTTTACTTTTTAATTTTGCCAATTCCATCGCCAACCTTTGGGTTGTTATCACATACCCCCTTTCATCAAGCTCCACCTGCGACGCAAAAATCTCTGTATCAGGTTTATGGCCAATCGCCACAAATAAGCCATCAATTTTTAAATTTTTAATTGTCATTTTTATTTTTTCATTTTTAATTTTTAATTTTATCCCTTCTACTTTTGTCTTTCCCATCACCTCAACCACTTGCGCATTCCAAATCACCTCAATCTTTTTATTGGTAAAAACCCGCTCTTGCATGATTTTTGAGGCACGAAAGCTATCTCGACGATGAATGATATAAACTTTTTTGGCAAACTTGGTCAAAGTCAAAGCCTCCTCCATCGCCGTATCACCCCCGCCAACAACAGCAACCACTTTATCTTTGAAAAAAAAACCATCACAAGTAGCGCAGGCCGAAACCCCTTTTCCCCGAAGTTCTTGTTCGCCCGGCACATTTAACCACAAAGCTTTAGCACCAGTGGCGATGATAATTGCCTTTGATAAATAACTATTGCGGGTGGCGTGCCTGGAAGGGATCCCGACAGCGCGCAAATTCTCTACCTCCGGTTCTTTATTTAAAAAATCTTTTTTACTCTGTACTTTCAAGCTGCCAACCGAAGAAATCTGATCTAATTGAGCACTGGCGGGAGGGAAAGGCACGACAGGACCCGCAAAAACCTCAAACGGCCTTTTTGAAAAATCAACCTTAAACACATTCTCATCAACTATTTTTGCCCCAAATCTTTGCGCTTGTTTTCTCATCTTATCAATCAACTCTGGTCCCAAAATCGAATCGTACCCAGGAAAGTTTTCAACCTCGGATGTCAAAGTCAACTGCCCACCCGGTGGAGATCCAGCAAAAACCAAAGGCGAAAGCCCAGCTCTTGCCAAATAAATGGCCGCCGAAAGCCCAGCTGGCCCACCACCAATAACAACAACATCTTCCATAAAATCATTAAACTTCTAACACCTGACACCAAACTTTTAACATCTAACGTGAAACTTTAAACGTTGAATTTTTTACAAACTAATCGCTCTTTCGACTATCTTTTTCACTTCCTCAGTCTTTTCTTTTGGTACGATACGACAAATATCCGAAACCAAAATTTCTTTTGACAGCCCGTCGATTGCTTTTTTTATCGCATTAATCTGCTGCAAAATCTCTTCACAAGACCGATTGTTTTTTACCATTTTCTCAATCCCCCGAAGTTGACCAATAATCCGATTAATCCGTTGACTGACGTTATTCATAAGTTTTTGAAAACTATATATACTCTACCCGAGTATAGTATAGATTATAAAACAATAATAAAATTTGTCAAGAGGTTTTTAAAAAATAAATAAAATTAACCTCTAATTGATCTAATTTCTAATTGAAAAAAAACTTTCACACCAAGTTTACACAACTTTTACACAATGTTTACACTATTTTCTACACTTCAATTATTTATAATTTTTCTATGGGTAAATATTTTTCCATTTTTACTCTTACTTTAAAAGAATACTTTGCCTATCGCTTAAATTTTTTGATTTGGCGTCTTCGGGTTTTTGTTGGTTTTTTGATTCCCTTTTTCCTTTGGCTAACTGTCATCAAAGAGGTGAAAAACTTTACCGGATACGATAAACAATCAATTGTATCTTACTTCTTTTTTTCTCATCTTTTAGCCTACTTTATTTTAGGCACAAGAACAGTTGATATTTCCAGCAAAATTCAAAACGGTGAAATCATAAATCTTCTTTTAAAACCAATGTCTTTTTTTTATTATTATTTTTTTCGTGATTTGGCTGACAAAATCTTAAATCTTTTGCTTTCTTTTTTTGAAGTTTTTCTTTTTTTTAAAATCTTCTCTATCTCTTTTCCGTCAGCTAATTTCCAATTTCTTCCTTTCTTCTTTCTTTTTTTAACTTTGGGTCTTTTTTTAAGTTTTTATCTTAATCTTTTAATCTCTTTTTTAGGTTTTTGGTCGACAGAAGTCTGGGCACCAAGATTTATCTTTTTTATTTTAATCTCAATTCTTGCTGGTAATTTTTTCCCCCTTGATCTTTTACCCAAAAAACTTTTTTCTTTAATTATTCTTACTCCTTTTCCTTATCTCTTTTTCCTTCCCGTTAAAATGATATCCTCACCCCAAACTTTAATGGACAAAATTAATATTTACTTCCTTTTTTTTATGGGTAGTTTTTGGTTAATTGTCTTTTTTTTTCTTGCCCGATTTTTTTGGCAAAAAGGCCTAAAAAGTTTTTCTTTTTGGGGAAGATAAAATATGTTTAAAAAAATTAAACGCAACTTAAAAATTTTTCTTTTATTTGGCTATCAATCGTTAAAAACCACCGGCCAAAGTCGCCAAGCAATCTTTCTTTTTACTTTAGGAAAAATCTTGCGTTTTATCTTTCTTTTTGGGATAATTTTTCTTGTTTTTTCCAAAACCAAAATTATTGCTGGTTGGTCGCTCAAACAAGTGGTGATTTTGTATCTTACCTTTAATTTTATCGACACCTTTTCTCAACTTTTATATCGTGAAGTCTATCGTTTTCGAACACAGGTTATTTCTGGCAATTTAGATTTGATTTTAGTCAAACCCTATCATCCGTTTTTGCGAGTTTTGGTTGGTGGGGTTGATTTTTTAGATCTTTTGCTTTTGATTCCCTACTTTTTTCTTCTTCTTTTTTTTATTTTTCAAGAGAAAATTTCTTTTTTTTCATTTTTTTTGTACTTGACTTTAGTGGTTAATGGTTTAATTATCTCAACTGCCTTTCATATCTTTGTTTTAGCTTTGGGACTTTTAACCACCGAAGTTGACAACGCGATTATGATTTATCGTGATATCTTAAACTTAGGCCGTTTTCCAATTGAAATCTACCAACAAATAGTTAGTTTTATCTTTACTTTCATCATCCCCATTGGAGTAATGATTACCTTTCCGGTTAAAGCTTTGTTCAACTTTTTAAGTTTTAACAATGTTGTTTTTGCTTTTTTTATCAGTTTTTTCTTATTATCATTATCAATTAAGCTGTGGCAAATTGGACTAAAGAAGTACCAGTCAGCTGGAGGATAAAATATGATTTTCGTCAAAAATCTCACTAAAATCTACAAAGTCTATCGAAAAACTGGCAATCTAATCAAAGATATCTTTTTTAGAAGATACGAAGATATTTTAGCTTTAGATGAGGTTTCTTTTGAAATTAGTAAAAACGAATTGGTTGGCTTTATCGGCCCCAATGGCGCCGGAAAAACCACTACCTTAAAAATTTTATCAGGAATTTTATATCCTACCTCAGGAAAAGTGTCGGTTCTGGGTTTTCCCCCTTTTGAAAAAAAAGAGGCTTTTTTAAAGCAGATTTCTTTTGTTATGGGCCAGCGCAATCAATTAATTTGGGATTTGCCGGCAATTGATAATTTTTTATTAAACAAAGAAATCTATGAATTAGATGAGGAAAAATTCAAAAAAAATCTTCAAAAACTAACCGCGATTTTTTCCGCCGAAAAACTAATCCAAAAACCAGTGAAAATGCTTTCTTTGGGTGAGCGAATGAAAATGGAGTTTATTGCCGCCCTTCTTCATCAACCAAAGATTGTTTTTTTAGATGAACCAACCATCGGTTTGGATATTTTTTCCCAAGAAGCCATTCGCAATTTCATCAAAGACTATCAAAAAGAGTTTCAAGCAACCATTATCTTAACCAGCCATTATCTTGAGGATGTTAAAAGATTGGCCAAACGGTTAATCATCATCAACAGAGGCAAAATTTTATACGATGGCAGTCTTACCAAAATTCTTCAAAAGTTTTCTTCAGTAAAATATGTTAGTTTAATTTTAGAAAAAGAAGTAAAAAAAGAGGTGCTTTTTAAGATCGGAAAACCAATTGCTTATCAATTTCCCAAAGTTGTCTTTCGGATTCAAAAAAAAGACCTACCTCAAGTAGTAGCCTTTATTAATGATCAAATTCCTTATCTTGATTTAGCCATTGAAGATGAAAAAATTGAGGAAGTTATTAAAAATCTTTTTGAAAATCATAAAGATTGATGATTTTGTAGAAAAAGCTCATGGCGTGTCTCTACCTAAAACTATAGCAATCTAAAAAAAAATCGGCTAAACTTTATTTATGAGGGAGTCTTCTTTAATCTTTAAACCAAAAACTTTAGTTTTAATTGTTATTCTTCTTTTGATTCTTTTTTTTATCTTAGGCGTTCGCTATGGTCAAAAAGTAGAAAAAGCCAATAAAGTAATTGATTTTATCCTATCAATCACCCCTACTCCAAAACCAACCAACACCCCAACACCAACCCCGTTAATTTTTGAAGACTATAAAAGTAAACGTTGGGGACTTAGATTTAAATATCCCAAAAACTTTGAAATCAAAGAATCAACCACCTCCCCAGAAATTTTAATCGCCCCAAAAGAAGCCAGTCAGTAAGGATTTAAAATTATATAATTAACCTAATTGACCTAATTTCTAATCAGCTAAAAAATAATAAATATTACAGTTAAAACATCTTCCTACGATCGTGAAAAGTTGGTACAAATAAAATTGGCCTAATCATTATCTAATTAATCTAATTTCTAATTGACAAGGAAAAAACTGTTATTCTTTACCCTCCGATTCGGAGGGCGAGCTTGATCAGAAATCCCTATGTCATTCCTGGCTTTGATCAGAAATCTATATAATTTTCATTTTTTACCATCCGAATCAGAGGATGGGTTTAATATGTCATTCCTGATTTAATCAGGAATCTATATAATTTTTTACCTCATTTTTTAGTAAGGTATGATTATATAGATTCCTGCTTTCGCAGGAATGACAATAATATTACAAAATTATACAGATCCCACCTTTTGTGAAGGACGGAATAACAAATATTAACAACATTTACCCAATTTTTACACAATGTTTACACAACGTTTACACTAATTTTTACTCTCCCAATCTCCATTAATCTCTACTTATCTCCATTTATCTCTATTTATCTCTATAAATCTCTATTTATCTCCATTTATCTCTCTTTCATATTCGCATCATTCGTATCTTTAAATGATGTTTCACGTTACACGTTTTACATTATAATTATTTTATGTTCGACACCCA